>Ga0208300_101304_pt1 | contig 10627 bp, 10 predicted proteins | sample 23_taG_FD_184096 | JGI IMG/M metagenome (GOLD analysis project Ga0208300, IMG submission 184096) | Marine viral communities from Cariaco Basin, Caribbean Sea - 23_WHOI_OMZ (SPAdes) (version 2) | ecosystem: Environmental > Aquatic > Marine > Oceanic | place: Caribbean Sea: Cariaco Basin... | reverse complement strand
CTGTCTACAATGCCAAAGAACAGATAATCCGCGGACACTGCGAAGTCTGGAGCTGGGCCAATAACGACAGCGCCTACGTCTGCTCCGGCAATACTCCCAACGACGAGGTGGCGACCACCAGGTACAACACGGCTGTAAACTGGATGGCGCAGTGCCTGGGTGATAGCTGGTCAAGCACGGAAGGGGAAAGAACGAGGGATGGGATGAATGCAGGAATGGTCACCCGGTTTAGCTCGGCTGAGGCTGGGAAACCGAATGTATCGGTTCACAATGTGGCCTTCCGCGGCGATTCAGCGGTTTATGTGTATGTGGGTACACCCAGTCGTTTGGCGGAGTTCTAACCCGAGAAACCCTGCCAGTTGAACAACAAAAAGGGCCACCCTCAGAGGTGGCCCTTTTTGTTTTCCGGGCTAAAGCAGGCGTCAGCCCAGGTTCTTTTTCACGAACTTCTGGATCTCTCCCACGATACCGCTACGGAATGCCAGTACCGTCAGGACGAAGATCCCGCCGAGGATTGGGTCCACCCAGTCACGCAGGGCACCCTGGGACAACTGGTACTCGATGTTCACCACGAAGGTGGCACCAACCACCGGGCCCAACAGTGTTCCCATACCACCAACCAGAGTCATCAGGATGACCTCGCCCGACATATGCCAGTGCGCATCGTTGAGGGAGGCAAGCTGGAACACCACAGACTTCATGGAACCGGCCAGACCGGCCAGGGCCGCCGAGATGACGAACGCGAGCACTTTGTAGCGATCCACGTTGTAGCCCAGGGAGACGGCACGGGGTTCGTTCTGCTTGATCGCCTTCAGCACCTGGCCGAACGGACTACCGACGATACGCTGTACCAACAGGTAGCAGGCGATGAACACCGCCAGGACGAAGTAATACATGTTCAGGTTGTCTTCAAGATTGATGAAGCCCAACAACTCGCCACGGGGAATGCCGTGCATACCGTCTTCACCACCCGTGAATTCAGACTGGACGAAGAAGAAGAACACAAGCTGGGCAAGCGCGAGGGTTACCATCGCGAAATAGATACCCTGGCGACGAATCGACAGCAACGCAAAGCCAGTACCGAGCACTGTGGCCGCCAGCGTACCGGCGATGATGCCCATCTCGGTGCTTAGCCCGCTGTAATTACTGAGCAGGTAACCGGTGGTGTAGCCCCCAGTGGCCAGGAAAGCCGCGTGGCCAAATGACAGCAGGCCGGTGAATCCGAATAGCAGGTTGAACGCCACGGCAAACAGCGCGAAGCACAGGATCTTCATCAGAAAGACCGGATAAATCATGAACGGTGCCGCCAGCAGGATGAGCAGCAGGACACCGTTCAGAATCATCTTTTTGCGATCCTGAGCGGCCTGTTCCTGAACGATAGCCTTGTGAATGTCGGCGGAATTGACTGACTGATTCATGGTTATGCCTCCTTACCGAACAAGCCACTGGGCCGGAACATAAGAACCAGAACCATGACCAGGAAGATGATCGCCGAGGATGCCGGCGGGTAGAAGGTTTTGGTGAGCCCTTCAATCACGCCCATCAGAATACCGGTGATGATGGCGCCGCCGATGGAGCCCATACCGCCGATAACCACCACGGCGAAGACCGTAATCAGTGTGGCCGACCCCATGACCGGTGTCACCGAGTAGATGGGCGCGGCCAGAACACCTGCAAAGGCTGCCAGCGCAACACCAAACCCGTAGGTCAGGCTGATCAGAAGAGGCACGTTAATGCCAAAACCCTGCATCAATTGAGAGTCTTCCGTGCCGGCCCGCAGGTAGGCGCCCAGCTTGGTTTTCTCAATCACGAACCAGGTTGCAAAGCAGACGACCAGTGCCGCTACGATGACCCAGGCCCGGTAGTACGGCATGAACATGAAGCCGAGGTTTACGCCACCCTTGAACATGTCCGGCATGGTGTAGCGAAGCCCGGAAACCCCGAACCAGTTCACCAGAACACCCGAGATGATCAGCGCGACGCCGAACGTCAGCAGCAGACTGTAGATGTGGTCCTGCCCCGCAATGCGACGCAGAAGAAAATATTCAATGGCGACACCGAAGGCACCAACCAGAAGTGGCGCCAGCAATAAGGCGACCCAGTAATTCACGCCCAGATAGTCGAACATCAGGACGGTGGTCATGGCGCCGAGCATATACATGGCGCCATGGGCAAAATTGATGATCTTCAGCAGACCGAAGATGACCGCGAGCCCAAGGCTCAGAAGGGCGTAAAAGGCGCCGTTGATTATTCCGATCAGGAGCTGGCCGGATAGCACAGCTAAAGGGACGCCGAAAATCATGGACATTGGGCTAACTCCAGAAGCAGCACAGGGATTGTTTTTTGGCTTTATTTTTTTCCGTTTTCATGGGTTCGCCCTGCCCTGTTGCAGGACGAACCCATAACGGTCGCTTTTAGTTATTGACCAGCTTGCACTTGCTCTCGGAGAGCGGACGGTAGGATTCTTCGGCCGGGATGGTCCGCAGAATCTTGTACAGATCCCACTCGTTCTTGGACTCGGCCGGGGTCTTCACTTCCGCCAGGTACATATCGTGCACCATGCGGCCGTCAACGCGGATCTTGCCGTTCTTGGCAAACATGTCGTTGATCGGAGTGTCCATCATCTGCTTGCGCACAGTCTGGGCATCGTCAGAACCGGTGGCCTCTACGGCTTTCAGGTACTGCATGGCGCTGGAGTAGATGCCAGCGTGAACCATGGTCGGACGCACGCCGGTTTCTTCCATGAAGCGATCAGACCACTCACGGGTTTCATCGTTCATGTCCCAGTACCAACCGGTGGTGAGCTGGATACCCTGGGCCGTCTGAGCGCCAAGCGCATGCACGTCAGTCAGGAACAGCAGCAGTGCCGCCAGAGTCTGGCCGGACTGGGTTACGCCGAACTCACTGGCGGTGGTGATGGCGTTAGTGGTGTCGGCGCCGGCGTTTGCCAGACCGATAACATCAGCACCGGATGCCTGAGCCTGCAGGATGAACGATGAGAAGTCCTGAGTGGGGAACGGATGACGCACTGAACCGATGATTTCACCACCGTTGGCTTCGACCACGCGAGTCACGTCGCCTTCCAGGGCATGACCGAAAGCGTAATCGGCAGTCAGCATGTACCAGGTTTTGCCACCTTCTTTAACGACCGCACTTGCGGTGCCGTTGGCCAGCGGATAGGTGTCGTAAACGTAGTGGATGTGGTTCGGGGTACAGTGCTCGTTGGTGATGCTGGAAGCCGCTGAACCGGAAATGATACCGAGGCGATCGTGCTCTTCCAGAATCTTGCTCACGGCGATGGAAACAGAGGAAGCCACCATACCGGCTACGAGATCGACATCCTCGTTCTCAACCCAGCGACGTACGGTGCTGGATGAGGTATCCGGGCTGTTACGGTCATCGGCGCTCACCACTTCAATCTTGGCGCCATTTACCTGGCCACCAAAATCGGCAATCGCCATTTCCAGGGCTTTCAGCCCGTTGGGGCCTGCCAGGTCACGGTAGGTGCCGGACATGTCCGCCAGATAACCGATCTTGACCGTGTCGTTGGAAATGGCCGCCTGGGCTCCGCCTACCATCATGGCTGATGCAACGGCTGATGTCAGAAGCTTTTTCATCATTGTCATTGTTGTATCTCCGCTACTGTCTTGCGTTGGTTCGGGTTGTTGTTACTTTTCTTGCTCTCGTCCTATCCGGGATCAGACCCCCAAATAGCCATCCAGCACCGACTGTTTTGCACTCAGTTCGTTGGCGCTGACTTCTTCCACAATCTGACCGTGCTCAACAACGTAATGACGGTCGGCTAACGGTGCTGCGAAGTGGAAATTCTGTTCAACCAGGACAATGGTCAAGCCCTTGTTTTTCAGGGCAATCAGGACCTCTCCCAGCTTTTCTACAATAACCGGGGCCAGGCCCTCTGTGATCTCGTCCAGCAACAGCATGTTGGCGCCGGTGCGCAGAATACGCGCCATGGCCAGCATCTGCTGTTCGCCGCCGGACAGCTTGGTGCCCTGGCTGAAGCGACGTTCATAAAGGTTGGGGAACATGTTGTAGATTTCTTCCAGGCTCATGCCGCCGCTACGCACAACTGGCGGTAGTGTCAGGTTTTCCTGGACACTGAGTGAGGAAAAAATGCCCCGATGTTCGGGGCAATACCCGACACCCAACCTGGCAATATGATGAGGTGCACAGGACATTGTCTCCTCACCATTGATCATAATGGAGCCGGTGCGCCGGCCAACCATATTCATGATGGCTTTGAGCGTTGTGCTACGGCCCGCGCCATTGCGACCCAACAACGTCACCAGTTCCCCGCGGTTCACCACCATGTCGATGCCGTGGAGGATGTGAGACTCGCCGTAAAAGGCGTGCAATCCGGACAGTCGCAGCTGTTCGTACTCGCGGTCGGATTTCGTGGTCATTGCGCTGCCTCCGCCTGATCGTTGTCGGCGGTGGTGCCGCGCTCGCCGCTACCATCACTGCCCATATACACCTCGCGAACCCGTGGATCGCCGGAAACCGTCGCGTAATCGCCTTCGGTCAGAACAGCGCCCTGAGCCAGTACGGTGATGCGGTCACAGAGTTTGCTGACTACGCTGAGGTTGTGTTCAACCATCAGGACAGTTCGCCCCTCGGCAGCCTTGCGTACCAGTTCCACAACGCGATCAACGTCTTCCGAACCCATGCCCTGGGTTGGCTCGTCCAGCAACAAAAGTTGGGGCTCCATGGCAAGCGTGGTGGCCAGTTCCAACGCCCGTTTGCGCCCGTACGCCAACTCAACCGTGGTGGTGTTGGCGAATTCAGCCAGGCCCACGGCGTCCAGGAGCTCCATGCAACGCTGGTTGAGCTTGTGCAGGGAGTTACCGGATTTCCAGAAACTGAAGGAGGTGCCCTCGAACGTCTGCAAGGCCACCCGGATGTTCTCCAGCGCGGTCATGTGGGGGAATACGGCTGAGATCTGAAACGAGCGAACAATGCCCTGGCGGGCGATGGCGGCGGACTTCATGGTGGTGATGTCCTGATCCTTGAACAGGATCTGGCCCCGGGTCGGGATCAGGAATTTGGTGAGCAGATTGAAGACCGTGGTCTTGCCGGCACCATTGGGGCCGATCAGGGCGTGAATGTGGCCTTTCTGGACCTTCAGGTTCACGTCGTCGACTGCAACAAAGCCCTTGAATTCTTTGACAAGGTTACGGGTCTCCAGAACGTACTGTTCACTCATGAGCCAATCTACCTTTGTTATTGTTGTGCGTTTTATCTGACTACCAGATTAGATTGACGTATACGTAAACGTCAACACTTAATTGCAGTTTTTAAGTACACTCTCGCTACGCAAAAAGTCGTATAGGAGCTCTACTACCTGGTCCTGCTTTTCCAGGTGTGGCGAGTGCCCCGCATCCTCGAGAAGAACGCCGCGGGCCTTTGGTCCGATGCCGGCAACGATATCCGTGACCTGCTCCGGCACTCCGTATTCGTCGTTTTCTCCCTGAATGATAATAGCCGGACATTCAATTGCCGCCAGCCAGCGACTGAAATCCATCGCCGCCTGAAACCCTTCGTCACGCCAGACTGTCTGCCAGGCGTTGAAAAGATCGTCAGTCCGGTTGCCGTGATAGCGCGCCAAACGATCCCGGATATCCGTCTCCCGGTAACGTACGGCCATTTCCTCGATACCAGCGAGGGTCAGGTGATCGGCATAGATGTGCGCCGCCATGGTCGCCAGCGCCTTTACACGGCCCCCCATGGTGCCGGCAGTCACGAGGGCAATGGAACCACCGTCGCTGTGCCCTATCAGCACCACATCCCTGATTTCGAGCTTGTCCAGGAGACGGGGCAACCACTGTTCGCCAGCTGTCTCAAGGTAATCGTGTGGGCGCGGGAGCTCTTCATCGGAAGAATGGCCATAGCCCTGACGATTGTAGATCAGCGCGTCGCAGCCGGTTGCTTTCGCGAGCTTTTCCGGAAACTTACGCCACAAGGCGATGCTGCCCAGGGACTCGTGGAGAAAAACCAGCACCGGCCCTTTCGGTTCCGCGTGCTGGATTCGCCTGACTTCCAGCTCAATACCGTCGCCTATCGGCACCATCATGTCACGAATCTGCATGGGATTACCGGTTTGGCGGAATTGAATAGGTCATGGTGGAGTGGGCAACCGGCTCTTCGGCACCTTCCGAGTAAACGAACACTTCGCCCACGCCCATGGTACGGCCGACTTTCAGCATGGTGGCACGGGCCCAGATAGGCTGATGCGCCACCGGCTTGCGCAGAAAATTAATGTTCAGATTAGTGGTCACCGCCAGGGGAACCAGGCCAATCTTGCTCAACAGCGCCGCATAAAGGGTGACATCCGCCAGCCCCATCATGGCCGGCCCGGAGACGGTGCCCCCGGGCCTGAGATGCGCCTCATCCACTTCCAACTTCATTTCTGCCCAGCCATCCCCGAGCTTCTGCAGGGTGCCGTAGGCTTCCCCCTGCGGAAACTGCTCGTCAAGGAAGGCCTGCAGCTCTTCGAACGTAATGATCATGCGCCGATTTCTTCCTTGGCCTGATTACGCAGGACAAACCGCTGGATCTTGCCGCTGGGAGTCTTCGGCAGCTCATCGACAAACTCAATCTCCCGGGGGAAGGCGTGGGTAGAGAGCCTGCGACGCACCAACTCCTGCAGTTCGTCTTTCAGGGCCTGTTCGTCTCCAAGAGCGTAATCGCCCTTGATCACCACATAAGCCTTGATGATGGAACCGCGCTTTTCGTCCGGCTTGCCGACAACGCCGGACTCCGCCACAGCGGCGTGCTCGAGCAGTGTGCTCTCGACGTCTGCCGGTCCCACCCGGTAGCCGGCCGTGGTGATGATGTCATCATCCCTGCCACTGAAGGAGAAGTTGCCATTGCCGTGGTTGATGACCATGTCACCGGTGAGGTAGTAGCCGTTAACGAACGGGTCCTTTTCACCCCAGGTGTAACCGTCGAAGTGAAAAAGCGGGGACGCTTTTACGTCAACCGCCAGCTGACCAACTTCACCCTCGCCTACAACCTCGTTTTTCTCGTTCAGCGCGACCACCGTGTGGCCAGGAGAAGCATAGCCCATGGAGCCTTCACGGACCGGATGCGCCAGACCGTGGAAGTTGCAGCAGGTCATGCCAGTCTCGGTCTGGCCGTAATGATCTTTAACCGGGCAGTAGTGACGGTTGCGAATCCAGTTCACCACTTCCGGGTTCAGAGGCTCGCCGGCACTGCTGGCAACCCGAAGGCCCAGGTTCTCGCCTTCCGGCAGCACGTGATCGTTTGCCTTGAGCAAACGGTAAGCCGTAGGCGCCGCAGCCAGGTTAGTGATCTTGTACTTGCGGATCATGTCGTAGGTGGATTCCGGGGTAAAACCACCCGGGTTGAAGTGCGTGGCGTGGCCCATCAACAGCGGCCCAACCACGGCATAGTAAAGACCGTAGGCCCAACCGGGATCGGCGACGTTCCAGAACCTGTCACCATCCTGCAGATCAATGGCGTATTTCATGTAAACGTAGAACGCCAACAGCGCTTTGGCTGGTACCGCAACCCCCTTGGACTTACCCACGGTGCCAGAAGTGAACATCTGCAGGAACGGATCGTCGCCCTTGATCATGACAGGCTCAAAATCGCTCGACTGGGCCGCCAGGGTCTCTTCGAAGTCAGGGATGTCCGCGCCAATCTCACCGGCGTTTACACCCACAACCGGCGGGCAGACTTTGACGTCGTTCAGCTTGGGATAGTTCTCCGGGTTGGTCACCACCAGCTTGGTGCTGGCCCGCTCAAACCGGTACTCGATGGCCCCGGAACCAAAGGCCGTGAACAGCGGCTGATACACGGCACCAGCACGCAGGGTTCCGGCGATAACGATCAGCAGCTCCGGAGTGCGCGGCAGGAGTGCAGCCACCCGGTCGCCCTTTCCGATGCCCTGGGATTTCAGATAATTGGCAAAACGCGCAGAGGCCTCTTTCAGCTCGGCGAAAGTCAGAGTGCCGTCACCGCCATCTTCGGTTTCGTAGTAAAGCGCAACCCGACTCGGGTCATCTGCCCATTTGTCGCAGATTTCGTGACATACGTTGAGCCCGCTATCCAGACGTCCATCCAGGATGTCCGCTTCCAGAGCAGCAGGATCGAAGTTGTTGTAAACGTCGGTATATTCCGGAAGGCTCATTCTCAACTCCTGTTGTTTTTATCATTGAAAGCACGGGTCAAGGTTTAGCACAGGCTTCACTTTACGTAAAGGTAAACTTTAGACCAAAAAGGAAGAAATCTGCGGGGCTTTATGAGCAGGAAAAGCGGGTGCGACAGGCCTGCCGCACCCTTGAAGGGATCAAACACAAAAATCAGGATTTCGGTGTGATCTTCCCGGGATGGCGGCTTGAAAGTATGTGGTGCAGGGAGCCGCACTCCACCATGGGATCATCGCAATTGACCACGATGTCGGAGCGGGCAATGACATAACCCTTGCCGGTGATGCTGTTTTTGATCACCTGATACTCACCCTCTTCCTCAACGGAAGTGAATTCACCGATAAAACCCGTCTCTCTGAGGGAAACGGTTTCCAGCTTGTCGCCCGGCTTGATACTGCCTTCGTAGTTCATCAACGCCAGACGGGCGGAAGTGCCGGTGCCCGTTGTGCTCCGACAGACCACACCGGGATGCACATAGGTTGCCGAGCGGGACCGGTAATAGCCCTCTGCCACATGCTCCACAGGGCCCATGAAGTGCAGGAACGGCAGTGGCCCTACGTCGCCAAGCGTATAATGGGAAAAGCCCCGCTCTGCCTGAATCGCCTCGACAATGGCGTGGGCGGTTTCAGCGAGTTTGCGTTCTTCGTCCAGGGTCAGATCGAAGCCCATGCTGGCTGCATCAACCAGGGCATAAAAGCCGCCGCTGTATGCAACACTGTAGGTAATCTCGCCCAGCGAAGGCACGTCGATGGTGGCCTTGTAGGTGTGGATATAGCTGGGCAGACCTTCACAGGTGATGGCTTCTACCACTCCGTCGTGCACCGTCGCCTCAATCTGGACCAGTCCAGCGGGCGACTCCAGTATAAAACTCTGCTGGCCTTCCTGTTTGGGCACAATGCCCGCTTCCAGCACCGCAGTAGCCGTGCAGATGGTGTTGGAGCCCGAGTAGATAGGGTAGCCCATGACTTCCATGATGATGTAACCTGCGGCAGCTCGCGGATCCGTGGGCGGCACCAACAGATCCACAGACATTTCCGGTATCCCGTAGGGCTCTTCCAGCAAAAGCCGGCGTAGACCGTCGGCGTCATCCCGCAGGTACTCCATCTGCGCTCGCACGGTATCGCCGGGCAACAGATCAATGCCACCGGTCACGATCCGGCTTACATCACCGCCGGCATGGGTATCCATCAACTGAATGGTCAGTTCAGGTTTCATCAAGCGCTCTCCAGTGACCAGGGTTGGCCGTGTTCTTCCCATTGTGAGTCGGGAACGATCACGATCTTGCCGAGATAATTACTACCCCGGTTCACAAAATATTCTTCTGCCCGGTGCAGATCAGAGAGCCGAAACGCACCGTGCAGAACCGGTTTCAGTTGCCCTCCCCGGATCCACGCCATAAGTTGTTCCGCCTCTTCTCGGGTGCCATGAGATACCCCGAAAATCTGTACCTGATAGAGGTAGATCCGGGTCCACAGGATTTCGCTGATGTTGCCGCCACTGGCCCCGGCAATACTCAGGCGCGGGTAGGTGCTGCGGGCGTTCATATCGAAGATCATGGTGTCGATGAACACATCGGTCATCTCTCCGCCCACCAGGTCCATCACCGCATCAATGGGCTTGCCTCCGGTTTCCGCTTTCACCCGATCTACAAAGCTGTCCATATCGGAGCGATCCAGCACCGCCTCGGCGCCCAGTTCCAACAGCGCTGCCGCTTTGTCCTGTTTACTGAGAGCATAGGGAATAGCCCCCATAATTCGGCAAAGCTGGATCAGGGCCGTGCCAACGCCCCCGCTGGCGCCGGTCACCAGGACCCGCTCTCCGGCCTTGATGTTGGCCGAGGTAAGCATGTGCATGGCGGTCTGGTAGGAACACATGCCCATGGACGCCACTTCGGCATCCGCCAGTTCGGCATTGGGTATGTGATGGAACTGGTCAGCCGGCAGCGCTACGTATTCCGCGTAACCGCCGTCGGCACCGTGGCCGTAGTAATCGGGCGTGAGATTGATGTCTCGGCGGTCATTGGCGTAGATGTTGAAATCCAGAAGGCCCCGTTCTCCAATGCGGGACTCATCCACACCGTCACCAACAGCCACAACGCGCCCGGCGATGTCTGCCCCCTGAATCCGCGGAAAAACCAGCGTGGGCTTGCCGCCCATCTGGAAGGATGTCATTTCGCCTTTTTTGGTGGGATACAGCCCTTCCCGTGCCTTGCGGTCGGTGTTGTTCTTCGCCGTTGCCGTAACCTGAACAAGCACCTGACCGGCTCCGGGCGCAGGAACAGGCACGTCCTTGTACTCCAGTTTATCGACATCACCGTGACCGGTAAGAACCATGGCTTTCATGGTGTTCGGGATCATGGGCTGACGATCCTCCCTGTTTGCTGAATTTCGGGTATTCAAAGAGGATAGGTGAGTTTACCGGGCGTGTCAGTGCGTGTT
>Ga0208300_101303_pt1 | contig 10628 bp, 8 predicted proteins | sample 23_taG_FD_184096 | JGI IMG/M metagenome (GOLD analysis project Ga0208300, IMG submission 184096) | Marine viral communities from Cariaco Basin, Caribbean Sea - 23_WHOI_OMZ (SPAdes) (version 2) | ecosystem: Environmental > Aquatic > Marine > Oceanic | place: Caribbean Sea: Cariaco Basin | collected... | reverse complement strand
TGACGGACACGATCCGGGCCTGCTGGCGATCGATGGGGTAACGACACGCGGAGAGCTGGATCGTCAGATCGATGAGCGGGTCTGGCAGGAGAACGCCAGCGCCGTCTACTGCAACGGCAACGGCGCCTGCTACAACTACGACCCGGCCGATGCCATGTGTCCTTCCTGGAAGGCGACACGTGAGCGCATCCACTCCCCCAAGGGCCGCGCCAGCCTGATGCGCGAATGGCTGCGCCGCCAGGGCAACGCCGGTGTCGACGTGATCGAGGTGAGCCGAGCCCAACGTCGCGGCGGCCTCGGCGCCTGGCTCCTGGCCCAGCCCGGCAAGATCGGGCGGTCGATCGCCCGGCGGCGCGGCGAGGCCGACTTCTCGCACGAGGTTCACGACGCCATGGCCGGGTGTCTGGCGTGCAAGTCCTGCGCCGGCCAGTGTCCGATCAAGGTCGACGTGCCGGATTTCCGCTCGCGCTTCCTGGAGAGCTACCACAGCCGCTATGCGCGCCCGCTGCGCGATTATCTGATCGGCGGGCTCGAGTTCGTCGTGCCGCATCTTCAACCGGTGACGCCGCTCTACAACGCCCTGCTCGACAACCGCCTGGTCGACCGCTTCCTGGCGAAGGGTCTCGGCATCGTCGACAGCCCGAAACTCTCCCGCGCCAGTCTCGGGAAAACGCTCGCCGCCTGGGGCGTCGCCGAAGCCACCCCGCTGACGTTGGGGCGACTCACGGAGGCCCAGAAAAGCCGCAGCGTGGTGCTGGTGCAGGATGCCTTTACCAGCCACTTCGAGTCGCGACTGGTGATGGATGTGGTCGAGTTGCTGGCACGCCTGGATATCCGGATGTTCGTGGCGCCGTTCCAGCCCAACGGCAAGCCGCTGCACGTGCAGGGCTTCCTCGGTCGCTTCGAGCGAGTAGCGGCAAGGCAGGCGGCCAGGCTCCGGACGCTTTCCCGCTTCGGCGTACCGCTGGTGGGCATCGACCCGGCGATGACGCTCACCTACCGTCAGGAATACGTCAAGACGCTGGGGCCGCAGGCGGTGCCGGAGGTACTGCTGCTGCAGGAGTGGCTGCTGTCGCTGGGGCAATCGATTCTGCCGCGAGGCTGGCGCGACGAGGCGACCGGCACCGACCCCGGCTATCGCCTGATGAGCCACTGCACCGAGAAGACCAACGCGCCGGGCAGCCCCAAAGGCTGGCAGCAGCTGTTCGCGCACTTCGGGCTTCAGCTGGATCTGATCGCCACCGGCTGCTGCGGCATGTCCGGCACCTACGGGCACGAAGCGCGCAACCGCGACACCTCGGAAAAAATCTACGATCTTTCCTGGCGCGAACCGGTGGAAGATGACGCCAATGCCGGTCGCCTGCTCGCCACGGGCTACTCCTGTCGCAGCCAGGTCAAGCGGCTCTCCGATCGGACACTGCCGCACCCGTTACAGGCGCTGTTGAAATGGATCAAGATCGCTGGCACGCCCACGTCTCCCTCATACTCATCGACCGCCAGCTTTCGTTAACAAGGAGCCGATCTCATGACCGAAGCGAAACACGTCGTTTGTCCGCACTGCCACGCCGTCAATCGGGTCGCTGGCGCTCGTCTGGCGGACGCTCCCAATTGCGGTCGCTGCCATAACGCCCTGTTCAGCGGCGAGCCGTTGACCCTGGATTCGGCCAATTTCGATCGTTTCGTGTCGCGTAGCGATCTGCCGATTCTGATCGACTTCTGGGCCGACTGGTGCGGCCCCTGCAAGGCGATGGCGCCAGGGTTCGCCCAAGCCGCCAGGGCGTTGTCGCCGAACGTCATCCTGGGCAAGCTGGATACCGAAGCCGCGACGGATATCGCCTCGCGATTCGGTATTCGCAGCATCCCGACGCTGATCCTGTTCCGCGGCGGGCGAGAGATCGCGCGCCAGGCCGGTGCCATGGGCTCCGCGGATATCGTCAACTGGACCCAGCGACAACTCGCCACACCCTGAAGCCTCCTTTGCCTTCGATTCGGCATTGCATCAATGCAATGCCGCCGCTAGTCTGCGCGCCTTTTGCCACCTCCTGGAGAGACTGCCATGGAAAACGCTGCCCTTGCCCTCACCGGCATCGGCCTGCTGGCGCTGATCTGCCAATGGCTTGCCTGGCAGCTCCGGGTGCCCGCCATTCTGCCGCTGCTGATCGCCGGCATCGCCGCTGGCCCGGTGACCGGTATCCTCGATCCCGACGCGGTGCTGGGCGACCTGCTGTTCCCGCTGGTCTCCCTGGCGGTGGCGGTGATCCTGTTCGAGGGCGCCTTGACGCTGGATTTCCGCGAGCTTCGCGGCCATGGCCGCACGGTCAGCCGGCTGGTGACCTGGGGCGCGCTGATCACGGCGCTGATCGCCATCGCCGCCGCGCATCTGGTACTGGGCCTCTCCTGGGAGATGGCCAGCGTGCTGGGGGCGTTACTGGTGGTGACCGGCCCGACAGTAGTATTGCCGCTGCTGCAAACCCTGCGCGCCCGGGAACACGTCAGCCAGATCTTGCGCTGGGAAGGCATCCTGATCGATCCGATCGGCGCCATCGGCGCGGTACTGGTCTACGAGTTCGTCGCCCTGGGGCTCTCCAACGGTGCGGCAGCGCATACCCTGCTGAGCTTCGCCCAGACCGCGGTGATCGGCTTCGGCCTGGGCACGGCCGGTGGCTATCTATGGGGCAGCGTGCTGCGTCACTACTGGCTGCCCCAACGGCTGCACAGCTTCGGCACTCTGATGATCATGCTGACGCTGTTCACCGCATCGAACCTGCTGTTCCACGAGTCGGGCCTGCTGACCGTCACCGTCATGGGGGTATGGATGGCGAACATGCGCGGCGTACCGACCCAGCCGATCCTGGAGTTCAAGGAGACGCTATCGATCCTGCTGATCTCGGGGCTATTCATCCTGCTGGCCGCGCGCCTGAGCCTGGCCCAGTTGAGCCTGCTGTCGTGGGAAGCGTGGGCGTTTCTGGTCATCCTGGTGTGGGTCGCGCGGCCGCTGGCGGTGTGGCTGTGTACCTGGGGCAGCTCGCTCAACTGGCGGGAAAAGGCGCTGCTGGCCTGGCTCTCTCCCCGCGGAATCGTCGCGGCGGCCGTGGCCTCGCTGTTCGCGATTCGCCTCGAGGCGCTGGAGGTTCCCGGCGCCGAGCTGCTGGTGCCGGTCACGTTTCTGGTGATCATCAGCACCGTCGTCGTCCAGAGCCTGTTTTCGCGCCCGCTGGCGAGGCTGCTGAAGGTGAACGCGCCTACCGCATCGGGATTCCTGATCATCGGCGCCAACCCCGTCTCGCGGGCATTCGGCAGCGCGCTTCAGGAAGCCGGTTTCGCGGTGCGGCTGTGCGATCACAACTGGGACGCCATCCAGGAAGCGCGGATGACCAATATCCCGACCTACTACGGCAACCCGCTGTCGGAGCACGCCGCCCAGCATCTGGGGCTGACCGGCATCGGCCACCTGCTGCCGCTGTCGCCCTACCGCGAGCTCAACAATCTGGCCGCGCTGCACTTCGAGCACGTCCTCGGCCACGGCAAGGTCTTCCGGCTGGCGGTGGAGTCCTCCCGTAATGCGCGGCGTCACCATCAACAGGCGCTGGCGCACCTGCCGCTGCTGTTCGACGGCAATACGACATTCACCCGCCTGTCGAGTCTGATCGGCCAGGGCGCCGTGGTTCGCCACGCCAATATCAGCGACAACTTCGATATCGACGATTATCGGCGTATTCATCACGATCGCCTGCTGACGTTGTTCACGCTCTCGACCAGTGGCCGGATCCGTATCGCCACGGCCGAAAAACCGCTCAACCCGAAGGCGGGCGATACGCTGATCAGCCTGATATTCCCGGATTCGCCCGAGTTCTGAATTTCGGGCTCTGAATTTCGGACTCTGAATTTCGGATTCTGGATTTGGGACTCTGGATCATGAGTTCCGACCGGGCCACATAACGACGAACCCCGCTTCCCGAGTCGACGATCGGGAAGCGGGGTTCGTACGTTGCCGCCGTGCGTTCGTTAGCCCGGCGCGGACGTGTGACGCGGTCCGGGCTAAAAGAACATTCGGCGAAGCGCGCTACCGGGTTCTTGCTCGCGCATGAAAGCCTCGCCGACCAGAAAGGCATTGACGTCGAATTCGCGCATGCGCTCGACATCATCCCGGCCATGAATGCCAGACTCGGTGACGACCGTCACGCCTTGGGGGATTCGCTTGAGCAGCTCGAAGGTCGTGTCCAGCGAAGTCTCGAACGTGCGCAGGTCGCGGTTGTTGATTCCCACCAGCGGCAGATCGAGCATCAGCGCCCGTTCGAGTTCGAAGATATCGTGCACCTCGACCAGCACGTCCATGCCCAGTGCCGTCGCCTGCTGGTAGAGATCCTTGAGCTGCTCGTCGCTCAGCGCCGCCACGATCAGCAGGATGCAGTCCGCGCCGATACCCCTGGCTTCCGCCACCTGGTAGCCGTCGATGATGAAGTCCTTGCGAATCACTGGCAGGTCGCAGGCGTTCCGGGCGGCGATCAGGTAATCCTCGTGCCCCTGGAAGTAGTCGGCGTCCGTCAGCACCGAAAGACAGCTGGCACCGGCCGCGGCGTAGTCGGCCGCAATCTCGGCGGGCTGGAAGTCTTCACGGATGACACCCTTGGAGGGCGACGCCTTCTTGATCTCGGCGATGACGGCAGGATCGCCGCCATCGATACAGGCATTGAGCGCCGAGACGAAGCCTCGCGGCGCGCCCTGCGCCGTTGCCCGCTCCAGCCAGGTCTGCTCGCTGGCGACCGCGCGGCGTTCGGCGATCTCCTCGCGCTTGCGTGCCAGGATCTTGGCCAGAATGGTAGGCAGTTCACTATCGGCGGCATCGGTCATCGTGGAGATTCCTGTTGAGCTGGTTCTGATTCAGCAAAGACGCTGGTTCGGCGAAGACGCCGGTTTTGTCGCGAGCGGTCAGTTGGCGAAGACCCGAGTGAAGTCGGAAAGCTCCTTGAGCTTTTCCAGCGGCAGCTTGGAGGCCTGAGCGTCCTGCGCCATCAGCACACCCTCCTTGAGCGAATCCGCCACACCGGAAGCGAACAGCGCCGCCCCGGCATTGAGCGCAACGATGTCGCCAGCCACGCCCTTGCCGACCAGTGCCTCCTTGACCAGCTTGAGACTGTCTTCGGCGGTCACGACCTTCAGCGGATCGAGGGATTGGCGCTCGATGCCCAGCTCCTCGGGCGTGATCGTGTATTCACGAATCTCGCCGTCACGAAGCTCGGCCACCTGCGTCGGCGCTGCCACGGAGATTTCGTCCAGGCCGTCCTCGGCGTGGACCACCAGCACGTGCCGGCTGCCCAGCTTGCGCAGCGATTCCGCCACCAGCGGCACGAGATACGGTGCGTAGACGCCCAGCAGCTGATTGGGCGCCCCTGCCGGGTTGGTCAGCGGGCCGAGGATATTGAAGACCGTGCGAACCCCCATCTCGCGCCGCGGGCCGATGGCGTGGCGCATCGCCTGGTGATGGCGCGGCGCGAACATGAATCCGACCCCGACCTGCTCGATGCAGCGCGCGATGGTCGCCGCGTCGAGATCGAGATAGATCCCCGCCACGTCGAACAGATCCGCACTGCCGGCGGAGGAGGAAACGCCCCGGTTGCCGTGCTTGGCAACATGACCTCCTGCCGCCGCGACCACGAAACTCGAGGCCGTGGAGACATTGAAGAGATTGGCGCCATCGCCACCGGTGCCGACGATATCGACGATGTTGTCGCAGTCGATCGAGACCGGCTGCATCAGCTCGCGCATCACCTGCGCCGCCGCCGTGATCTCGTCGGCGGTTTCGCCCTTCATCGCCAGCCCGATCAGAAAGCCGCCGATCTGGGCATCGCTCGCCTCGCCGGTCATGATCGCCTGCATGATCGCGTGGGTATCGTCGTAACTCAGATTCTGACGGCGCATGACCGCGCCGATCGCATCCCGCATTTGCATGTTGGTTCCTCGCCCTTCCCGGCCAGCTGTGTCAGATCAGGCGCGGCGTTTCAAGAAATTGGCCAGCAGTTCATGCCCCTGGCGAGAGAGAATCGACTCCGGATGGAATTGTACGCCTTCGATGTCCAGTGTCTTGTGCTTCAACCCCATGATCAGGCCCGGCGTCGGATCATCGTCATCCACCCAGGCGGTCACTTCCAGACTCTCCGGCAGTGTCTCGGCATCGACCACCAGGGAATGGTAACGCGTCACCTCCAGCGGATCCTCGAGCCCTTCGAAAACCCCTTCACCGCGGTGACGAATGCGAGACGTCTTGCCGTGCATCACCTGTGGCGCGCGGATCACGTCGCCACCATAGACCTGACCGATGGCCTGATGACCGAGACAGACACCCAATATCGGGATCCTGCCGGCGAAATGGCGAATCGCCTCCATCGAGATACCCGCTTCGTTGGGTGTGCACGGCCCGGGCGAGACCACCAGGTGAGTCGGTTCGTGGCGCTCCAGCTCGGCAAGATCCACGTCGTCGTTGCGCACGGTGACGACATCAGCCCCCAACTCGCCCAAGTACTGAACGATGTTGAAGGTGAAGCTATCATAATTGTCGATCATGAGGACTGACATGGAAAAAGCTCCTGATATATCGATTAAATCGACTATTGACTCGAGATTTCACCCGAATGCGACCCAAGTCGATCGCTGCCTCTATGCCGACCTCACGAAGCGAAACGAACACACAAAAAATGCCGCCCCATGGGGCGGCATTCTTTTCAAACGTCAATTGACGGACGTAGGCGTGCCACCCTTGAATTAAAGGCGCCACCACCACTGGTTATGCTTGCGTATTCGGTTCGTGATCATGGGAAATATAGTGCCGCGTCGTCACGCAGGGTGTCAACGGCGTTATCGCCTGTCTTCCAAAAGGAATCGGGCCAACGCCGTTCAATTCGAGACATTCTTGATGTGGTGAAGATAGAGCGGGTCGAAGTCCCCCTCCTCTTTCAGGCGCTTCTCCTCCAGTATGGTCACCTTCCCTCGTTTCGCTTCGATCAGACCGTCCGCGCGCAGCGCCTGGAATACGCGATTCATGTGAACCGGAGTGATACCTATCGCGTCTGCCAGTTCGGCCTGCGTAATCGGCAGACGGAAAGAGTCATTATCGGCAAACCCTACCGCCTTCAGCCGTACCAATAGCTCGCAGAGCAGGTGAGCTACTCGCGGATAGGCGCCCCGCTGCCCGATATTAAGGATCCAGTCACGGTATATCGATGCATCGACCAGTGTCTCGCGCCAGAAGGCCGCGGTAAGACGGGGAGAACGTTCGCAGGCCTGCTTCAAGGCGTTATGCTGGATGAATCCGACCATGCTGGTACTGATCGATGCGATGCTCATGTCCATGACCTTGAGATGCAGGCTCTGCAGATCCGGCATGTCTCCAGGAACATGTACCGCCATGATCTGGCGCTTACCGTCCGAGGTCAGCTTGTAGACACAGGTAAATCCTTCCAGCAGCAGGCAGCTTCGAGAAGCATGCTCGCCGATGCGGACGATATCCTGCCCGGGCTTGAGCGACTCCACTTGCACCGGCAGGTCCTGGAGCACTTGCTTCTCATCGTCGGAAAGCCTGAAGATGCTCTCCAGTTTCCGAATCATCAGGTCGTTGGGAGAAAGACGATTGGTAAAATGAACGCCTGATAGCATGGATTCGCACCTTTGCTTCTCAAAGTCAAAGAAATGAAGCTGCTGCCTCAGTATCTCTGTTCATGTGATTAAAACGCCTGTCTCGTCCATGAAGTGTGGTTCACGCTTCGGGAGCTGGCTACTCGTCGACGCCATTTCCGTCGAGGCGTGTCAACAGTTCGTCGATATCGGGAAAGATGGGTTCGATCGCTAGCTGGCCAGACCTCAAGGGGCCCAGGCGGATACAGAGAAACTGCCAGAAGACCAGCCCGTAGCGGCTCATGTAATGGCCGACTCGGGATTGCAGGGGAACGCCCTCCCCCTTTGCGAGCCGCTGAGCCAGAAAAGGAATGATCACGTCCTGGAGACGTTCGAAAGCCTTCATATCGGTCGAGGCTTCTGCCGTCAGGCCGGGCAAGGCCGGCACCAAAGCCTCCCAACGTTGCCGTGACGAACCTGCCGGCCTGATCGCGACGTCGAAAACGAACTCCTGCATACGGCCCCTCGCAATGCGCTTGGCTACTCAAGGTCAACCGCTGGCTCATCGCGGCGAATCACTGCATTGTGTGAGTCGCTCGACGTGGCAAAGAGAGAAGTACCTGCAGATAATTAGGCTAATTCATCGCCGTAACCGAGCCTGGCAGGCCACTGCATTGCGTAGTGCCAGCGCTATCGCTCGAACGCGTTCCAGCCGGATGCTCCGGCTCGATGGAATGATGACAAGGACAGATGTTCGGATACGAAAAAGCCGCTTCGGCATATCAAGCTCGAAGCGGCTAATTCGAGAGGAATTCTTGGTGGAGCCTAGCGGGATCGAACCGCTGACCTCAACACTGCCAGTGTTGCGCTCTCCCAGCTGAGCTAAGGCCCCAAATGATTACTGCCCCGAAGGACGCGACGCACTATAAAAGCTCGACAGATCAAGGTCAACCCCTGATAGACAACGCATAAGCAAATTCATTGTCGAACAGACCGATCGGAGCGATTTCCCAAGTACAAATCTCGATATCGAACAGGAAGTATTTGGTCCGATAACATGTCACACTACGTAACAGAGGAACGGGAAACGACTCGCGGCAACGGCGCCGGTTTCACGATTTGCTCACATCCCCGCTTTCGTGAAGAAGCCAACATCGGCGCGTTATAACGATAAAGGCCCGAGGCGTTCCATTGCGCCGATTGTCTGCACATTTGCCACAGGCAGGGTTTCAAGGACAGCAGGAATCCAGGAGTTATCTTGATCAAGGTATTGGTAGCCGACGATCACCATCTGGTGCGCACGAGTATCGCTCGCGTATTGGACAGCGAGCCCGACATCGAGGTCATTGCCGAAGCCGACAGCGGGGAGGCTGCATGGCAAGGCTGCCGGGATCATTTGCCGGACATCGCGATGATCGACATCCGCATGCCGGGAATCGGGGGCCTGGAAACCATCCTGAAGCTTCTCAAGGCGCCATCCGGCATTCGAATCGTTGCGCTGACGGGACAGGTTGACGAGGGAACGGCGCAACGCCTGATCAATGCCGGCGTGGCGGGGTTCATCAGCAAGGGGACCGAGCTGGATCTGATGATCGACGCGGTACGCCGAATAGCGGATGGCGAGCGCTTCATCAGCGCCGACATTGCCCAACGCGTCGTGCTGGCCCGAAGCGAAGGCCGCCACAATCCGTTCGACCAGCTCTCGCACCGGGAACTGCAGATCGCGACGATGATCATCCACTGCTACAAGGTGAGCCGCATTTCGGAGCAGCTCGCGCTCAGTCCGAAGACCGTGAATACCTACCGCTACCGAATCTTCGACAAGTTGCAGGTACAGTCCGATGTCGAGCTGACTCATCTCGGTCTACGGCACGGTTTACTGGGCAGTCTCGAACCTCGGACCTGAACTTCGGCCATGACGCGATGGGCTCGGTGGAAATGTTCGATCCTCGCAGTGCCCGCCCGGGTTTTTGATATACTGCGAGGATGAGTGAATCCTCGATCGATACCCCATCGCGCTTCGACGCCAAGCATTTCCTGAAGTCGGTCTCGGAGTCCCCGGGCGTGTACCGCATGCTCGACGAGCAGGCCAACGTGCTCTACGTCGGCAAGGCCAAGCGACTCAAGCCACGACTGGCCAGCTACTTCCGTGGCGCACTGAACGCCAAGACCCAGGCGCTGGTCGCCCGGATTCATGACATTCAAGTCACGATTACCCGTAGCGAAACCGAAGCGCTGCTGCTCGAGCAGACCTTGATCAAGGAGTTGCGGCCCCCTTACAACATCCTGCTTCGCGACGACAAATCGTACCCCTATGTCTTCGTCACCGATCGGCACCCTTACCCCGCGCTCGAGTTCAAGCGTGTTCGGCAGAAGCGTCGCGACGGCCGTTACCTGGGCCCCTACCCCAGCTCCACCGCGGTGCGCGAGAGCCTTTCGCTGATGCAGAAGATCTTTCGCATCCGCAACTGCGAAGACAGCGTGTTCGCCCATCGCCAGCGACCCTGCCTGCAGTACCAGATCAAGCGCTGCAGCGCGCCCTGCGTCGACTACATCAGCGAAGCCGACTACCGCCAGGATGTAGAGCACGCCGTGATGTGCCTCGAGGGGCGCAGCGAGCAGGTCACGCAGCAGTTGACTGCCAGCATGGAGCGCGCGAGCGATTCCCTCGATTTCGAGGAAGCCGCCCGGCTGCGGGATCAGGTTCAGCAACTGCGGAGACTGCAGGAGAAGCAGTACGTCGACAACACCGATGGCGACGCCGATGTCTTTGCGCTGGCGGAGCAACCGGGCGGGTTGTGCATCAGCGTACTGGCCATTCGTCAGGGGCGCATGCTGGGCGCGCGGCACCATCAACCCGATAACGGTCTGGATCTTGGCGCCAGCGAACTGCTGAGCGAGTTCGTCAGCCAGTTCTATCTCGGCCAGTCCAAGGAGATCCCGCTCGAGATCATCGCTTCGCATCCGATGACGGACAGCGAACTCCTCCAGTCGGCATTGAGCGAGCACGCCGGCCGCCG
>Ga0208300_101296_pt1 | contig 10687 bp, 9 predicted proteins | sample 23_taG_FD_184096 | JGI IMG/M metagenome (GOLD analysis project Ga0208300, IMG submission 184096) | Marine viral communities from Cariaco Basin, Caribbean Sea - 23_WHOI_OMZ (SPAdes) (version 2) | ecosystem: Environmental > Aquatic > Marine > Oceanic | place: Caribbean Sea: Cariaco Basin | collected... | reverse complement strand
CGCGGCGCCGGGAATACCGCGCCGACGTGGCCGGCGCGCAACTGGCCGACCGTCGTGACATGGTCAGCGCCCTGCAGCGCCTGAAAGCGGAGTACGAGGTGCCCAACCAGATGCCGGATTCGTTGGTGGCCTTCGGCATCAACAGCGGCGTGCGCCACGGCCTGGCCGCCCTGTTCCGCTCGCACCCGCCGCTGGACGACCGCATCCAGGCGCTCAACGAAAAGCGCTACGGGTAGCCGCTAACCCGCATCGGTGGCGACGCGATAGAGCAAAGTGTCTTCGTAGCCGCTGATCACCGGCCAGAGCCCACATAAGGACCGGTCCAGCGCGGCGTCGCCGGTGTCCACCACCAGCGGGCGCCCTTCCAGGGTGCCCAGCTTGGTGCGGCTGGCGAGAATATCGATGCGGCCCTTCCCCAGGCGCCGGATCACCGCCGGGCTGAACTGCTGGTTGCCGCGCCCGAACAGATGGCCCTGGCCGCCGATCACGGTCAGTAACGCCCGGGCCGGGGCGTCGCCGATCACCTCGAGTATCCGGTCGGCGCCCACGTCGGCGGCCACCACTTCCTCATTGCGGATAATGTCCACGCCCAACAGGGTGTTGGGCAGACCCAGCTGTTCCATCACCACCGCCACCGTGGACCCGGAGCCCACCAGGTAATAGGTGTCCGGCTCCAGGGTGTCGATCACCCAGGCGGCGATCTCGGTGATCACCAGATCCTCCACCTCGCGGCCGCCGCACTTCACCTGCTGCAGGTAGCGGGCCTCGGCGGGCACGTTCAGGTCGCCGTAGTGGCGCGCCTGGACCCGCCCGGCACGGAAGGCGTCTTCGTCGATGTCGCGCACCTCAGCCTCGTGCAGCGCCACCAGGCCGCCGTCCACCAGCTCCGCCAGCAACTCGCCGGCGGCTTCCGGGTTGATCGCATAGACGGCGGAGTGCATCTTGCAGCCCGCCGGCACGCCCAGCACCGGCACGTCGTCCTCGCCGAGCGCGTCGACCAGATCCCGGGCGGTGCCGTCGCCGCCGGCGAACAGCAACAGCTGCGCCCCGGCATCGACCAGGGCGCGCGCGGCGCGGCGGGTGTCATCGGCTTCGCTGGGCGACGGCGGCTCGCCGAGCGAATGCGCCGGCAGCCCGGCCGCCCGGCAACTGTCCTCACCCATGGCGCCGCCCCAGGTGAGCACCTCCAGACCACTGGTGCGCGCGGCCAGACCGGCCAGGGCGCGGCTCATGCGGTCCACCGCCATGGGCGTGGCGCCGCGCCGCAGCGCTTCCTCGCGGGTGTCGCTGCCGTCGCTGCCCTTCAGGCCCACGGCGCCGCCGACGCCGGCGAACGGGTTGACCAGCACGCCCAGGATCAGGCGATTCTCGATGTCTGTCATAAAACGATCATGTCTCTTTATAACAATGGCCGGGACGCAACGCCGGAGACCTTAGCATGAGCTGCCTGTCCTATTCACAAACGCCCCGTGGCGCGGACTTCCACGGCGCCGCCGTCCTCGACGATCAGGGCCGCGAGATTCCCATCACCGAGGCGATGATCCTGCGGGCCTGTGAAGAGCTGGAACAGGCCTGGCGCTACCCGAAACGTTCGACTCGAAAAGCAGGCTGACCAGCGCCCGCAGCGGCGGCGCCACCTTGCCCTGGTGGCGCCAGTGATGCAGTTCGTGGCGGGGCGGGTATTGCTTGCGCAGCCGGTCGAAGGCGGCGCCGGGGTCGCTCTCACGCAGGCTGCGCCGCAGCCGCTGGTCGTCTTCCGGCAGCCGGTGGGCGTAACGCAGCAGCGCCAATAGCTGGCTTTCGTCCTCCACATCCAGAGCCAGCGTGCGCCGCTCCGCCACGGCCGGCGCCGCCGGCGCCGGTTCCCCCATCCAGCGACACCAGGCCTCGTAGAGCATCGCGCTGCCCAGGCGCTTGCCCTCCACGCTGTAACCGGCGACATGGGGGGAGCCGTTAAACACCTGCTCCAGCAACGCCGGGTTCAGCCGTGGCTCCCCTTCCCACACATCGAGAAAGGTCAAAGGCCCGTCGCCGCGCGCCAGACGCCGGCTCAGGGCCTGGTTATCGACCACCGGGCCCCGGCAGGTATTGATCAGCGTTTGCTCGTGGTTGAGCGCCCGCAGCCGGGTCTTGTCCAGCAAATGCCGGGTGGCCTCGTCGCCGCCTTTGATCAGCGGCACATGCAGGCTGATGGCGTCCGCCGCCAGCGCTTCCTCCAGCGACACCGGGGCCACCCGGCCGGCGCGGGCCAGCGGCGGATCGCACCCCAGCACCTTCACATCCAGCGCACGCAGCCAGGCCGCCACCAGGCCGCCCACATTGCCGAGACCGATCACGCCCACGGTGCTGCCGCGCAGGGGGCGACCGTGGTGCTGGCTGGCCATCAGCAACGCCTGCAGCACGTATTCCGCCACCGCCCGGGCGTTGCAGCCGGGCGCGCAGGCAAAGGCGATGCCCAGCCGGTCCAGGGCGTCCAGATCCACATGGTCGGTGCCGATGGTGGCGGACCCCACGAACCGCACCGGTGTATCGGCCAGCAAGGCTTCCGTGACCGGCGTCACCGAGCGCACCAGCAGGATGTCCGCGTCGCGCAGGTCGGCCCGCGTCAGACTTCGCCCGTCCACGCGGGTCACCCGCCCCAAGCGCTCAAAGTCATCCAGGGCGGGCATGTTTTCGTCGGCGACGATGTGCATCGGCTATCTCAGTCACGCAGCAAGGCGGTGGCGCTGTCGGCTACGGCGCCGGCATAGCCACCGCCGAACAGATTGAAGTGGTTGAGCAAATGATACAGGTTGTAAAGCCGGACGCGATGCTGAAAATCCACCGCCCGGGGGTTTTGCCCGTAGGCCCGGTAAAACGTCTCCGGTACCCGGCCGAACAACGACAGCATGGCCAGGTCCACCTCGGCGTGGCCGTAGTACACCGCCGGATCGAACACCACCGGGCGGTCGCCCGCCAGGGTGCCCACATTGCCCCGCCAGAGATCGCCGTGCACCAGCGCCGGACGAACGCTCAGGCCCGCCAGCCAGGCCGGCACCCGCGCCATGACTCGCTCCAGCCGCTCGCCCACCGCGGCCTCCAGGCCCCGGTCACGGGCCCAGCGCAGTTGCGGCAGCAGCCGTTGTTCAACGAAAAAGCGCGGCCAGTCAGTGTCCGGCCTGTTGTATTGCGGGTTGGCGCCGATCCAGTTGTCCCGGTGATGGCCGAAGCGTTCACCCTCCACGCCGTGCAAGGCGGCCAGGGCACGGCCGAGCGCGGGCCAGAACGGCTCGCCGGGTGCCGCCAGCGGCAGCCACTCCAGCAATAACGCCCGCCCTCCGGCCAGGTCGTCGTGGTCCAGTACCTCGGGCACCCGGATCGCCTTGGCCAGCGCCGCCAGCCCGTCCGCCTCCGCGTCCAGGGCATCGCCGTCGGGCAGCCATTTAAGAAACGCCGGTCGGCCGTTCAAATCGACCTGGAAGGTGGCACCGGTGTCGCCGCCGCCCAGGGCGTCCACCCGGCAATGCCGCACCGGCAGGCCGTGGCGGTCCGCCAGGGCCGCCTGGATCCGTTCACTGGTTATCATGGCGCTATGGTAAGAGAGCCGGGGCGGCGCGAAAACCGTAAGGGTTCAGCGGCGGCGCACCTGATTTTTGCGGTAGGCGCCGGGCGCGCAACCGGTCCAGCGCCGGAACGCATGGTAGAAATTGGCGATGTCGGAAAAACCCAGACGGCGGGCCAGCTCCGGCATGTCGCAGTCACCGCGGCGCAACCGCCGGCAGGCGTACTCCATGCGCACCTGATCGCGCAGGCGGGCGAACTGCGCGCCTTCGTGGTGCAGCCGGCGCTGCAGGGTGCGCGCGGTCATCTGCAACCGGTCGGCGACCAGATGCACGGTCAGGGGCCGCTCGCCGAGGCCGGCGTGCAGCTGCTCGATCACCTGGCCGGTCACGCCGCCGACCCGCCGCAGTGCCTGTAGCTTTTCGTCCGCGGTCCGTTCCAGGTCCCGCCGCCGCGCGGTATCGGCGGCGGGCAGGCTGTGCCCCAGCAACGCCGGGGAAAACACCAGGGCGTTGGCCGGCTGGTCGAACTGCAGCGCGCAACGGAAAAACGACCGGTACTCATCCAGCTCCTGATCGGGCGGGCAAGGATGGCGGAACGCCACCCGCTGAATCGGCATGCGCCCACCCAGCAGCGAGTGGCCCAGGGCCACCAGGGTGGCGAGCAGCAGATCGTTATGGGCGCGGGTGTGGGTAACGGCGAGCGCTTCGCCGCCGCTCACCGTGAGGGTGCACTGGTGTTCCCCGCGATGCAGCGCCAGCGCCAGATAGGGCAGCATCAGTTCCCGGTAACGCAGCAATACCAGCAGGGCCTGCTCCAGGGTCTCGGAGGCCGCCATCAAGGCGCCCAGCGGCCCCAGGTCGCGGTAGTGGTTGGCGCGCCCCACCCGCAGCCCGAACAACGGGTCCCCGGCTTGCGTAAAGGCGGTGCCGAGTAGCGCGTCCAGTTGCGCGGAGGTCAGGTGGCCGTCGCCGCCGGCGACGGTATCCGCGTCCAACCCGGCCTGCTGGAACAGAGTCGCCCGATCCGGGCGGCCACGCAGGACGATATCAAGCAAACCGGGGGCCGTGCCCGCCGGCAGCGGTTGATCCACCATGAGGGTTCCTTTTGTTATTTTTTTGTCGACGCTAGGCAGAGGCGTGCCGGCGGTCAAGCAGACCAAAGGCGAATGGCCCGATTCAACCCGCGCCGAAACTGGTGGCGCGGCCCCATGATGGGTACTCTTACCCCCGTCACGAATACGCCCGTCACGAGGACCGCATGCTGAAACGTTACTTCATCGACGAAGTCACCGAGACCCGGGCGTCACGGCGCCAGGCCTTTTCCCTGTTCAGCCAGGTGAACGGCTGGGCGGACTGGTGTTCCGTGGTTCGCCATGCGCGCCTGTTCGGCGGTGAGTGGCGCGAAGGCGCCGCGCTGCTGTTCGTGGCCGACCTGCCCCGTCTGCCGCCGGCGCCGGTGGTGGTGCGCATCCAGGAATACCGCGAAAACGAATCCATCGCCTGGGGGCTGGAGCTGCCCATGGCCAGCATCACGCACCGTTTCACCTTTATCGACGATGGTGAGGGTGGCTGCCGGGTCCATCAGGAGGAGTGGTCCGAAGGGCTGATGACCCTGCTGACGCTGCCCGCGGGCCGCTTGATCCATCGCTTCGATCAGCGCTTCGCCCGCGAATTCGCCGCCATGTTCTAGGGATTCTTGATGACGTCTCGATTGTTTCGCGCCTATTGCCGGCTGGTTCTTCGCCATCCTATGTTCTGGCTCGCCGCCGTGGGCGCGCTGTGCGCGGTGGCGGCCTGGCAGGCCACCGACTTCAAACTGGATGCGTCGGCGGAATCCCTGACGCTGGAAAACGATAAGGCGCTGGAATACTACCGGGAGATCGCCAAGCAATACGGCGGCAGCGACTTCGTGGTGGTCACCTACACCCCTAAGGACCGGCCGCTGTTCCAGCAGGACACCCTGCGCCATATTCAAGCGCTGCAGGACGAACTGAAAGGCGTGGACCGGGTCGGCTCGGTGTACAGTTTCCTCGACGTGCCGTTGCTGTTCAGCCCCAAGGTGGCGTTCACCGACCTGTCCGACGGCTACCGCACGCTGCGTGACCCGGGCGTGGACCTGGGCCTGGCCAAGCAGGAGTTCACCGAGGAGAACCCGCTCTACGAGGACCTGCTGGTCAGCGAGGACGGCGGCACCACCGCCCTGCTGCTCACCTTCGAACGGGACGAACGCTATTATGAGCTGCTCAACCGGCGTAACGCCCTGCGCGAGAGCGAGCGCGCCGGCGAGCTGAGCGATCAGGAAGCGGAGCAGCTGGAACAGGTCGCCGCCGAGTTCAGCGACTACCACAGCCAGGTGCAGGCCCGCACCCAGCAGGAAGTCAGCGAAATTCGCGGCATCATGGACGGCTACCGGGACCAGGCGCAGCTGTTCCTGGGCGGCGTGCCGATGATCGCCTCGGACATGATCCGCTTTATCGAGTCCGACCTGAAGGTGTTCGGCCTCGGCGTGCTGATCTTCCTGGTGCTCACCCTGTTCCTGATCTTCCGTCGCCCGCGCTGGGTGGTGGTACCGCTGGCCTGCTGCGCGGTGACCGCCCTGGCGGTGACCGGCTGGCTCGGCTGGATGGACTGGAAAGTCACCGTGATCAGCAGCAACTATCTGTCGCTGCTGCTGATCATCACCATGTCGATCACCATCCATCTGACGGTGCGCTACCGGGAACTCCATGAGGAAAACCCGGACGCCGACCAGGCCTGGCTGCTCAAGGAAACCGCCGCCCACATGATGCGCCCGAGCATCTACATGGTGCTCACCACCATGGTCGGCTTCTCCTCGCTGGTGATCAGCGACATCCGCCCGGTGATCGACTTCGGCTGGATGATGACCATCGGCATCGGCGTCGCGCTGGTGACCTGCTTTCTGCTGTTCCCCGCCCTGCTGGCGCCGCTGTCGCCGGGCCGGCCGCGCCAGGGCCGTGACCTGACGCGAAGCATCACCCTCGCCTTCGCCGGCTTCGCCGACCGCGGCCGGTTACCGTTGCTGCTGCTCACCGGGCTGGCGCTGATCGCCGCGGTGTGGGGCATGACCCGGCTGACGGTGGAAACCCGCTTTATCGACTACTTCCAGGAAGATACCGAAATCTACCAGGGCATGCTGCAGATCGACCGCAAGCTGGGCGGCACCACGCCGCTGGATATCGTCATCGACGCCCCGGAAGAACAGGCCGACAACACCCCGCGCGCCACGCAACAAAACAGCGGCGACACGGCACAAAGCGCCGACGGCTTCGAGGCGGTGGAAGCGGATCCGTTCGCCGACGACGGCGACGGCGCCGTTGCCAACGGCGATGACGGCTTCGGCGCGGTGGAGGACGACCCCTTCGCGTCGAACGGTGACGACGGCTTCGGCGAACCCGCCGGCGACGACCCCTTCGCCGATAGCGGCGGATCCGGCCAGGCCCGCGCCAGCGACGGTCCCAACCTGAAAGGCGCCTACTGGTACACGCCCCAGCGGCTGGACCGCATTATCGAAATGGAGCGCTACCTGGAATCCCTGCCGGAAACCGGCAAGGTGCTGTCCATCGCCACCACCTACGAGGTAGCCAAGAAAATCAACGAAGGCCCGCTCAGCTATGTGCAGCTGATGCTGCTCGCCAGTTTCATTCCCGACGACCTGCGCTCCCAACTGGTGAGCCCCTACCTGTCCGACGACGGCCGCCAGATCCGCATCAGCGTGCGCGTGGTGGACTCTTACAAGGGCCTCAACCGCAACCAGCTGCTGGAACAGATCCGCGCCGACATGCTGGAAAAATTCGACCTGCAGCCGGAGCAACTGCACCTCACCGGCGCCATGGTGCTCTACAACAACATGCTGCAGAGCCTGTTCGACTCGCAGATCAAAACCCTGGGCTACGTGTTCGCGGCGATCATGCTGATGCTGCTGGTGCTGTTCCGATCCCTGCCGGTGGCGCTGATCAGCATGGTGCCGAGCCTGGTGAGCGCCGCTTCGGTGCTCGGCCTGATGGGCTGGATCGGCCTGCCGCTGGACCTGATGACCATCACCATCACCGCCATCACCATCGGCATCGCCGTGGACGACACCATCCACTACGTGCACCGCTTCCACGAGGAGCTGCCCCGCGACGGCGACTACCGCGCCACCGTGCGCCGCTGCCACGGCTCCATCGGCAAGGCGATGTACTACACCTCCCTGGTGATCATCGCCGGCTTCTCGATTCTGTCGCTGTCCAACTTCAACCCCAGCGTCTACTTCGGCCTGCTCACCGGCCTGGCCATGCTGGTGGCGCTGCTCAGCAACCTGACCCTGCTGCCGGCGCTGCTGATGAGCGTCAAACCCAAGCTCCGCGCCGGGCCGACCACGAACATGGCGGAGTAATAGCCCTGTGCGAGCGGGCCCCGCCCGCGAAAGGGTGGCTTTTAGCCACCCGGCGGGATGCCAGAGACTTTTATTGTTCCGGTGTTCGGTGCTCCGTATCCGGGACGCGGTGCAATGGTGGTGCCTTCCGGGATCGCTCAAGCCATCCCTGGCCGCTCTCATTTGGCCATCCATGGCCAAATAGGTCCCTCCAGGCACCACCATTGCCCCGCTCACTGGGCAGCGGAACCGCCACGGGTCAGAAAAACCTCTCGGACCTTTCTACGAAGTGGGGTTTGTGGCGGCGAATCTTCCAAGGAGCACCGGGATCGGGTGTGCCCGTCCAGGACCGTCTTTGGCCAGGGATGGCCAAAACGGTCCGCCGCTGCGGTCGAGCTTACAGGGATGTACTTGCAGCGTGTCCTGGACGGGCACACCCGATCCCGGTGCGGGCTTTCTGGAGAGAAAAGCCTCTGGGATCCTGCCGGCAAGCTTGGCTTGCCTTTCGCGGGCGAGGCCCGCTCGCACAATCCGTGCTATGACCCGCGGCCCAGTTGGAGGGCCCCACCCCAAAGGGGCCGCTAGTGGTGGTCGTCGATGGGCACGTGGGGGCGCTCGGCGACGGGGTCGTGGTGGATGATCACTTCCGCCGCCGGGTAGTGCTCGACGATGCCGGCGCGGATGCGCTCGCCGAGGTCGTGGGCGTCGCGCAGCGACAAGGTCTCGTCCATGTCCACGTGCAGCTGGATGAACTGGGTGCGCCCGGACTGGCGCGTGCGCAGGTCGTGGAAACCGAGCGCGTCTTCCTGTTCGGCGACCACCGCGCTGATCACGTCGCGCACCTCGCCGGGCAGCTCATGATCGAGCAGCAGCTGGGTGGAGTCCCAACCGATTTTCCAGGCGGAGCGCAGAATATAGAGCGCGATCGCCAAGCCGACGATGCCGTCGACCTCCTCGAAGCCGTAGCCGGCCACGATCAGCGTGAAAATGATGCCCAGGTTCACGGCCAGGTCGGACAGATAATGGAGCGCGTCCGCGTCGATGGCGGTGGAGCCGGTGCGGCGCACCACATAGCGCTGCAGCAGCAGTAGCAGCGCGGTGAGCAGGATCGAGAACACCATCACCCCGACGCCCAGGGCGGTGGCCTCCAGCGGCGCCGGTTCGATCAGTTTGAGCACCGCTTCCTTGAGCAGAAACAGCGCCGAGCCGCCGATCAGCACGGCCTGGCCGAGGCCGGCCAGCGCTTCCGCTTTGCCGTGGCCGAAGCGGTGCTCGTCGTCGGCGGGGACCAGCGAATAGTGGATCGCGGCGAAGTTCATCAGCGACGCCAGGGAATCCATCACCGAGTCCACCAGGGACGCCAGCAGACTCACCGAGCCGGTCATCATCCAGGCCACGGTTTTCACCGCGATCAATACCAGCGCGGTGGCCACCGAGGCGCTGGCGGCCAGGGTCAGAAGGCGGCGTTGCTGACGTTCGCTGTCGGCGTTCATATCAGGACCGGTTCGGCAGCACGGTGAGCGGGTCCACCGGCTGGCCGTCCTTGCGGATCTCGAAGTGAAGCTGGGTGCGGAAGGTGCCGCTGGCGCCCATGGTGGCGATCTTGTCGCCGGCGCTGACCCGGTCGCCCTCTTTCACCAGCAGGCTGCTGTTGTGCGCGTAGGCGCTCAGCCAGCGGTCGTTGTGTTTGACGATCAGCAGGTTGCCGTAGCCGGTGAGGCCGCTGCCCCGGTAGACCACGCGGCCGTCGGCGGCGGCGCGCACCGGGCTGCCCTCGCGGTCGCCGATGGTGATGCCGCGGCGCCCGCCGGAGGCCTTGGAGAAACGTTCCAGCACCTCACCGGAGGCCGGCCACTGCCAGTTCACCGGGCCGGTGTCGGTGCTCGGCTTGGGTTTGGGTGCGGGCGGCGGGGCCGGTTCCGCCTTGGCGGCGCCGGAGGACGAGGACGACGGCTTGGCCGGGGCACTGCTCGACGAGGCGGGCGGGCGGGACGGCCGGGTGGCCTGCTTGGGGCCGCCGGCGAAAGAGAGGGTCTGGCCGGGATAGATGGTGTACGGCGCGTCGATGTCGTTGGCCTCGGCCAGCGCCCGGTAATCCCAGCCGTAACGCCAGGCAATGGAATACAGGGTTTCGCCACGCGCTACCCGGTGGCTGCCCGACGTCACTTTGGTGGCCTTGCTGTCGCGCTGATAGATGTCCACCACCGGCGGCGGATTCCCTACCGCGCAGCCGCACAGACACAGCGACAACAATGTGGAGAGCAAAACACGCAAAAGGTTACTCGTCCGTTTCAGTGACCTCATTATGCCCGGGCGCGGCGAAAGAAAGTAACCACACCAACACCAGACCCACCGCGGTCATCACCAGGGCCGCGGGCAGCTCACTGGAGCCCTGCACCGCGCGGGCGTACTCCGCCGGCCACAGCCAACGGTCGCCGACACCGCCCTCCACGCTCAGCCGCCAGGGCCACAGCTTCACCAGGGAGCCGGCCATGAAACCGCCGAGCAGCGCCATCACGGTGTCGTGGTGGCGCGCCAGCAGCCATTTCAACAGCCGCACGAACGCCAGCAAGCCGCAGGCGCAGCCGGCCATGAACGCCAGCAACAGGGGCCAGTCGCCCTGCTCCACCGCGGCCAGCACCGAGGGATACAACCCCAGCAGCAACAGAATAAAGCTGCCGGAAATGCCCGGCAGGATCATCGCGCAGATCGCCAGCGCCCCGCCGAGGAAAAAGATCAGCGGCGACACCGGGTAGGCGCCCAGCCCGGG
>Ga0208300_101295_pt1 | contig 10697 bp, 12 predicted proteins | sample 23_taG_FD_184096 | JGI IMG/M metagenome (GOLD analysis project Ga0208300, IMG submission 184096) | Marine viral communities from Cariaco Basin, Caribbean Sea - 23_WHOI_OMZ (SPAdes) (version 2) | ecosystem: Environmental > Aquatic > Marine > Oceanic | place: Caribbean Sea: Cariaco Basin... | reverse complement strand
GCTGGCGAATCAGGCGCAGCCATGGAGACGTGTCATCGCTGGCCGGGGCGTTGGGCTTTGCTTGCTGCTGGGGGATTGCCACCAGCGCCGGGGGTAAGTCAGGCCATACCGCCTTAGCGGCTGCCAGTGCTTGAGGATCGGTTAGCAGGCGTCGGCAATGAGCGCGGGCGGTGGCGTCATCCGGTGCGACTTCAAACACATCATCGAGTACCACAGCCAACTCAGCGGCAGCCTTCCGTGTTAGCTGTGCCATAGCCTCACGCGCCAGCGCTTCCACCAGCCCAAGCGAACGGCCAGCGGCTTTAAGGCCACCAATGAGGGTGGCAATCTCTGCCGGGGTAGCGGGTTCGGCCTTTACTGCCTTCCGGGGGATTGTGTTCGCCCCTGTCGAATCTGGGCGGGAACAGCGGGAACGCCGGGAACATGATTGTTTTACATGGCTTTTTCCTGTTCCCGGTGGCGGGAACGTTGCGGGAACAGCGGGAACACTTGCCCCTAAACGACGCTGTTGGAGTACATCGCGCAAGCTCATTGGTCAGCCTCCTTGGGCAGTACCGCATACAAGCGCTTGGTTGTACCGTCTACGCGCTTCTTGACGGCTAAGCGCCCAGTTTCTTTTTCATACAGCCAGTTAGCGTTATCCAGTACGGATGCAATGGTTTTGGCATCAAAGCCCTTGGCGGCTTCTTCCAGTGCGTCCTTCTGGAAATAGAAAACGCGGTTATCGCCTGCATCCGACCAGTAGCCCGCACGCTGCGTCACAGTCGGCGTGTGCCGGTTATTCAGGTAGTTGTGCTTGGTGGGCACCATCTCGCTAAAGCGGGCGTCTCCGTGCCGTTCAATAAAGCCCCTAACTCCTTCCAAAATTGCCATATCTTCAGAGGGGAGGCTGCCGCGCTCGCTCTGCCATAGCGCAAAGCAGGTGGCGATAGCGTCAAGCGCGTAGCCCGGCTGCCATCCTGTAATGCCTGCTTCAGTTGCCAGTTCACCCGCCATAGCCAGTAGGCCAAATGCGCCAGCGGCACGCCTGGAAATGCCGTCCTCAGCGCCAGCAAAAGCCGGGTCTTGCATGATTTCGCGATACAAGGCGGGTAAGTCGTCACGCTTGAGCAGGCAGTTGATAAACGCCGTACCCGCGTGGCCGTAATGCTCTGCTGCGGCTCTTTTAATGGCCTCAGAAAAGTCGCTAGGGTTCATGCCTTGGGTATCATCAAAGACACCGTAACGGCGGTCAGTAGCGAGAATATCTAGCAAGCGGGCATCTTGCCCCGCTTTGGCGGTCTTGCCTGCTTCGCTCATGTGAGACGCAAGGCTGCGCTCACCACTAGACAGCAGCATCAAGCGCCAGCGTTGCGCCTCACGTATACCGCCAGTGCGTGCGGCCCGCTGCTTGCCGACGCCGTTAGCTACCATGTACACCATGCTCCCGGCTTCATGCGGGCTGGCCTGACTGATTTCATCCAGCACCATACAAGTATCGTTCTGGGACGCTGCCAGGGCTTCGATACCATTGCCAGTACCAGACCACTGACGCATAAACTGGGGGCTTCCCCATACACTAGCCGCCATTTGTAGCCCGGTGCTCTTGCCATTGCTGGATTTACCACGCAGGTTAAACCCTAGCCCTCCTGAGGCTTGTTGCTTGGCAGGCCATATCAGCGGCCCCGCCAGGGCGACGCATATACACATTGCCATGATGGGGTTGTTTGCGGCCTTACTGGCGACGTGCTCACGCCAGCTCGATAAGGTGCCCCGTGTGTCAAAGTAGCTGGCACGCATGGCCTCAGCACTAAAGCTGTAATCCTGGTTACCTAGCGTGCGGTGGGGCAGTACAAAGGCGCTGGCGTTGTCATGCCAGCCTGTCGTGGTGGCGGCCACAATGCGGCCCTTGGGGTGGCTCTCCATGATGAAGTCAGCCAGCCTAGCTCGGTGCCGTAGGCTGTGAGTGTGGCCCATGTCCAGCAATTCCCGGCGAAGCTCGGCGCCGCCTTCACTGAGTAGGCGCATAGGTAGCACGCGCTCACACCAACGGCCCTCGCTGTTCCTGAAACGCAACTGACGGCCAAAGTTACCACCATGCTCGTCACGGCTGATCGCGGTTACTTCAATAGGGTCGGCAATCCGTACATCATCGCTCACCAACTCCCCTTGACGCTGCTTGGTGCCATGCCACCACAGCCCGGCAGGCTTTACCGTGCCGTCCACCACAAAGGGCGCGTTATGGTTGGCGAAGCAAGGGCGTTTTATCGCTGGGGTCGGTGGCTCGCCGTCTTGTGGATCGGTTTCTTGCCCCATTGGCGGGATTGTTCCCGCTGTTCCCGCCGTGTTCCCGGTGGGTGAATTACTCTGGGTTTTCTCTAAAGTGCTGTTTTCGCTTGGTTCTTGCGTGCTTGTTCCCGCTGTTCCCGTTGTTCCCGCCGGAAAAGTAGAAGGGTGACGCTGGGTGGTGGCTGTCGTGTCGCCGCTACCTTGCCCAAACAAGTCCAGGTTATCGTCTGGTTCCCAACTCATAGGCCACGCTCCTGACGGCACAAGGCCACGTCTGCGAAGTCGGTGCAGCGCTGGCAGTCAGCGCAGAAGGTAGGCATCAGCACCTTGGCCCCAATAGCGAGTGCTGCCAGCCGGGCTTTGGTTGATCCGGGGTTGCCCTCGGTGAAGCGGTCGTCATCAGCGGCAATGGTGATCGTCACGTCATCCGGTAGGCGCTGGCGTAAGCGGCGGGCCACGGGTTCCAGGTTATCGGCGTTGCGGGCGACTACCACGGGCACGCCTATGGCCTCATAAAGCGCGGCAGCGGTTGCCCATCCCTCAGCTATCAGTACGCGGTCAGCATCAACCAGCTTGCCTACTAGCCCGGCCACGCCTTTAGCCCGGCCACCAAACAACGCCTTCTTGGCACCGTCTGGGTAAATGCGCTCAATGTTGACCAGCTCCCCATCATAGAACAGCGGCACCAGCAGCATGGTGTCACGCTGACGTAGGCCGTGCGGTGCTAGTCGCTTCTTGGTTAGGTAGGGGTGTGACGGATCGGCAGCGCCAGCCGTCGCCCACCATCGACGGGCCTGCTCGGCAGTCTTTACTTGTTGAGCGCGGCGCTCTGCGTCTCGCTGCTCCCGTGCCCGCTGTGCGGCTAGACGTGCCTCAGCAGCAGCGGCGGGGTCAGCCTTGCCGCCAGTGGTAACGGTGTGTTGCTCCCCGGTGTGCCAGAAGCCATACACCGCCACTTCCAGCGAAGGGCAGACGTACCAGCCGTTACGGTTGCCCTTCGCCTTGTCGGTGGTGTCAAAGCGGTGAACGGCACCATCGGCATAGATCGCCAGCCCGGTCACGCCATACGCGGCCAGGGCATCGCCTAGCGCCTGCTCAATGCTGGTATACTTGCAAGACTCTGACTTGTGGTTAATACCATGCCCCCGGCGCTCACTACGTCGGGTTTCTTTTGCCGTGATTGCGGCCATGCCTTCCCCCTTCAGCCTCCCGGCTGTAGTGAATCCAGTAGATCAATTACCCGGTGCCCATGCTCGCGGCCTGCTTGGTAGGCGTCATGCTCGGCGGTACCGGGGTCGTAAGGCGCGGCCTTGTAGTGGCACTGGCTTATGCGCTCATCAATGCGAGTAGCTAAGCCCAAACGGTAGGGAAATGAACGCGGCGCACTGTGCGCGGCGCTGGCCTCGGCCAGTTCAATCGGTGTAAAGGGTAAGCGCTTAGCATCCATGAGTGGCCCCCTTTCGTTTGCCTTGCCAATCCTCAATGTCGGCGCGGTGCTTCTTGAGCGCAGCGACGGCATTAGCGGCATCGTCCGACCAGTGGCCGCCTGGGATTTCAAACACGTCATCCACGCCTGTCATTGCCAAAAAGCGTTGGCCGGGCTTCGGGTTGGGGTACTCCACCACGATGTAACACGGCACGGGGGCTTGCTCTAACGCGGCTAGCTCACAGTCAGCGCTCACGGTGTGGGGCGCATCGTCAGCGAAGGCGTAAACGGTGAAGCTGTAAACGGGTAGGCTCAGGTTTTGGGCGTGGTTGTTCATGCCACACCTCCAGCGCTGCGCGTGGCAGTGTCAGCAAGGCGGGCTTCTAGCTGTTGGGCTTTATCAATGTGGTGGTTGTAGCGCTTTAGGCGGGTGCGTGTGCTGCTATCAGCAAACAAGGCGGCTTTCGCCATTGCTCGATGGGCAGCGGCACGGCTGGAAAGATTGCGGGTAATGAGGTTGGACAGGCGTAGTGATGTCATGGGTGTGACTCCTATTTGATTGGAGCCGTCCCCAACTGTCGCCAAACAGTATTGGAGGCGGCTGTACGCAGGTTGGCGAACCGGACAAATAGGAACCCGGCAGACCTTGCGGTCTCCCACGCACAGCAGCCATTGACGCATCGCAGACGTATAAAAAGCGCCTGCTATGTGGTGGGCGCTGTTGCGCCTATTTAGTTCCGAGTCGCCAAACTCGGCTGACGATTTTGCGCCAGCCCATGAAGCATAGCGGCGGGCAGTAGCAATGGTCAACATTAAGCGACCTCCCGGCGTTTTACATTTTCCTCGGCAATGCTGCTCACGGCGTCACCGTCGCGTAACCACTCCAATACATCAGCCAGGCGATAACGGATACTGCGACCACGGCGCACAAACTTAGGCGCTGGGCGGCCAAGCAGTAGGCCAGTGATACGGCTTTTGCGGGCGGTGGCAGGCTGCGCGGGTATCAAGTGCGGGAATACGGCGCGTTCGGGCAGCTCGATTAAGGCGGGGTCAAAGCCTGCACGATAGCGTTCAAGGGCGCTATCTAGCAGGGCGGTAGGGGGTTGGGTCTTGTCAGTCATCGCAGCGTCTCTTTGTTGCTGGGGTACGCTGCTAATGGTGGTATTGGTCAGAAAAGAATTGGTGCAACCGCATTAATGCAAAATGCGAAACGTCATTTGCATTTCTGCTGCCAGGCGGCAAGGGCTTTACTGAGACGTTCTTGCAGTGTCCGTGGCTTCATGCCGTAAACATCGCCAGCCTGTTGGCTCATGGCTTCAGCTATCTGGGCACAGTTGGGCCTACCATTATCGCCTATTCGATATTTATGTGATTGCTTCGCCATCGTCTCTATCAGCAGCCCTAGCGCTTCTAAGATACGAAGCTCATCGCCTTCTGTGGCTTGCGACGGTGTAGATTTTGCTACTGGTTCGCATTTAGTTGGCGTGACTCTCAGTGTTTCGGGTATATCTTCATTTTCAATACCTAACGCCTTAAGCCACCGATATACTTCTTGGCGAGTCACCTCGATTTTGTATAAATCTTTCCGTTCAACGACCAACAGTAACTCAGGCACTCTTTCTGCTTCTTCGACCAACTCCCTCGTATCTTCGCGTGGCACCAAACGAAAGTACTTAAGCTCCCCTGTCTGTATTGCCCTAAACAGCTCGGCGTCATAAGCGCGCGCTCTCAATACTTCGCCATCAGTCATTGCTACATCATTTCCGCGAAGATCAAAAATATCGAGGTTGGTGCTGAGCATCAGGGCCACGTCGTATATCTCCAAAGACTCTGATAAATGCCAGGGCGATAAGGCCATTGGCGCTACTCCTAACGCTTGCACTCCAAGTAGGTTGGCTGGCTAACGCGGTGGAGTTGTCCGCGCTTTCGGGTGTACGGCCCTAGCCAGCCAAAGCGTGCGGCAGTGGCCGCGTTACTCTTCTAACGTGAGTTGGCGAACATGGATGCCCATAGCAGTTGCCAGCTTCTTTAAGGTGGTGTGGCGAGGCTTAGCGTTGGCGCTTTCCCACTGGGCAACTTGTGCCTGGGAGACATTCAAGCGTCTTGCTAGCTCGGCTTGTGTGACGCCAAGGTATTCACGCCAGCAGCGGGTTAGCGGCACATCATCGACCAAGTGGCGGCTGACAATTTCGTGAGGCAGCGTCAACGCATCCACTTCCCCGGCACGCTCTACCAGGGCAGTAAATTGCTCTAACGGCAGCACGGCGTAGCGGCGGCCTGCCTGTTCGCTAATCTGGTAATCAATAGGTGCGTTCATCGCGCTTTTTCACCTCCTCGATAGAGACCACTTGTAGGCCCGTTTCCACATCGAACAGCACCCGATAGCGGCCTACACGTAGGCGGTATTGGTACTGGTGGCGGGTGAGGGGCTTAATGTCGTGGGTCTCTTTACACTCTGGCCAAGTGGCTAGGCTGCCCACCCGTTTAATGACCATGGCGCGGTCAGACGCATGTAACTTCTTGGCTTGTTTGGCCGCTTTGAGCGTCCATTGCACTTGATAGGTCATAAGGTTTTATAAGTTTAGGCGTTGGTTGAGACAACGGCAAGCGCTGGCAGCGTTTCTTGTGTAGCGTTCGGCGCCTGTTTCACCAGTGTTTCTACAATGTCGCGGGTGTGATCCGGGCGCAGGTGGGCGTAATGCTGAATGGTGGTCTGTATATCGCTGTGGGCCATGAGTTTAGAAACGGCGAGTAAGTCAGCTCCCGCCATCACCAGTTGAGAAGCGAAGTTGTGGCGCAGGGTATAAAGCACCAATTCATCAGGTAGCCCGGCAAGCGTGCGCACTCTGGCCCATGGCTTCTGCATGGCTGTTCTATCAAAGCGCTTTCCTGTTTGCGGGTTGGGGAATACTAAGCCGTTTTTGGGCTTGCCTTGCTGTTCATGCCAAACATTCAGCACATAAGCGGCAGCGCTGGAAAGCGGAAAGGTCATAGGCTCAGCGTGGTGGTGCGCGGTTTTCTCTATGGTTTTGCGGATCGTCTTAAACGCTAAGTTGACGTGCTCCCAACGCAGGCCCGTAATATCACCTGGTCGAAACCCGGTGTAGTACATGGTCAGCACCCAAGGCATCACATGATCCACATAGGTAACGTGATCCAGGTCGGGCAGATAGGCTTTGCCATGGGCGCGGCTGTTGCGGCGCTGCTCTCTCTTTTCCTGTTGATAGGCTTCAAGGCCAACAAACAGCGCTTTGACTTCATCCGGTTCTAAGTAGCGGCGTTGGTTTGCCTTGCTCGGCTAAGTCGTCATCATTCAGGGCTGGGCGCTGTAAGTTCACACGCGCCAGCGGGTTGGTGGGAATCACGTCACGTTCAGCGGCATGGGCGAGAAGGCCGCACAACGCATCAAAGGAGCGCTTAAGCGTACTAAATGCGCGTGGCTTGTCGGCGCTCTCCTGCTCGGCCTGCCAGCGCTCTACATCTGCACGGGTAATATCGCCCATTGGCTTTGCCAGCCAGCTAGAAAAATCCTTCTCGATACGGCGCAAGGTGCCCGCACCATCCTTGCGGCGCTTCTGGTAGGCAGTGTAGGGGCCATGAAGGTAAGCACGGAGCGTTTGCTGCTGCTGGCGTTGGCTTTCTACTTTGGCGGCTTCAATCGCGGCGCGGGGGTCGCCACCTTGTGCCACGATACCCAGCGCTTCGACAGCATCCCGGCGAGCCTGGGCAAGCGTCAATGCGCCATAGGTTCCCAGAGTCATCATGCGGCGCTTACCTGTCTTGGTGCGGTAGTAGAGCCGAAAGGTTAAGCCGCGCTTACCAGAGCGCACATGAAAGCCGCCTAGCTCGGTATCCCATACATCACCAGAAGGCTGTTCTCGCGCCAGCTTTTCAATGCTTTTGGCGGTCAGCTTTATACGGGTTTCTGTGCCTTCCATGGTGCGCCTCATTTTCTAGGTGACAAATAGGTGACACTTAGAGGGTATATCTAGGCACATTCAGCAACAAGCGTAAACTAATGGTTGAATTATAAGTATCTGTATTTATGAGGTATATTTGCTTTCTTTTGTTGATGCTTGTTTCTGCTAATATACCGGGTAAACGCAATGGGGTTGCAAAGGTCGCAGGTTCGAGTCCTGTCACTCCGACCAAACAGATAAAAAACGGTCACTTTGCTATTACAGCGGTGGCCGTTTTTTTAGTTCTTAAAGCTTAATTTTATACTAGTAGTCATTAATATTAGTTTATTTGATAAGTGTCATGTTTTATGATCATGATGTTTTTTTAATTTCTAAAGTATGACCAGCATATTTAAATAGTGTGATATTTATATTATGTTTTTCATTTGTGATAAAAATATAATCAAACAAAACAAATGCTTGTGATTATGTTAACCGCCACCTGTAGCGATGGGACGTATTCCTGGTGATATTTTATCGGTGTACTTAGTCTTGGTTGTGGGTCTTTTTTTTGCGCTGCATCATTTCCTTGTTAGTTTATAAGTATTACCAGTATTGCGGTGCAGCAAGTTGCGGTAAGCTGACCGTATAGTTAGCAAGGGAGCTTATGGATGAAAAACCCTCAAACACCCACGAATTGTTCTCAAGAGTGGCATGGTGCCTCGGTAGACCAAGCGCTTACGTGGCTGGCCACTACTGCCGATGGCTTATCCACCGTTGAGGCTCAAGCGCGCTTAGCGCGCTTCGGGCCGAATCGTCTTCAGCAGACTCAAGAGCGGCCTTGGTATCGGCGTTTATTGGATCAGCTGAATAATATTTTAATTCTTATACTGCTGGTTGCTGCTGTTGCTAGCTTCCTACTTGGCCATTACATCGATGCGGCGGCCATAGTGGGAGTGGTGGTCGTGATTGCGCTGATTGGTTTTATCCAGGAAGGAAAAGCAGAGCAGGCGCTTGATAGCATCCGCAACATGCTCTCTCCTCAGGCAAATGTCCTACGTGACGGGAAGCGCACTACTATTCCTGCTGACGAGTTAGTGCCTGGGGACATTGTGCTAGTGGAGAGCGGAGACCGGATACCTGCGGACGTGCGACTTATTGAGGCGCGGCGTTTTCGCACCGACGAGGCGGCTTTAACTGGGGAATCTGTTCCTGTAGAGAAGCAGGCACACCCAGTGAGCGCAGATGTGGAGTTGGCGGAGCGAAGCAGTATGGCGTTTGCGGGCACGATTGTGGTGCAAGGCAATGCCCGTGGTTTGGTCGTTGAGACGGGGCGCTACACTGAAATAGGCAAAATTTCTGAGCTTCTGCGCCGTGTGGAAAAAATTAAAACGCCGCTGCTTCAGCAGCTTGATCGCGCAGGCAGGGTGCTGGCAGTTTTTATCTTGGGTGCAGCGGCTATTACCGCGTTGTTAGGCATGTTCCTTCATGGCCAGCCTGCTGCGGATATGTTTATGGCTGCTGTTGGTCTCGCGGTAGCCGCGATTCCTGAAGGTCTGCCCGCTATTGTCACCATTGGGCTTGCGCTTGGCGTGCAAAGTATGGCGAAGCGCAATGCTATTATTCGCCGGCTTCCCGCAGTTGAAACGTTGGGCTCCATCTCAACTATTTTTTCGGATAAAACGGGCACATTGACGCGCAATGAAATGACTGCGCAAGCGGTATGGCTGGATGACGAGCAGTTTCTTATCGAAGGTATTGGTTTCTCGCCTAAGGGAAATTTTTATCGACTGTGTGCCAGCGGTGAACGAGAAACTGAATGTGTTGATATGGGCAGTAGCCAACCGTTAAGCGACTTTTTATGTGCTGGCGTACTGTGTAATGACACTGAGCTGCAACAGCAGGCAGGGCAGTATCAGATTTACGGTGACCCGACAGAGGGCGCGTTAGTGGTTGCCGGTGAAAAAGCAGGTATCAAAACGTCAGAAGTGCGCCAGCAGTTTCCGCGAGTAGATGCGATCCCTTTCGAGTCAGACTTTAAGTACATGGCCACTTTGCATGCACAAGCCGATGGCCAGCGTCTCATCGTAAAGGGAGCGCCTGATCGTTTGATAGAAATGTGCGATAGCGTTGCTACTACAAAAGGCACTGCCGCCATTGATCGTAAGGAGTGGGAAAACCGCATTCACGAACTTTCCTCACGAGGTTTACGCGTTCTGGCCATCGCCGATAAATCCGCCGCTACGATTATTGATGAGCTTGACCATCACCATATTGAAGGTGGCTTGCGCTTATTGGGAATTATTGGCTTGCTGGATCCTCCTCGAGAGGAGGCAATCGAGGCGGTTAAACGTTGCCAACAAGCGGGTATTCGTCCTGTTATGATTACCGGTGATCATGCTTCGACAGCGCTGGCTATTGCTAAACAACTGGGTTTTGCGCAAACCCAGAAAGCACTCACCGGGCGAGAAATTGAAGCGATGTCCGACCAAGCATTAGAAAATATCATTCTGGAGATAGATGTCTTTGCTCGAGCATCCCCAGAGCATAAGCTGCGTTTAGTAAAGGCGATGCAGGCACGGGGCGGAGTTTGCTCCATGACTGGGGATGGCGTTAATGATGGGCCAGCCTTAAAGCGTGCTGATGTTGGCGTTGCCATGGGCGTACAGGGGACTGAGGCGGCGAAAGATGCCGCTGAAATGGTATTGGCAGACGATAACTTCGCAACCATTGTCAGTGCAATTGAAGAAGGTCGCAAAGTTTACGATAACATTCGTAAAACGATCACTTTTATGCTGCCTACCAACGTTGCTCAGGGCTTGGCGATTATGCTTGCTGTGTTATCCGGCTCGGTACTACCGGTAACACCGTTGCAGGCATTATGGGTAAATATGGTGGTTGCGATTACGCTAGGCTTGGCATTAGCGTTTGAGAGTGGGGAGAAAGACTTAATGACGCGCCAGCCAAGAGATCCTAACCCGGATTTCTCACAGGGTATAAAAGAAAGCGGCTGAAAGTGTTAACGTTTCAGGGCCTTACACCAAAAACCAACACCAACAGCCGCTTCCAAAATGGTACCTGAAAAGCTGACCTTCTCGCCACTC
>Ga0208300_101292_pt1 | contig 10748 bp, 9 predicted proteins | sample 23_taG_FD_184096 | JGI IMG/M metagenome (GOLD analysis project Ga0208300, IMG submission 184096) | Marine viral communities from Cariaco Basin, Caribbean Sea - 23_WHOI_OMZ (SPAdes) (version 2) | ecosystem: Environmental > Aquatic > Marine > Oceanic | place: Caribbean Sea: Cariaco Basin | collected... | reverse complement strand
AAGGCCGTGGACGCCTGATCGACAGACTCCGGCGCCTTGCCCCGTATCATCAAAGTTACGAACAGCATCACCATGCCAAGTACGGGCCCGGGGATGGGAACACCGAGCAAGCGAACTGTAATCTCCCCTATCAACTGGTAGACAAGCAGAAGGGTAATGCCGTTCAGGAACTGCATAACGCAGGACTCCAGTCAGTTTTTGCTCTGTACCGTCGAAATGGGAATGATGCTTCGACCATACATGGCGAGAACAAAGCCGATGGGGAACATCAGCACCCCGTAGACCGCAGCCGGGATCGACATGGCGCTGGATTCCAGCAGAGTCAGAGTGACCATGAGGGCAATGGTGCCGTTCTTTACACCCAGCTCCACCGCCACTGCCAGGGATTCCCGCTGGGTCAGACCCGCCATCCGGCCGGCCGCCAGGCCGAGACCAATACCGGCCAGATTCAACAGGATGGTTGCCGGCCCCGCCTGCTTCAGGAGCTCCCAGATCTGGTCGCGAACACCGTACACCAGCGCCACGATCAGCACCGCCAGCACGATACCGCCGAAGATACTCACAATGCTTTCTGCCTTGCGGGCAACCTCCGGCTTGCGGGTACGAACCACCATCCCGATGGCGACCGGGAAGAGCACGATGCCAATCAGCATGCCCACGGTTTTCCAGACCGGCAGCACAATGTCTTCCTCGGTTCCCATGTAGTACTGAAGGGCAATATTGGTAAACAGCGGCAGGGTAAGAATGGTGATCAGGCTGGCGCTGACGGTCAGTACTATGGAGAGGGCAATGTTCCCCCGCGAGAGCAGCACAAACAGATTCGAGGTTGTGCCTCCGGGGCAGGCGGCGATGATCACCAGTCCGACCGCTATGGCCGGCGGAACCGCCAGCAACGTGGCCAGCATGAAGGCGATGAGGGGCATGACGAGAATCTGGGCAATGGTGCCGACGATCATCCCTTTCGGATACACCGCCACCTGGCGGAAGTCTCGTATCGTCAGGGTCATGCCGATACCGATCATGATGATGAACAGAGCAATCGGCAGTCCTGCCGAGATAAGCGGGCTGGATTCCACAACGCCTCCGGATGTTTTTGTTTTTACTGCAACCAACCGATGAAAAGTAGCACACACTCGCCTCTTTCGGGAGACTAAAACGGCAAAGGTTTGAGGTGGTACGGCACTGCAGAACCGGGGAACTTTATGACCTGAAACATCGTGTCACGAAGCAGTTGCAAGTATACTTGCATGAGATAACTAAAATACCTGGATACTGGTGGAGACGCACAAGGAATGAAACGCCTGGGAACGCTGGATGCCTCTTGGCTGGCCGTAGAATCTGAAGACACCCCCATGCATGTGGGCAACCTGCAGATCTTTTCGCTACCGGAGGGCGCCCCTGAAACCTTCCTCCGGGACATGGTGACCCGCATGAAGGAAACCGGCGATGTCGCGCCCCCCTGGGGTTTAAAGCTTGCCTGGTCCGGACTGTTGGGTCGGGTACTGGCGCCGGGCTGGAAAGTCGACAAGAAAATCGATCTGGATTACCACGTGCGTCACTCGGCACTGCCGCGCCCCGGCGGTGAACGGGAACTGGGCATACTGGTATCGCGCCTGCACTCCAACCCCCTGGATTTTGCCCGCCCGCTCTGGGAATGCCACGTTATCGAGGGCCTCGAGAATAACCGTTTTGCGCTCTACACCAAGATGCATCATTCCATGATTGATGGCATCAGTGGTGTACGCCTGATGCAACGGGTACTGACAACCGATCCCGACAAACGGGACATGCCGCCACCCTGGTCGGTTCGGCCGGAGCGCCGTCGCGGCAGCAAATCCGATTCCGAGGCCAGCGTGCCCGGCGCGGTCTCACAGGCCATGGAGGCACTGAAACTGCAAGCGGATATGGCGCCACGTCTGTTGCAAGCGGGCAACAGGCTGGTGCATTCGGTCCGTCACCCCGAGGACGGTCTAACGGCACCGTTTACCGGGCCCGTGTCCAAGATCAATCACCGGGTTACCGGCCAGCGCCGGTTTGCCACCCAGCATTATCAGCTCGACAGGATCAAGGAACTTGCCCACGTTTCCGGCGCTTCCCTCAACGATATCGTTCTGTACCTGTGCGGAACTGCCCTCAGGCGTTTTCTGCTGGAACAGAATGAACTTCCGGACGCTCCCCTCACAGCCGGCATACCGGTTAACATCCGGCCGTCCGATGACGAAGGGACAGGCACCCAGATCAGTTTCATGATCTCTTCGCTTGCGACCGACGAAGCCGATCCACTGACCCGCCTGCAAAACATCAAGGCGTCAACGCGAAGGGCCAAAGAGCATTTGCAGAAGCTGCCCAAAAGCGCGCTCACCCAGTACACCATGCTCCTGATGTCGCCTTATATACTGCAGCTGATGTCCGGCCTTGGCGGTCGCATGCGGCCGGTATTTAACGTCACGATCTCCAATGTGCCGGGGCCCCAGAGAACGCTCTACTACGAGGGCGCGAAACTGGAAGCCATGTACCCTGTCTCGCTGATTACTCACGGTGGCGCTTTGAACATCACCTGCCTGAGCTATGACGGCTCACTGAACTTCGGCTATACGGGCTGCAGGGATACCCTGCCAAGTATGCAGAGACTTGCGGTTTACACGGGTGAAGCACTGGACGAACTGGAAAGCCTGATTCTTCCGCCAAAGGCCAAACCGAAAGCTGTGGCCAAGCCCAGTGCGCCACGCAAACAGCCAACGAAAAAGAGTAAAGCGGACTGATACAACGGACAATCAGCCCGCGCTTTGCCAGTGAGCGGCGCCCACGAAAATCAGTTGCAGGAAGCGGGTGGTCCGCTTCCTGATCTGCTCGATCTGGTAGTCGTCGTCGGCGGATACGCCGAGCAGATCAGTCAGGCTGAAGGCGACACTGCGAACCACCAGGTCACAGGTCATGTCCAGATCCTGATCGGTCAGATGGTCTACCAGCCTCAACCTGCGCAGATCATTCGCAAGCTCACTGGCAAAGAAACGCATCTCGCTCCGGATACCTTCCTGCACTGCCCTGCTCTCACCGGCCAGCCCCTGGGCCATGAACAGAAAGAAACTCCGGTTGGCCTGCGCGTGGCTGATAAAGATGGCCACCGATTCTTCAATCAGTTTGTCCGCCTGCAACACATTCGCGCGGGCTTCTCGCATCATCCTGCGTAGCACCAGGCCCAGCTCATCCACAAGCTGCAACCCCAGATCGTCCATATTGCGGAAATGCCGGTAAAACGAGGTGGGCACCACGCCTGCCTGACGTGTCACCTCCCGGATACCAAGACTGGCGAAATGCCTGCCCTTGCCTACCAGGGTTAACGCCGCGGTCATCAGTTTCTCGCGGGTTTCACCGGGCTTTCTTCGCTGTTTTTCCGCCATCCTGTACCCATACCGCCTGCCGTTAGCCAATGGTTCACAAGTGTACACATCCCAAAAAATAAAAGTACAGAATGCTTGTCATTTTGAGCCATTACGAGCTCAGCCGTTGTCAGTTTACGTAGTCGTGTGTACATTCGTACACATAAGTGAACACTTGTACACACGGACAGCGAAAAGCCTCAGGGAGGCAACGATCATGTTAGCGAAACAGACCCAGCAAAAAGCCCTTCACTGGCTCGGAAGGCAGCTATTCAACCGGGATGACCCGGAAGCGTTTTTTGACCCACTGCTGGAACGCATCAACCCCATGTGGGTACAAGAGTACACACCGGCCAGAGTGGAGCAGATCCTTTCTGAAACCGGGGACACCAAGACACTGGTTCTGAAACCGGCCAGGCGCTGGTCGGGCTTCCGCGCGGGCCAGCATGTGAACATCTGTGTTGAAGTGGATGGAGTACGCCGAAACCGTACGTTCAGCCTCTCGAGCTCACCCCTGCTCTGGCAGGAACAGGGACTGGTCACGCTGACCATCAAACGCCTTCCCGGCGGCCTGGTGACCAACTGGCTTCACGATCACCTGCAAACTGGGGCGGTAATCGGTCTGGGCGAAGCCTTTGGTGATTTTCTGATACCAGAACCGGCCCAACCGGTGCTGTTTATTGCCGGTGGCAGCGGCATCACGCCAGTGTTGAGCCAGCTTGAGACCATGGCGGCCCAGGATTACCGGGCACCGGTGACTCTGCTGTATTTCGTCAGAACCCGTGATGACGTTATTGCCCGGGAGAAACTGTTGGCCCTGAAGGCACGCTATAGCGCCCTCACGCTTAATATCATCGCCACCAACGAGTCCAGGGAACCCCGCTACCTGCGTGGCCAGGATCTGGACACAGTGCCAGGCATCAAGGCTCGGCAGGTCTATCTCTGCGGCCCCAAAGGCCTGATGGATCTGGCCCAGGGCCTCCTCTCCGAGAGAGGCTTTGCTGACGCGGATATCCACAGCACGTTCTTTTCAGTGCCAAGTGCCAACCTTGGAAACGAAACACTCGGTGGTGAGGTTCAGTTTGAGAGCAGCCAGATGATGGTCGATTCCGAGGGCGATGCCACCCTGCTGGAAATCGCCGAGGCCGCCGGACTGACACCGCGCCACGGATGCCGCATGGGCATCTGCCACCAGTGCAGTTGCCGGAAAACCACGGGTACCGTCATCAACCGTCTGACCGGCCAAACTTCCGGCCCCGGCGAGGAGACTGTCCAACTTTGTATCTCCGTTCCCCGCGGCCCGGTCTCACTCGACCTTTAAGAACCCACATCCGATTTTATTGCGGGGCCTGAGCGCACCGCAGGGAGTATGACCATGAAAAAGATGACCGAAGCGCAACTCGCAGAACTTGAAACCGATCTGAACGCGATCCGGGAGGAGGTTCTGGCGGACCTCGGAGAACGGGACGCACGTTACATCCGGAGAATGATCCGGCTGCACCGGAGTCTTGAGGCCGGTGGCCGGATCATGATGCCATTCGGCTTCCTTCCGCCGGTGTTCGTTGCTGCCACGGCAACCCTCGGCATTGCCAAGATCCTGGAAAATATGGAGATCGGTCACAATGTCATGCACGGCCAGTATGACTGGATGAACGACCCGAGCCTGAATTCCCAGACCTACGAGTGGGATACGGTCTGCACAGGTGACTCCTGGCGCCGTACCCATAACTATGAACATCACACCTACACCAACATCATCGGCAAGGACCGTGACTACGGCTACGCCGTCTTACGACTGACCGATGACGAGCCCTGGAAACCCTGGCACACGCTGCAGTTCATCAATTACATTCTGCTGAGCGTGTTCTTCCAATGGGGCGTGGGCCTGCACGAACTTGAAACCGAGAAGCTGCGAAGCCGGGAAATAAGCTGGCGGGAAAAACTGCCGTTCCTGAAGCAATTCGCCCGCAAGGGTGGCCGCCAGGCCTTCAAGGACTACGTTTTCTTCCCGCTGCTTACCTTTCCGGTGGCTCCGATTGTTCTGGCGGGGAATTTGGGCGCCAACCTGATCCGTAATCTCTGGTCATCCACGGTGATTTTTTGTGGCCACTTTACCCAGGATGCGGAAACCTTCACAGAGGAGGAATGCGAGGGCGAGAGCAAGGGCCACTGGTATTTGCGCCAGCTCACGGGGTCCTCAAACTTCACCGGGGGCCGCTGGCTTCATATTCTGAGCGGCCATCTTAGCTACCAGGTGGAACACCACGTGTTCCCGGACCTGCCCGCCCACCGGTATCCGGAGATTTCCGGGAAGGTACAGGCGGTGTGTCGAAAGCACTGCATTCACTACAACACCGGCAGTTTTGCCAAGCAGTACGGCACGGTAGTCAAACGCATACTCCGACATTCACTGCCGGAGAAGTTGATGGGAATGGCCAGAGCGGCCTGACAGGGCTGGAGCGGCCAGGCGCCAAGGGCGCGCCTGGCCGCGTCAGGCTATCTGAAGTAATCTCAAGAGCTGGGGCCTGTGCTGATCCTGGATAACATCGGCCAGGGTGTACTTGTCCAGCACTTCCAGGAAGGCCTTCAACGCCTCACCGAACATCGATTTCAGGCCACACACGGGGGTTATCTTGCAGGCGTTCTTGGAGGAAAAGCACTCCACGATGCTCAGGTCCTGTTCGGTTTCCCGTACCAGGATACCAACGTTAATATCCGAGGGCGCCCGATGCAGACGCATTCCACCCTTTTTGCCCCGGATGGTTTCAATGTAGCCCTTCTTGTTCAGCTGGTGCACCACCTTCATGAGGTGGTTTTTGGAAATGTCATAGCTGTCAGCGATTTCCTGAATGGTCGCCAGACGATCACCCTGAACTGCCAGATATATCAGTACTCGAAGTGAATAATCCGTGTAGCGGGTGATGTGCATTCAATACTCCAGTCGTGTGTGCAATCGTTCAATAAGAAGGTCGGGTTACCAGATAACAGGCGGTGCCGCACAAAAATACGCCAGAAATGCCCAACACCATCGCTGACGCTCCCAACGCAAACAGCATCCCCCAACTCAGGGCCATCATGCTGCACGCCAGCACCTTCGCCCGTGCCGGCACTGCCCTGCGAGTACGCCACTGATCAATGGCAGGACCAAACCTGGGATGGTCTTCAAGCCACTGAGCAAAAGCCGGAGACCCCTTGCTGGCAAAAAATGCGGCCAGCAGAACGAAGGGTGTTGTGGGCAACAACGGCAGAACCACTCCTGCAGCAGCCAGCGTAATCGAGATATACGCAAGAATACGAAATCCGGTTTTCCCAAAACGATCGCCCATCACGGGGTTCTCACCAAGGTTCATAACTGCATCTATTCTACCGGGATTCAATGGACAGGTCTGCCCAAACGGCTGAGAAAAACCAGACGCGCCACATAGGCCACCTTGATACCGACCGCAAAAACCAGGGTTCCGATGTGGGCAGCAATTTGCACAGACAGTGCAAGCGCGCCCGCCAACGGGTATGCAAGCAGAATTGTAACCATCAAACCCAACACTGACAGTCCCAGGGTGCTGTTTGCTGTGAAAAGCCACTTTTCGTATTCACTCATGAATCCACCTATAACATTTACTATAAATACATCTTAATGCTAAGCCGGCACCAGAAAAAAATCAAACCGTAGAAAGTCACCCACCTAAAAACCTTCCCTTACCCATCTACGACTTCCGATATACCCACAAAATAAATTTGACACCTTAAATGCATCAAATCAAAATTCCTGCATAAAGATTTATCTTAAATAAATGTTTAATGAGGAGACAGTGTTATGAAACAGAAAGACGCCTACCCGACCCGACTGGGAGGAGCGCACCATGGCTAAGTACCGCCGCCTCTGGTTTTTGCTGATCGGAATCCTGGCAGTAACCTTCACGCTCCTGGGGTATTTCGGTGCCGAGGTGTACCGCGAAGCACCGCCCATCCCGGATCGCGTTGTGTCCGCCGACGGCGACACCCTGATGACCGAGGAAAGCATTCTTGATGGACAAACTGCCTGGCAGTCCGTCGGAGGCATGCAGCTTGGCTCGATCTGGGGCCACGGTGCCTACCAGGCACCGGACTGGACCGCCGACTGGCTGCACCGTGAACTGGAAACCTGGCTGGAAATCGCAGCCCTGGAAGAGTACGGGCAGGAATGGCACAGCCTCAGCGGGCAGCAGCAGAACGCCCTGCAGTACGACCTGAAGACCGAGTACCGCTCCAATACCTACGACGCCGCTACCAGCACTCTGCAGCTTTCCGAGCGCAGGAGCGAAGCTATTGCCAGAACAGCCGACTACTACAGCCGACTGTTCAGCGACGCTCCGGAACTGCAGTCAACCCGCGAAAACTACGCCATGAAGGAAAACACCCTGCCCAGCGCCGAGCGTCGCGAGCGGATGACCGAGTTTTTCTTCTGGACTGCCTGGGCCGCTGCTACCGAACGCCCGGACAGCGAGGTTACCTACACCAACAACTGGCCCCACGAACCGCTTATCGATAACAGGCCTAGCGGCGAGAACGTGGTCTGGTCGTTAATCAGTGTGGTTCTCCTGATTGCCGGTGTCGGTGGTCTGATCTGGGCCTGGGCCTTCCTTCGCAAGGAGGATGAGGAACCGCAGGCGCCACTGAAGGATCCACTGAGTGCAGTCGGGCTTACGCCTTCCCAGAAAGCATTGGGCAAGTATCTTCTGCTGGTGGTTGGCCTGTTCACTTTCCAGGTCATGCTTGGCGGCTTCACTGCCCACTATACGGTTGAAGGTCAGGGTTTCTACGGCATCGAGACCTCCGAGTGGTTCCCCTACTCCCTGATGCGTACCTGGCACATTCAGTCCGCCATGTTCTGGATTGCCACCGGCTTCCTCGCCGCTGGTCTGTTCCTCGCCCCCATCATCAATGGCGGCAAGGATCCGAAATTCCAGAAACTGGGTGTTGATGTGCTGTTCTGGGCCCTGGTTGCTGTGGTTGCCGGTTCGTTTATTGGCAACTTCCTCGCCATCAACCAGATCATGCCGGCCAATCTCAGCTTCATGCTGGGCCACCAGGGTTACGAGTATGTAGACCTTGGCCGCCTCTGGCAGATCGGCAAGTTCCTCGGCATCGTGTTCTGGTTGGTGCTGATGCTGCGCGGTATTGTTCCCGCCCTGCGCCAGCCTGGTGACAAGAACCTGCTGGCCCTGCTGACCGCTTCGGTGGTTGCCATTGGCCTGTTCTATGGTGCCGGCTTCTTCTACGGCGAGCGTACTCATATCTCGATCATGGAGTACTGGCGCTGGTGGATTGTCCACCTGTGGGTCGAAGGCTTCTTTGAAGTGTTCGCAACCACTGCCCTAGCCTTTATCTTCTGCAGCATGGGCCTGGTGTCCCGCACCGTGGCAACATCTGCCAGCCTGGCATCCGCCAGCCTGTTCATGCTCGGGGGCGTGCCCGGCACCTTCCACCACCTGTACTTCTCCGGCACGACCACGCCGGTAATGGCAGTGGGCGCCACCTTCAGTGCACTGGAAGTGGTACCACTTGTGGTCCTGGGATACGAGGCCTGGGAAAACTGGCGCCTGAAGTCCCGCGCACCGTGGATGGAAAATATTCGCTGGCCGCTGACCTTCTTTGTGGCGGTTGCCTTCTGGAACATGCTGGGTGCCGGCGTGCTCGGGTTCATGATCAACCCGCCAATCGCGCTGTATTACATCCAGGGCCTGAACACCACGCCCACCCACGCCCACGCGGCCCTGTTCGGTGTCTATGGGTTCCTGGCCCTGGGCTTCGCACTGATGATCCTGCGTTACATCCGTCCGCGCATCATCTTTGACGAGCGGCTGATGAAGGTAGGTTTCTGGTGGCTGAATATTGGCCTGGTCCTGATGCTGTTCACCAGCCTGTTGCCGGTCGGTTTTATCCAGTTCATTGCCAGCGCCAGCGAGGGCCTGTGGTACGCACGCAGTGAAGCCTTCATGCAGAGCGATATCCTGCAAACCCTGCGCTGGGTCAGAACCGTTGGCGACGTGGTCTTCATCGTTGGCGCACTCGCCGTAACCTGGCAAGTCGTGAAGGGCGTTTTCTTCCCGGATCTGGAGCCGGTTGCCCTCGAAACCGATGAAAGCGGCGCAACCAGCGAGCTCAGCGCCTGAAAAAAAGAGCCCGGGCCAGGGACGGCCCACTCTGAATTACCTGACAGCAGGCTTACCTCCCGAGGGGTATCGGAATTGGTGATCCGATCTGCAATACTTGGTCTATACTCAGGTTAAAAAACAATCGGCAACAGGACCAACCCGATGCCCCAGAACAAGCTGACAGACCGTTTTGGTCGCACCGTCAACTACGTGCGTCTGTCCGTCACTGACCGGTGCGATTTCCGCTGCGTGTACTGTATGGCCGAGGACATGACTTTCCTGCCCCGCCAGCAGGTTCTCACCCTGGAAGAAATCGCCCGCGTTGCCCGCAACTTCGTTGACCTGGGTACCGAAAAAATTCGTCTGACCGGCGGCGAGCCGCTGGTACGCAAGGATATCCTGGAGCTGGTAAAGGAGATTGGCACTTACGGTCTGCGCGACTTTGCCATGACCACCAATGGAAGCCAGCTCACCACCATGGCCGAGCCTCTGCGCAAGGCGGGGATGCATCGCCTGAACATCAGCCTGGATTCCCTGGACGCCGACAAATTCCGCAACATCACCCGCACCGGCAAACTGTCACATGTGCTGGACGGTATTGATGCTGCCCGGGAAGCTGGCTTCCGGGGCATCAAGATCAATACAGTGGTGATGAAGGGCCGCAACGACGAGGAGATCCCGGAGCTGATCGAGTTCGCCCGCAAGAAAAAGGTGGATATCAGCTTTATCGAAGAGATGCCGTTGGGTGAGATTTCCGAACACGATCGGGGCCTGGCGCTTTGCACCAGCGAAGAAGTTCGGGACATCATCCGCAAGCATCACGAGCTGGTGCCCGCTACCGAGGATTCCGGCGGTCCCGCCCGTTATTACCGCATGGAAGACAGCGAGACCCGGGTCGGTTTCATTTCTCCCCATTCCCACAACTTCTGTTCTACCTGTAATCGGGTGCGGGTGACCGTCGAAGGTCGGCTGCTGCTGTGCCTGGGTAACGAGCACTCGGTGGATCTGCGCAGGGTGCTACGGGGCAATCCGGTGACTGATGACAAGTTGCGGGAAACCATTATCAATGCCATGGATCTGAAGCCGGAGCGGCATCACTTCTCCAGCAACGGGGATGTGCAGATCCTCCGGTTCATGAACATGACCGGCGGCTAAGCGGCCGGCACAGCAACCAGCACAACAAAAGGGTCAGATGAAAGCTTTCATCTGACCCTTTTTCATTTCTAGTGGTCCA
>Ga0208300_101290_pt1 | contig 10795 bp, 8 predicted proteins | sample 23_taG_FD_184096 | JGI IMG/M metagenome (GOLD analysis project Ga0208300, IMG submission 184096) | Marine viral communities from Cariaco Basin, Caribbean Sea - 23_WHOI_OMZ (SPAdes) (version 2) | ecosystem: Environmental > Aquatic > Marine > Oceanic | place: Caribbean Sea: Cariaco Basin | collected... | reverse complement strand
ACCCCAATGATATTGTCTACGTTGACCCAACTGGCTTGACGCGTTGGAATCGTGTTATTAGCGCTATTCTACCTTCTACAACAGCAATCAGAAGCTTTTCAAGTTTATAGGGAGTCATCAGCATGGCGTTTGATAATATTTTAGTGGTATGCGTGGGTAATATTTGCCGTAGTCCCATGGCAGAAGCATTATTAAAACAACGTTATCCTTATAAGAATATCGACTCTGCAGGTGTGGGCGCTTTAGTCGGCCATCCTGCAGACCCTGCTGCGCTAGAAATCATGGCCGAACAACAGCTTGATATCACCAAGCATGTGGCAAAACAGATTGATGAGCGTTTGGCAAAAAAAGCGGATCTGATTTTTACCATGTCAGACAGTCAGACAAAGTGGATTGAGGAACGTTGGCCATTTTGCCGTGGCAAAACCTTTAAGCTTGGACATTGGCAAGACAAAGATATTGCTGACCCTTATAAACATGATATGAGTGCTTTTGAAACAGCATATCAAGATATTGTTGATAGTCTCGCGCAATGGGATGATAAAGTTAGCTAAATAACGGCCACTAAACGATTAACCTTAAGTGATGAACATACAGTTATGAATACAGATTCAAAGAATTTATCAAACTCTGCTTCTAAAGAAGATAATGACGAAATTGATCTTATGGCGCTGCTGTTTGCCATTTTGCGTGGCTGGAAAATCATCGTATTTTTTGCTGTATTAGGTCTGGTAGTTGGAGTGTTATATAGCAGATATGTCAATCCCACCTTTAAGTCGGATGCACTGATTCAAATTGAAGAGGACTCTAAAGGGGTGGCAGCATTAGGAGCTGATATCTCTGAGCTAGTCGGGTCGGAAGCTAGTAAAGCCCAAGCAGAAGCAGAACTGATAAGATCGCGTATGATCTTAGAACCTGTTGTTAATTTATTACATCTACGTATCCGCCTATCTGATCCTAATATTGGGGCTTTAGATAGAATAAAAAATAATAGTACTGCTACTCAAATAAATAAACCTGAAGGTGTGTCACTTAAAACTAACGATGGTGAAGTAGAAATCAGCCAGTTTAACGTGTCGCAAGCGTATTTAAATCAACCATTTACTTTAACACGTTCAGCGACTGGATTTGTGTTAAGCAATGGTTTTGAGGAGTTTAAAGGTCAGTTTAACAAGTCGCATTTATTTAAAGGTGCAGACGGGCAGATTCAAATCACCGTTAATGACCTTCCTGCTGATGGATACCCGGTTAATATTACTAAGCAATCGCTTCAAACCACCACGGAGCAGATAAATAATGCATTGTCTGTGGTTGAAAAAGGCAAGCAGACGGGCATTATTCAGCTATCTATGACTGGTGCCAATCAGCAGCAAACCAGTTTGATTTTAAAACAAATCGTTTTATCTTATATTGATCAAAACCAGTCTCGTGGTTCTGAAGAAACCACCAAAACGATCAGTTTTATGGAAACTCAGATTCCAACCCTAAAGAAAAAACTGGAAGATTCTGAAGCTATATTTAATGATTTCCGTGAAAAATACGGTACTATCGACGTGGCAAAAGAAGCCGAACTGCTATTGACAGAAAGCTCGCAAATTGATGCGCAGCTTAACGAGCTTAAATTAAAAAAAGCGGATCTAACGACTTACTATACGGAAGAGCATCCATTGGTGGTCCAGATCAATGAGCAGCTTGCAGTGCTTGATGCTAGAAGACAGGAAATAGATAATACTATTGCAGGTTTACCTGAGATTCAAAGAGAGTTTTTACAGCTATCAGCTGACACGACGATCAATAGAGAGATATATCTCACGCTACTCAAAAACTATGAGCAGTTAAAGATCGTTAAAGCGGGTCAAATTGGTTTTGCGCGTGTCATCGACTTGCCTATCAGTACTTATCGAGCAATTGCACCAAAGACGCTGCAAATTATCATACTGGCCATGCTGTTGGGGGCTATACTTGGGACAGTGCTCGTACTGCTAAAAAATATGCTTAGAAACGTAGTCAAAGACCCTGAGCGTATTGAAGCTAAGACTGGCGTGCCTGTAGTAGCAACAGTCCCACGCTCTCCACTTTTGACCCGTTTGCGTAAGAATAAGAAAGCGCCTAATCGTTTATTAGCCTATATCGATAACAATAGCTTAAGCTACGAAGCTATCAAAAGCTTAAGAACGAATCTGATGTTTGGCATGCCAGTGCAAGGGCGAGCAGGACAGCGAGCGAAAGTTATCCTTATCACCGGTGAAAGACCTGGTGTCGGGAAGTCCTTTATCTCTGCTAACCTAACGGAAGTATTTGCTCAATTAGATAAAAAAGTTCTAATTATCGATGCTGATATGCGTTTGGGTGAACTGCATAAAATGTTTAGCATGAGCCAAGATAATGGTTTAGCCGACTATTTATCGCAAGATGCGTTATCACAAAATATGACTCACTTTTCGCAAGAAAATGCTCAAGTCCCAGAAGCTGTTAACATTCAAGAGAGTAGCAATCTAGCAAGCTTTATCCATCCGACTGGTATAGATAATATTGACTTTATGCCGCGAGGTAAGCACCCGCGCAACCCGGCATCTTTATTGGCGAATGGTCGCTTCAACACTTTAATGGCAGAACTAAATCTGCACTACGATTACATTGTGATCGACTCGCCGCCAGTATTGGCAGCTTCTGACGCTATGATATTAGCACAACACGCTGATAAGGTATTGATGGTTACCAGATATGATGTTTCGATAGAAGGGCAGGTGGTCTATGCTGTCAATCAGATGAATAAAGCCAACATACAGGTCGACGGCATCATTCTAAACGATGTACAACAAGGACTTACGAGCAAATATAGCTATCACTACAGTTATGCTTATGGTAATAATAGCTAACTATGGTTTTGTGAATATTTAACTAAGCCTATAAATAAAATAGTTGTCCATTATGTCGATAGAGTCCAAGCCTACTAGCACTCAGCAGCACCAAGAAGCGACTAGCTGGTCGCAACGGGTGGCTGAGTATTTACTAGCGCTACCGCGCGCTAGCAAGCAAGCTATCCTGATGACGGCTGACTTTATGATGTCAGCGGTATGCTTATATTTCGCCATTGCAGCACGCTATGGTTATATGGGCAATCATATTAGCCCAGTTGCGCTATGCTTTTATGCATTAATCCCGGTGATTGGTTTATATCTTATAGGTTTTTATAAAGGTGTTGCCCGTAGTTTCTTTGATTCGGCGATGGGCAAAGTACTACAACTGTTCTTATTGCTGATTGTCATCGCGCAAGGGGCTCTTTATCTTGATCTGATACCCGGTATGCCGCATGCCGTACCTATTCTATACTTGTTTTTATTCTTTATTTGGCTATGGAATAGTCGTTTAACTATTCGCGAGCTACTTGCACGTTGGCAAGGTCAGCGGCCGCAGCGTCAGCTCAATGATGACTCTGATAATGTCATCATTTATGGGGCAGGGGAGGCGGGTAAAGAGCTGTTAGAGGGCCTCAGAAACTCTCATAAGTATAATGTCGTGGCTTTTGTTGACGATGATGTTCAGCTTACTGGTGCTTATGTGTTAGGCAAGCGCATCTATGGTGCTGATGAGCTAGTGAGGGTCGTGTCTAAGCTCGATATCTCGCAAGTGTTCTTAGCTATTCCTTCTATCAGCCGTGCTAGCAAGCGGCAGATCATCGATAAGCTAGAAGGCATCTCGATTAAAATTAAAGAGTTACCAAGCCTAGAAGAGATAGTCGATGGTAAAGTGACTGTCAGTAGCATGCGCAAAGTCGATATCTTAGATGTATTAGATCGGCAGACGGTCGAGCCTGATGAGCGCTTGTTGCGGCACAATATTACTGATAAATGCGTACTGGTCACCGGTGCTGGTGGCTCTATCGGTAGCGAGCTATGCCGGCAAATTATCATAAATAAGCCTAAGATTTTGGTTCTTTACGAGCTATCTGAGTTTGCGCTTTATAGTATTCATCAAGAGCTAATCGCTAGAGTGGCTAGCAAAGAGATGTATCAAGGTATCGAAGTTATCGCCGTCATCGGTAATGTCACTAATGAAGCCAATCTATTGCGTGTGCTGAAGCGTTACCAAATTCAGACGGTCTATCACGCCGCTGCCTACAAGCATGTGCCGATCGTCGAGCATAACCCTTTTGAAGGTGCAATAAATAACAGCAAGGGCACGTATCACTGTGCCCGCGCTGCAATCGAAGCTAAGGTAGAGACTTTTGTCCTGATATCCACTGATAAAGCAGTAAGACCAACTAATGTTATGGGTGCGACGAAGCGTCTAGCAGAGCTGGTTTGTCAAGCGCTGAGCCAAAAAAATAACCCTAATAATAATCATACCCTCATCAGTATGGTGCGCTTCGGTAATGTACTCGGCTCATCAGGCTCAGTAGTGCCGGTATTCACTAAGCAAATCGAAAAGGGTCAGCCGATAACCGTAACTCATCCTGATGTGACACGCTACTTTATGACGATACCGGAAGCGGCAAACTTAGTGATTCAAGCAGGGGCAATGGCAAAAGGTGGGGAAGTGTTTGTCCTCGATATGGGCGCACCAGTAAAGATTGTTGATCTCGCGCGCCGTATGATTCAATTAAGCGGCTTTGAGGTAAAAGATGAAGCGCATCCTTATGGCGATATCGAGATCACCTATACTGGACTACGCCCAGGAGAGAAGCTCTATGAGGAGCTGATCATCGGTGAAGATAATGTTGAATCAACTGATCATCCGCTGATCATGCAGGCTCGAGAGTATAGTTTTGATTTACCTGAGATAGAAGCGGTCTTATTTGAGTTGAAAATTCGTTCTCAGGTTGATGATGTTAAATGGTTAAAAGAGCGTTTCAGTTACTTTGTTGAAGGCTACGGAAATCATTTTGATTAAAATTAATTTTATAAGTCCTTATGATATATAAAGACTTATTGATAGCATTAAGATATATAGTTGAAATCATATGTTAAGCGTAATAAAACAGCTGTTCTTCTTACTCTCTGAAAAGCAGCGCAAGCATTTTTATATATTACAATTCTTGGTCATTCTGATGGCTTTTACAGAACTATTAGGTATTGCCTCTATTGCCCCTTTCATGGCATTAGTCGGTGATCCAAGCTTAATACAACAGGATGGAATCTATTCTAAGGTGTATCAGTTTTCAGGGCTAAATAGCCCTGTCGACTTTTTATTTACTGCAGGCTGTCTAGTACTTTTAATGCTTACGATATCTACTATAGTGTCTATGCTTACTACTTGGCGGTTATCCGTGTATGGTGCAAGTGTGGGTACAGAGTTAGCAGACCGCTTATACTCTTACTATATGCAGCAGTCTTGGCTGTTCCATGCTAGTGGCAGTAGTGCCCAGCTTACTAAACAAGTATCTACTGAAGCTAATAGAATTAGTATTGGCATTATTCAGCCCTTAATGAACCTTAATGCTAAGCTAGTACTAGCTTTATTTATTTCAATAAGTATCTTTATATATAACCCTCTTATAGCACTGGCAGGTATAACTGCATTTGTTTTATCCTATATGTTTATGTATAAGCTTGTACGTAAATCTCTGATACTGAATGGGCGTAGGCTATCAACAGTTTCTACTCAAAGATTTAGATTGATGAATGAAGGCTTTGGTGGAATTAAGGATGTGTTGCTATTAGACCGTAAGTATGACTTTATAGATAGATTTACAGAACAGGGTAGGTTACAAGCTCACGCACAAGGAACTAATAGTACTATTAGCTTAGTGCCTAGATTTTTTGTTGAACTATTGGCTTTTGGGGCTATGATTAGCTTAGTATTAGTTTTAATAAAAAGTTATAACGGAAACTTAGGAGAAGTACTTCCGGTACTAGCTATTTATGCGTTAGCTTGCTTTAAATTACTGCCTGCTTTACAGCAAATATATTCTAGTATTACACAGATTAAGGGAAACTCAGCAGCTTTTGAAGCTGTCAAAGAGGATTTGCATCAATCAAAAACAACTCATAATGAGTTCAATGAAGAAAAGGCACCTCCAAAGCTAAAACTTGAGCAACAAATTAGAATTGATGATATTAGTTTTACTTACCCCAATAAACACAATTACGCTCTTAATAATGTCAGTATTTCTATTCCAGTTAATCATGTGATAGGCATCGTGGGATCTTCCGGCTCAGGAAAGTCTACTTTAATTGATATTATTCTCGGTCTACTTCTACCTCAATCGGGTGACATGTATGTTGACGATACGCTTATCGCCAAAGGTAATATACGCAGTTGGCAGAACAGCTTGGGCTTTGTACCCCAAAGCATATTCTTAAGCGAAGGTAGTATTGCTGAAAATATCGCTTTTGGGATACCAGCTGATGAGATTGATTATAATCAAGTAATTAAGGCTATTAACTTAGCTCATTTAACAGAGCTTGTAGAAGAGTTACCTGAAGGCATTAATACCAAAGTAGGTGAGCGTGGTGTACAGCTTTCTGGTGGGCAACGTCAGCGCATTGGTATTGCACGAGCTTTATATAATGAAGCCAACATCTTGATATTCGACGAAGCAACCAGTGCGCTTGACGGTATTACTGAAAAAATCATTATGGATGCTATTCATGACTTTAGTGGTCAAAAAACCATTATCATGATCGCTCATCGTTTAAAAACAGTAGAAAAATGTGACATCATCTATTTAATGGAAAAAGGTAGGGTCATTGACCAAGGCACCTACCAACAGCTGGTGGATCATAACCCGAAATTTAGAGAAATGGCAAAACACTCATAGTAAGAATAATTATTGTAAGGATCGAATATGAAATTTTTAGACTGTACTTTAAGAGATGGTGGTTATTATAATGACTGGGACTTCTCTAAAGAACTTATCAATGATTATCTTATAGCCATGCATGCTGCAGGAGTAGATATTGTTGAACTTGGTTTTCGTTCATTAAGTAATAAGGGTTTTAAAGGAGCTTGTGCATACACTACTGACGACTTCTTGCTTGGGTTAGATATTCCGCAGACGCTAACTGTTGGTGTAATGGTAAATGGTAGTGAGTTTATGGGTAATACTCCTATTACAGAAGTGTTAAATCAGTTGTTCCCAGTGCCTGCAAATGAGTCACCAGTCGATTTAGTACGTATCGCCTGTCATGTCCATGAGTTTGAAGAATCATTGAACACTGTCGTTTGGTTGCAAGAAAAAGGCTATAAGATCGGTTTCAATTTAATGCAGGTTGCTAATCATCCTGAAGAAAAAGTTAAAGAGCTTGCTCGATTGGCCTCATCACACCCTATTGATGCCCTTTATTTTGCAGATAGCATGGGAAGTATGACCCCTGACCGTACCTCGGAGATCATTAGCTGGTTCCGTAGCGAATGGAAAGGACCTATGGGCATTCACACACATGATAACCTAGGGTTAGCTCTATCAAATAGCTTACGTGCTATAGAAGAAGGCATCACTTGGATTGACTCTACGGTAACAGGAATGGGTCGTGGTCCTGGTAATGCGTTAACTGAACAGCTAGCAATCGAGATGGCTTCTATTCGCAACCAATCTATTAGTTTAGTGCCATTAATGACACTAATACGCAAAATATTTGGACCTATGAAAACAGCTTATGGTTGGGGTACCAATCCTTATTATTATCTTGCTGGAAAACATGCTATTCACCCTTCTTATATTCAAGAGATGATGAGTGACTCTCGATATGACGAAGAGGATATTCTAGCTGTCATTGAGCATTTAAGAGTGGAAGGAGGTAAGAAGTTTAGCCTTGATACATTAGATGTTGCGCGTCATTTCTATCATGGTGAGCCCACAGGGAGTTGGTCACCTGCGGAGCTACTTAAAGATCGAGAGGTGCTCATCCTTGGAACGGGTCCTGGTGTCGCACAGCACAAAGACGCTTTAGAGCGATATATTAAGCAAACGCAACCCATCGTTATTGCGCTTAATACACAGAGTGCAGTTTCTGCTGATTTAATCAATTTACGTGTTGCCTGTCATCCAGTGCGTTTACTTGCGGATTGTGAAGAGCATACTAAACTTCCTCAGCCTCTGATTACTCCTTATTCGATGCTCCCAAGTGATGTAAAACACGCTCTCAAAGATAAAGAAGTTTTAGATTTTGGTATGAATGTACAACCTGACAATTTTAATTTTTATGAATCATTCTGCACCACACCTAACTCATTAGTCGTCTCATATGCTCTAGCTATTGCTACAAGTGGTAAGGCAAAAGACATTAATTTAGCAGGATTCGATGGCTATGGGGCAGATGACCCAAGAACTAAAGAAATGCTTAATATCTTCAAAGTTTACAGAAGCAACCCGGAGTCATTGCCTATAGAAGCAATTACACCTACTAGATACAATAGTCTGAATATAAAATCAGTATATGGGCTATAAAATTTAATTAAGTATTGAGAGTTGTTATGCGTAGTGTTGTTGTAATACCTGCCAGATATCAATCAAGTAGATACCCTGGTAAGTCACTTGTAAGTCTTTTAAATAAGCCTATGATTCTTTGGGTTGCAGAACTATCTGCTAAAGCTGTTGGCTCTGATAATGTTTATATTGCTACAGAGGATCAACGTATCGCTGATACCGTCAATAAAGCTGGTTTTCAAGCTATTATGACCTCTAGCAACGCCTTAACTGGAACAGATAGGCTAGCTGAAGCCGCAGAGCACATTGATGCTGATATTTATATCAATGTTCAGGGCGATGAACCTTTAGCTGAACCTTTAGATATAATAAAAATACGTGATGAGAAAATAAAGAACATTGATACTATTATTAATGGGTTTAGTTGGATTAGTGAAGATGAAGATCCTAATAATGTAAATATACCTAAAGTCATTACTAATGAATCAAATAAGCTTATATATATGTCACGTGTTGCATTACCAGGCTATAAAACTATAAGCAACGCACCAACTGCTTATAAAAAGCAAGTTTGTATTTATGCCTTTACTAAACAAGAGTTACAAGAATTCTATGACTTCGGTAGAAAAAGTCAGCTTGAAGAAAGCGAAGATATTGAAATTCTTCGTTTTTTAGAGTTGAAGAAAAGCATCCAAATGATTGAGACCAACCCAGGAAGTCTCGCTGTTGATGTTCCAGAAGATGTACCTTTAGTTGAAGCTGCACTCAAAAGTAGAATGAAAGATATACTATGAATATTAGAGATGTAACAAGATACAAAACCTTAGTTTTTGACTGTGATGGTGTTATTTTGAACTCTAATCAGGTCAAGACAGATGCTTTTTATAATGCCGCGTTACCCTACGGGGAGGTTTTGGCTGAGCAATTAGTAGACTATCATGTGAACCATGGTGGCATTTCTAGATATACTAAACTTGAGTACTTTTTAAAAAACATCGTTCCTAAAGATATACTTGCGAAGGAAAGTTTTGAGTCTCAATTAAAAGCGCTTCTTACTACATATGCTCAGCTTGTACATCAGGGGTTGTTAGAGTGTGAAGTTGCCTCTGGCTTAGAAGAGCTCCGCAAACTTACGCCAAATACTAAGTGGTTAATCGTGTCTGGTGGAGATCAAGCAGAACTAAATGAAATTTTCTTAAAACGTAAGTTAAGTTACCTCTTTGATGGCGGGATTTATGGCAGTCCTGACACCAAAGATGAAATCTTAAGCCGTGAAATTAAGAATGGTAATATTACACTACCTGCTCTGTTTTTAGGGGATAGTAAGTATGACTATGAGGCAGCTTCGAAAGCTAATTTAGATTTTATTTTTCTAAGTGGTTGGAGTGAGGTGGCTGATTGGAAAGAATGGTGCATGAATAATCATATACTACAGCTTCTAAACCTAGCTGAGTTGATATAAGAGATAACTAATGAAGATGATAAAAAATATAATAAGCATGTTTACAATTCCGATTAGCAGTAGAATTGGATACATGAAATTAAAAAAACAGAGCCTTAAAACTGATTTAACACAATGGCACCAATCATTTCATAACAAAAATATACTAATTGTGGGCAGTGGTCCAAGTTTAGATAAAGTGGACCAAGAATATTACTCAAGATTTGATGTTGTATTATATATAAATCATGCAATAAAACTAGCAAATATAGCCCAAGAAAATTATTTCTTTACTACTGATATTGGAGTTGCCTTAAATATTTATCGAAAGCCTTATTTCAGTATCATAAAAGAACTCAAGAAAGACAGGTCCATTGTAGCTCCTGGAAACTTCAACCAGAGTTTATTTCTATCCAAAAAGTTTGAGCAATATTTTTCATGGATTTGTGCAGGTGATGCAGAGTATAAAAAATATGAGTCCAGAAGAAAAGTTGTAGGAATAAGACCCACTATTTTCTATTATAGGCCTATCAATGTAGATAATAAGGTGTTAGATAAGTGGTATTCTGAACCCAATCAACTGAAATATTTTCCAATATTTGAAATTACCTCTGCTTTAACAGCAATTAATTTTGTTGCTAAATATTTGCCAAAAAGCATTACTTTGATTGGTTGTGATTTTAGCTCTGGTCGAGCCAAGAAAATCATAAAAGATAATAATGCATATAACCAAAGCCCTTTTAATAATGCAGATAAATTATTCTACTCTCTCAAAGAGTATTTACAAAATAAAGGGGTTGTTTTAGAAAATGACTCCTGGAAATTATAAATTAAGACGATAAGGGGCGGTAACCCTCCCAATAAATAAGAACACCTAGAAATAGAGATTAGCTGCTAAAATATATCAGCAGGAGAATCCTATGAAAAAGACACGCTTTAGCGACAACCAAATCGTTAATATCCTAAAACAAGCTGAACAAGGC
>Ga0208300_101289_pt1 | contig 10795 bp, 9 predicted proteins | sample 23_taG_FD_184096 | JGI IMG/M metagenome (GOLD analysis project Ga0208300, IMG submission 184096) | Marine viral communities from Cariaco Basin, Caribbean Sea - 23_WHOI_OMZ (SPAdes) (version 2) | ecosystem: Environmental > Aquatic > Marine > Oceanic | place: Caribbean Sea: Cariaco Basin | collected... | reverse complement strand
TCTTCAAGCGCGGCGACTGGAAGTCCAGCATCGGACCGGAGCAGTTCGGCAGCGACGTCCATGGCAAGACGCTGGGCATGGTCGGCTTCGGACGCATCGGCCAGGCGGTGGCCCGCCGCGGCGCCCTCGGTTTCGGCATGAAGATCCTCTACTCCAACGCCTCGCCCAAACCGGTTCTGGAAGCAGAGCTGGGCGCGCGCCGCTGCGAACTGGACGAGCTGCTGCAGCAGTCCGACTTCGTCTGCGCCATCGTGCCGCTGACCCCGGAAACCCGCCAGTTGATCGGTGCCCGCGAGTTCGAGCTGATGAAGGAGGGCGCCATCTTCATCAACATCTCCCGCGGGCAGGTGGTCGACGAACAGGCCATGATCCAGGCCCTCGAAAGCGGCCAGATTCGCGGCGCCGGTCTCGACGTGTTCGAGCAGGAACCGCTCCAGGCGGATTCTCCGCTGCCCAAGATGCCCAACGTGGTCGCACTGCCGCACATCGGCTCCGCTACCCATGAAACACGCACCGCCATGGCCCAGCGCGCAGTCGACAACATCATGCTCGCGCTGGATGGCAAACGCCCGATCAGCCCGTTCAACGAGGAAGCCTGGGGCGACAGGCTGAACTGAGACACCGTCCCCTCTATGGAAAGCGGCACTTTGGCCATTGATCAAGGTAAAACGCGGCCTTCATGACTCGGGAATCGCGCTTATGAATGGGCAAGATCCCGGAGATTTCTATCGGACTTCAACTACGATGATTGGGTCTTTCCGATAGCGACATCCGATAGTGACAAAGGGACACCATGAAAATAGCCATCGTGGTTTTGGTGCTGAGTTTGATTGGCTGTATCTACTTGATCTCCCATTGGGGAGAAACGGATGACTGTGCCAATTCGGCCAAGGCCGAAGCGGAGTGTCAGACGAAGTAGCGAACATGCAAGAAGTAGCAAGCATGCAAATTGCGTGGGCGACAGTTCGTCGCCCACGCATCGCCCTTATGCCATCGAGACATGGCATGACAGGTGAAGTCAGTGGCGCACTTGCCTGTCTCTCGTGATGAAGATCTCCCCCGAACACCTCTTGTAGTTCACCGACATCGTTTTCCACTAAAGGCGAATAGGCGCATTCCTATGGCACGACTAACCTGCTGACAGCTTTTTGGATCGATCCAAAACGGAATGCAGCATGCCCGAAAACGTCAGGAACTCATCCCGCCCGCGCGTCACGCTGAGAGATATCGCGGCCCATGCCGGCGTATCCCGTTCGACCGTCTCGCTGGTGATGCAAGGTAGCGAGCTGGTTGCCGAATCAACCCGCGCTCGGGTTCAGGAAGCGATGACAGAGCTGGGCTATGTCTACAATCGTGGCGCGGCGACCTTGAGAAGCGCTCGCACGGCGACGCTTGGCGTCGTCGTCCACGATATCGCCAATCCGTTCTTCGGTGCCCTGATGGCGGGTATCGACGAGACACTGCAGGACGCCGATTACGTTCCCTTTCTGGCCAGCAGCGGCGACAGCCTGGCCCGCCAGGCGCGCTTCCTGGCACGCATGCGGGAACATCGGGTCGATGCGCTGCTGTTGTGCCCCGCGGAGGAAACCCCCGCGTCACTGATCGAAACGATCGCCGACTGGGGCATGCCCTGCATCGAGGTCATGCGGCACGTCGGCCCGTCACCGCTCGGCGACTATGTCGGTGCCGACCTTCGGGCCGGCGTCGCCAACGCCGTTCGTCACCTGATCGCCTTGGGGCATCGTCGTATCACCCTGCTCGCGGGAACCGCTGACCACTCCGCCGACCGCGAACGTCTCGCGGGCTACCGACAGGCCATGCACGAGGCCGGACTCGATGACCTGTCGCGCATCGTTCGCGGCCCCCTGACTCGTTGCGCAGGGCGCGAAATCACCCTCGAGCTGATGCGTGGCGACGACGTGCCCACGGCCCTGATCTGCCACAACGACCTGGTCGCACTGGGAGCGCTGCTGGCGCTTTCCCATCTTGGCCTGCGCGCGGGGCAGGACTGCGCGGTGGTCGGCGTCGACGACATCGATGAAGCCGCCCTCACCGACCCCGCATTGACCAGTATCGCGACCCACCCTCGATCGATCGGCCGCCGCGCCGCCGAACTGGCCCTGAAGCGGATACGGACGCCCGACGGCGAACGCGAACGCATCGTCCTCGAGGCACCGTTGATGGTTCGCGCCAGCTCCCAACCCTCGCTCGCTCGCCCCCAGGAGTCACCATGAGATTTCACGAGGTTCCACGCTATCTGTCCGGCTGGCGGCTCATCGTCGCCACGGGCCTTCTTTTCGCCGCGCTCGCCACGCCGGCCGAAGCCCGCGAGCTGATCTTCGGCCACGGCGCCACGGAGGATACCGCCTACCACCTGAGCGCGGAGCGCTTCAAACAGTTGCTGGAAGAGAAAACCGACGGCGAACTCACGGTGAACCTCTACAGCAACTCGGTGCTCGGTCATGAAACCGAGATGTTCGAGCAGCAGACCGCTGGTGCGCTGGATTTCTCGATCATCAATCCCGGCTTGATCTCGGAGTTCTCGCATACCGCCAGCATCTTCTCGATTCCGTTTCTGTATCGCGATCTCGATCATTGGCGGCACGTGCTGGATGGCGAGGCCGGCCAGGAGATCGCCCAGCGCATCGAGGCGGAAACCGGGGTCAAGGTGCTCGCCTACTACGGCGGCAGCACCCGTCAGATCGTCAGTACCCGCCCGCTGGAAACGCTCGACGATCTCGAAGGCATGAAGCTGCGCACCAATCCGACCCGGCCGGTGATCACGGCCTGGGCAGCGCTGGGCACCCAGCCCACGGTCATGGCCTACAAGGAGATCTACACCGGGCTGCAGCTGGGCGCCATCGACGGCCTGCTCAACGAGGCGGAGTGGATCTACCGCATGCGCTTCCATGAAGTCGCGCCCCATATCGGGCTTTCCGAACACGACATCACCGTGCGCTTGCTGACCATTTCCGACGATACCTGGGAGTCGCTCACGCCCTCCGAGCAGCAGGCGGTACAGGCCGCTGCCGACGAGAGCGAGCAGTACGCGCGGAACCTGCAGATCCGTCTCGACAAGGAGTCCCGCGACAAGCTCGAGGCCGAAGGCGCCACCTTCTACCCGATGGATCGCGAGCGCATGCAGCAGATCGTCGCCGGCCCGCTGGGCCAGGTGATCGACGACATGGGGCTGCGCGATCTCTATGAACTCATCATCAATACCCAGTAAAGGAGTCGTGTCATGGCATTCGCAACGGCCCTGGGCCGCGTCAACCGCCAGCTGGAACGCCTCCTTCACGGGGTGTTGCTGTTCTTGCTGGCCAGTTTCATCGTGCTGATCGTCTATCAGATCGTCAGCCGCAACCTGGGCTTCCTGCCGAGGCTCTACTGGACCGAAGAGATGAGCCGTTTCGCCTTCCAGTGGATGATCATGCTGGGCACCGCGATCGGCGTGCTGCATGCCGATCACTTCGTGCTCGAGGCTTTCCCCCGCGGTTCCCGCCCCGACCGGATGACCCGAGTGATCCGCGATGTCGCCTGCCTGACCGTCGGGCTGATCTTCGTCGTCTTCGGCCAGGCCTTCGCCCTTTCCGGTTTCAACCGGATTGCCAGCGCCTCGCAGCTGCCGATGGTCGTGACCTATTCGACCTTCCTCGTCAGCGGCGTGCTGATCGTGCTGTTCAGCCTGCAGCGCCTGCTGGTGACCGCCAGCCAGGGCGTCGATGCCATGGAGAGCGAGCTCGACACGCCTTCCGAGATCGACGAGCTCATCGATCCGGCCCATCCGAGCGCCCCGCCCACGCAAGACTTCGATTTGCCCTCGTCACACGAGAAGGAGACCCCGCGATGATGCCTGCCGACTGGCTCTACCTGCTGCCGTGGCTGCTGTTCGCGCTGCTCGGCGTCCTCATCGTGCTGGGCGTGCCGATCGCGATGTCGCTGGTGCTCACCTCGTTTGGCATCATCGTGCTCGATCCGCGCCTGACGCCGTGGATTCTGTTCCAGCGCATGTACTACGGCATGGACTCCTTCGTGCTGCTGGCGGTGCCGCTGTTCCTGCTCGCCGGCAATCTGATGAATGCCGCCCGCATCACCGACCGCCTGATCACGCTGTGCCTCAATCTGGTCGGGCATGTCAAAGGGGCACTGGCCCACGTCAACGTGCTGGTCAGCATGCTGTTCGCCGGCGTTTCGGGGTCGTCGACGGCCGACAGTGCGGGTATCGGTACGGTATTGATCCCGGCCATGAAAAAGGAAGGTTACCCGACCCACTTCAGCGTCGCGGTGACAGCCGCCTCTTCGGTGATGGGGATCATCATTCCGCCGTCGATCAACATGATCGTGTGGGGCGCGCTCACCAGCACCTCGATCGCCGGGCTGTTTCTCGGCGGCATCGTGCCGGGGATTCTGATCGCCGCCGCGCAGCTGCTGCTCAACCTCGGCTACGTGCGCCGCTATGACGTGCCGACAAGAAAGCGCGCCACGCTCAGGCAACTGGCCAGTTCCGGCAAGGATGGCCTGCTCGCCGCCGGCATTCCGGTACTGATCATCGGCGGCATCACGCTGGGTATCGTCACGCCCACCGAGGCTGCGGTGATGGCCGTGCTCTACGCGCTGATTCTGGGTTTCGTGGTCTATCGCGAACTGACCTTCAGGAGCGTGCTGGATGCCTCCACCGATACCGTGCGGCTCTGCTCGCTATCGCTGTTCAGCCTGGTCGGCGCGGCGATCTTCGGCTATCTGATCAGCTTTTACCGCATTCCGCCGTCGCTGATGGCGGGTGTCGAGATCACCGATCCGACCACGCTTTTGATCATCGCGACCATCGTCATGCTGCTGGTGGGCACCTTCATGGATTCGCTGCCGGCAATGGCGATCCTGGCGCCAATCTTCCAGCCCCTGGCGGCCCAGGCCGGCGTCGACCCGCTGCAATTCGGCGTGATCAGCGTCATGGCACTCGGCTTGGGGCTGATCACCCCGCCCTACGGGCTGTGCCTGATGATCGCGGCCAAGATCGGCGGTATTCCGCTGCTCAAGGCACTGGGCACGACGATGATCTACCTGCTGGTGATGCTGGTGGTGATCGGTGTGCTGATCGCCTTCCCCGAGCTGACGCTTTATCTGCCGCAGACCTTCGGCCCCGATAGCGGCTAGGGCCGTTTTTCGACACGGCGCGCTTGAATTTCTGTCGACAGTCCCTATAACCCGTTTCGTTTCGGCCTGGCTGGTGGCGTTGGCGTGCCCCGCCAGCGCCGCGTTCATTCTGTGGCTGCGTTTTTCCGTTTAGCGATCGGAGGAATATCAGGATGAGAATCGCCCAAGTCGCTCCCCTCAACGAATCCGTTCCACCCAAGCAGTACGGCGGTACCGAACGCGTCGTTTCCTATCTCACCGAAGCGTTGGTCGCCCAGGGCCATGAAGTGACGCTTTTCGCCAGCGGCGATTCGCGAACCGCCGCGGAACTGGTGCCGATGTGCGAGCGCGCCATGCGCGGCGACGAGCTGGTGGTCGACAGGATCTCGCCCCTGCTCGCCCAGATCGACAGCGTGCTCGAACGCGCCGACGATTTCGACGTGATCCACTTCCATACCGACTATCACGCTCACTTCCTGCCATTGCGTTATCTGTCCGTGCCGCATCTCACCACCTTGCACGGCAGGCTCGACATCAGCGACGCCTATCCGCTGTTCGCGCGTTTCCCCCACGAGCCGCTGGTATCGATCTCCAATCATCAGCGCCAGCCGCTGCGTGGCGTCAACTGGCTCGATACCGTCTACAACGGCGTGCCCGAGTCGCTCTACCGTCTCAATCCCGACGGTGGCGACTATCTCGCCTTCATCGGCCGTTTCTCGCCGGAGAAGGCGCCGCATACGGCGATCGAAATCGCCCTGCGCGCCGGGTTGCCGATCAAGCTGGCCGCCAAGCCCGCCGACGTCCAGGGCGACAAGGACTATTTCGATAGCTGCATCAAACCGCTGCTCTCCCATCCGCAGGTGGAATACATCGGCGAGATCGGCGAAAGAGAAAAGAACGATTTCCTCGGCAATGCCCGCGCGCTGCTGTTCCCGATCGCCTGGCCCGAACCGTTCGGCCTGGTGATGATCGAGGCCATGGCCTGCGGCACTCCGGTCGTCGCCTTCCGGCGGGGCTCGGTGCCCGAAGTCATGCGCGATGGCGTCAGCGGCCGGGTGGTCGACAACGTCGATCAGGCAGTCGCCGCGCTGGCGCATATCGAGAAGATCGACCGCCGGGCATGTCGGCGCTACTTCGAGCGGCACTTCTCGGTCTCGGCGATGACCGAAGGTTACCTGAGCTGCTATCAGCGCCTGCTCGACTCCGGGAACGGCCCGCATGGCCCCCGCCAGCGTATTCCCCTGCATGCCGCCGTCGCTTGAGGAGTCGGTCATGAACGATACGATTCGCGTCAACGATCAGTGGTACGTCAACGCCAGTTCGGCACGCGCGGATTCACCCACCCAGGTGCTCAAACAGGGCGAGACCTTCGCCCTTTTCGATCGGCTGGGAGACATCCAGCCGGTCGGCCTCGGCGAACAGGGGCTCTACCATGAGGGAACCCGCTATCTGTCGCGGCTCGAGCTGGATGTCGATGGCCAGCGGCCGTTGCTGCTCAATTCGGCGGTCAACCGCGACAACCAGGGATTCAGCGTGGACCTCACCGTGCCGGCCAGCGCCGAGGTAGCCAAGGATACGGTGCATCTGCGCCGCACCAAGGTGCTCTGGGACGGGGTGCTGCACGAGCGTATCCGCATCACCAACTACGGCACTGCCACCGCCAGGTTGCGGCTCGGTGTGCTGGTGGCCGCCGACTACGCCGATATCTTCGAAATCCGCGGACGCCAGCGCGCCCAGCGCGGGGAGCGGCTCGCGCCGACCCGGGACGGACAGGCCGTGCTCTTCCGTTACCGTGGTCTCGATGGCCGAACGAGTCAGACGCGCATTCGATGCGACCGCCCGGTGCGTGTCGATGAGGCGGAAAACGGCCAGTATCTGGTTCATGAGCTGGAATTGGCCTCCCAGCAGACGGTCACGCTCGAACTCAGTGTCGCCTGCGAGGAAGGGAAAGCACCGGAACAGGCACTGGACTTCGACACCGCCGTGCATCGGATCGGCGCCCGGCGGGCCCACGATCGCGCCCTGGTCGGCTCGCTCTACTCCGACAACGAGCAGTTCAACGAGTGGATGACACGCTCCGCCGCCGATCTGCAGATGCTGGTCAGCGATACGCCGCATGGGCCCTATCCCTACGCCGGGGTGCCCTGGTTCAGTACGGCGTTCGGGCGCGATGGACTGATCACCGCGCTGCAGACCCTGTGGCTGGCTCCCGATCTGGCGCGCGGCGTGCTGGGGTTTCTCGCCGCCACCCAGGCCGAGGACCAAAATGCCCAGTCCGACGCCTCCCCCGGCAAGATCCTGCACGAAACCCGCGACGGCGAAATGGCGCGGCTCGGCGAGGTTCCCTTCGGACGCTACTACGGCAGCGTCGATTCGACGCCGCTGTTCGTGGTATTGGCCGACGCCTATCAGGCGCGTAGCGGGGACACGGCGTTCATCCGCCAGCTGTGGCCGGCGCTGGAACAGGCACTGCACTGGATCGATCGATATGGCGATCTCGATGGCGACGGCTTCGTCGAATACGAGGCCAGCCGTCATGGCGGACTGACACAGCAGGGCTGGAAGGACTCCGCCGATTCCGTGTTTCATGCCGACGGCCGTAGTGCCGAGGGTCCCATCGCCTTGTGCGAGGTTCAGGGCTACGTGTTCGCCGCCAAGCGTGGTGCCGCCAGGCTGGCACGGCTGCTGGAAAAGCCGGAGATGGCCACGCGCCTGGAGCGGGAAGCCGATACGTTGCAGCAGCGCTTCGATGCCGCCTTCTGGCGCGACGACATCGCCAGCTACGCCCTGGCACTGGATGGCGACAAGACCCCGTGCGCCGTTCGCGCCTCCAACGCCGGCCACGCCTTGTGGAGTGGGATCGCGCTACCGGAGCGGGCCAGCACGCTGGCGCGAACACTGCTTTCCACAGAAGGTTTCAACGGCTTCGGCATTCGTACCCTGGCCGAAGGCGAGGCTCGCTTCAACCCGATGTCCTACCACAATGGCTCGGTATGGCCGCACGACAATGCCATGATCGCCCAGGGGCTGGCCCGCTACGGCTACCAGGAGGCCGCTATCCGCATCATGACCGGGCTGTTCGAGGCCGCCATGCACATGGAGGATTACCGCTTGCCCGAACTCTTCTGCGGCTTCGCGCGCGAACCCTCGCAAGGGCCGACGCGCTATCCCGTGGCCTGCTCGCCCCAGGCGTGGGCGGCGGGCAGCGTATTCCAGATGCTGCAGGCGTGTCTCGGTCTGACCTTCAGCGCCGAATCTCCGCATCTGCGCTTCGACTATCCCCGCCTGCCGGTGTGGATCAACCACCTGTCGATCCAGCGGCTGCGCGTCGGCGACGCCACCCTCGATCTCTCGTTGGCCCGGCACGCCAACGATGTCAGCGTCAACGTCACCCACCGCGAAGGCGACGTGAAGGTCAGCGTGCTGGTCTAGCGGCTCGAACGCATGAGGAGAAGCCATTGGCGAGGACGTTGAAAGGCTTCAGCGGGATATAACTCAACCTGCAGCGGGAGCGCGACTGAATCGAAGGCATTCATCGGAAAATGATGGGTTTCAGCAGGAATGTGCAGCGAGTGAGCATTTTCCCCATCCCGGCTTGTCAAGGTGAATCGGGACGACTAAAGTTGAAATCGAGATTGAAAACAGTGTTCCGTAATCCTATGTTCAAGGTTTCCGGTTACGGCGCCGATAATCGGGACACTGGGAAGCTCTGATTTACGTCGCGAGCGATGGGAGATTGGTCGCTGCCGGTGCGCAAGAACCGGAGTTTACGCGGTGTTAAATGAGGATTCTGAGCACCGCCAGCGATCAAGCTATCGAGCGCAGTAGTTAATCAGTGTTTCCCTAGAGCGATTTTCAGCGACAGGCGGGCCCCACTCGCTTGCCAATTCGAACTCACCGACTGCGCCCTCGAGGCGACCCATCATGCCCGATCCGCTCTGTTTGCTATTCGATTGCGACGGCACCCTGGTCGACAGCGAACCGCTGCTGGCCGAAATCATGGCCAAATGCCTGACCCAGGCCGGGCTCCCTTTTCAGGCCAGCGACTACATGCGCGATTTCCGTGGCACTCGCTTTGCCAACATCGTCGCGCACCTGGAGCGTGTCTACGGACGCCTGGAAGATGGGGTCCGCGAGCAGGCCGAGACCGCCATGCGCCAGGAAATGCACGAACGCATGGCCACCGAGCTTCAGCCCCTCGATGGCGTGGCACAAGCACTGGACGCTCTCGGTGCGCTGCCGCGCTGCGTCGCCTCCAACGGCCCCGAGCACAAGATCCGCCGGGCGCTGGACAGCACCGGGCTGAGCGGTTTCTTCGGCGACAACATCTATAGCGCCTATACCGTGGGCAGCTGGAAACCGGAGCCGGGCCTGTTCCTCCACGCCGGGCGGGACATGGGTTTCGCGCCCGCCGACTGCGTGGTCATCGATGACGCTCAGGTCGGTGTACGCGCGGCATTGGCAGCCGGCATGCGGGTCGTCCACATCAACCGCTTCCCCGAGCGCGAGGCGACACCCGCCGGTGCCATCGGCATCCGTCAGATGGATGAACTGCCGGCCGCCATCGACAGGCTGATCCCCGCCCTCGCCGCCAGCAATCTCTGACCCCCTTGGCATGAATCTCGACTCGCGGCCCGAGCCAACCGCTCGGGCCGCGGTCATTTCGGAATCGGTCGTTTTCGCGCGAACGGCCGCGTTATCATGCGCCTTTCATGTCTTGATTCGGAGTTCCCATGCCTTCGTTACAGGATCAGCTGCGCGGCCTGGTCTACTCGACCGAACACGGCGAGACCTGCCCCGACTGCCGCCAACCCGTGGCCCAGTGCGAATGTCGCGATCGCGAGGAAGCCGAACGCATCGCCGCCCTCGACGGTATCGTGCGCATTCGACGAGAAACCAGCGGCCGCAAGGGCAAGGGCGTCACGACGATCCAGGGCGTCCCGCTGGGCAGCGACGAGCTGAAAACCCTGGCCAAGACGCTGAAGAAGCGCTGCGGCACCGGTGGCGCGGTCAAGGATGGCGTGATCGAGATCCAGGGCGATCATCGCGACGTGCTCAAGCGCGAGCTGGAGTCGCGCGGTTTCAAGGTCAAGCTCGCCGGCGGCTGATCGGCCCTCGTCGCTGTTCCGATCAGCGGGAATTTCCCACACGCTGGCTTGTCATAACCGCACGGTCGTCGTGCCGCACGCTTCGATGCCAGACTTTCCCAAGTTCCATCCACCATTTCACCGTTCCATCTCGAGGGGTTCCGATGCTTTTGCCCAGGGTTCCGCGACCTTTGCGTCTCGTCACCATCCTGTCCGCGCTCGTCGTGCTGGCGGGCTGCGCCGGCGGGCCCCAGTTCGACACGCTGGCCGCCCGCGTGGTCTCCGAAAAGCCGATCACGCTGCCCGACTCCGCCACGCTGGAAGTCCAGTTGAAGGACATCTCCACGGGCGACGTGCTGGCCAGCAGCCGCTACGAACGGCTGGACCAACTTCCGATTCCCATCACCCTGCAGTATGCCGCCGAGGCGATCGACCCCGACGATCTCTACCGTCTCAGCGCACAGATTCGCGACGGCGATCGCATCCTCTACCTGAATCCCGAGCCAGTATCGGTCTTCGCCGATGGCGACCCCACCGAACCGGACATTCCAGTAACGACCACCGGCGCCGATACT
>Ga0208300_101281_pt1 | contig 10827 bp, 15 predicted proteins | sample 23_taG_FD_184096 | JGI IMG/M metagenome (GOLD analysis project Ga0208300, IMG submission 184096) | Marine viral communities from Cariaco Basin, Caribbean Sea - 23_WHOI_OMZ (SPAdes) (version 2) | ecosystem: Environmental > Aquatic > Marine > Oceanic | place: Caribbean Sea: Cariaco Basin... | reverse complement strand
CAGTGCCTATCACTATAGGGTTGTCTTTAAACCTCAAGTAATCATTCCTGATGTTGATTTCCGTGGAAATACTGGCGAACTAATTGAAGCAGTGACTCCTCAAGAAAAGGTGCATGGAGGAGAAGAGCGATGACTAAAACGCAACTACAAAAAGCAGCCAACCCCTTTCTGAAAATGGTATACACCAAATACAAGACACCAGACACCAACGGAGAACGACACTTCAAGGCGATCCCTGAGAAGAATCTAGCTGCCTTTGTGGATGTGTTATTGGAAGGATTAGGAGAAGAATAATGACTTTGGAGATTGATATGGCATACAAAGATTTGGAGTTTGGCGACATTGACACATCAGTTGTCTATGTCTCAAAAAAAGAATTGATGGAGAGAACCGGCGTATCGAGAAGCACAATGCACAACCATGTTGTCACCGACAAATTGGACGCACTGAGGTTTCGGAATAGAACTTACTTCCATCCCGATGTGGCCAATGAATACGAAACACTGGTGAAGTGCGGGTTCCTTGGTTGATATGCATAACGCCGACATAATAAGAGACCACAATAATGACAACCTATTGTTACGACCTTGAGACTTATCCTAACTATTTCCTTGCTGTGTTCCAGGATGTAGAAAGTAAAGACTTCCTATCGTTCGATCATCGGACCGATCAAATGAAAGCACTCTGTACCCTTATTGAAGACGAAAGTAACACATTCATATCATGGAATGGAGCACACTTTGATGATCCATTACTAAGGTATATCTTAAAGCACAGGACTGTACATACTACGAAACCTAATAAGCTTATCAGAAATGCAAAGAAGAAACAGACAACTACTTATGTAACAGCAGAACGAATAGCAGACCTGGCACAACTTATCATCAATACAGACAAGAATGATGAACCAGCTCGTCAGAAACTACGCAACACATTCGGCGAAACACTCTATCCCAATTACCTCAATAAAGAATACAAACCATTTGTCAGTATAGATATCAAAGCGCTTCTTGACCCAATGCCAAGTCTTAAAAAGACAGAGGTGCGCTTACGATTCAGTAATGTGGAAGACCTACCATTCCCAGTACGAGACTTGACACCTAATGAAAAAACTAAAGTACATGAGTATTGTAAGAATGATGTAGCTGCTACGCTCCATGTATATGAGACACAAGCCAAACCTCATCTTGAATTGCGACACCATCTGTCGCATAGATTCGGGGTGCAGAAACTGGAGTCACTCAGTGAGCCACGCACAGCAGAGAAAATCCTACTGGAGTTATATACAACAGAGTTCAATAACAACATTCCGGAAGGAGTAACACCTGCAACACTAGGTGAAATGCGAAGAGCAAACGAAAGGAACATAGAAAAATATATGGGAGGTATCGCAGCACCCATTGAAAATTTCGTACCGGATTGGATTGAGTTTGAAGGAGAGTTGCAGTATGTGCTTGAGGATTTCAAAGCTATGCGATTGCCTGTCAATAGAAACACAGGCCATCCTGATGGTTCACAACTCAAAAGAAAAATATCTATAGGTTCGAAGGAATACCAAACAGGTGTGGGGGGACTACACTCTATAGATAACTCTGAGTTATTGAAAGCCGATGGGTTTAAGATAATAGATACTGACGTAGCCAGTTATTACCCAGCTATTCTTATTCGAGACTCACTGTATCCTAGTCAATTTAATAAACCCTGGATTAATATCTATTCTAAAATCAGAGACTTACGACTCGAAGCTAAGAAGAAAGGTGAGAAGCTGGATGCCAATGCACTAAAGATTATTTTGAACGCAACTTTTGGTAAATTGGCTAGTCAATACTCGCCCTTCTATGACCCTCATCTACTTACACGCATCACTGTAACAGGGCAGTTAGCGTTACTCATGCTGATCGAGAAGTTTTATCTAGCAGGGATCGAAGTACTATCTGCCAATACTGATGGCATCACAGTTAAGTTACTACCGGATCAAGAGGATGCCTTTGAACACTGTAAACAAGAATGGATGGAACACACTCGCTTTGACCTGGAAGATACCGAGTTCAGTGTGATAGCCCGTCGTGATGTAAACGCATATGTAGCTAAAACACCTGATGATAAATTAAAACGTAAAGGAATCTTTGCAGAACATGGATTAAAGAAAGATGTTCAAGCTCCCATCATAACCGAGATGGCTATTGAATATCTAATTAATGAAACACAATTAGAAAAGACAATGAACAATCCCAAGTGGACAATCTATGACTTCTTATTTAGCTTCTCAGCCACTAGTGCTTTTGAAATTACACTTGATAATAAACCAATGACTAAAACAAACCGGTGGTATAGAACCACATTACAAGAGAATCAACTATATAAACACGGCGGTAAGTTACAGAACACTAGCCGTATACCTCATGCTACTAACATACAAATTGTTAACCGCATAACTGATGAAACAATCCCCGATGATTTAGATCGTCGTTACTATCTAACCCAAGCTCGTAAGCTAATTACCACGGTACTTAAAAATGACTAAAGAAGACGTAGCACTTGTTGTATTACATGCACTAATGAGTAACCCATCAACAGATAACCGATCTATATCAGAAGTATTTGATATTGCTGAGGTATTTTTACAAGAAGCAGAGAAACGAGGAGAAGGGGATGACAAACCTTAGAAAAGATTCAGCAGTAATTAAAGCAATCAGTAAACGATACGGACCAATGGAAGCCCTACGTCATCAACAACGACCATTCTTTTATATTGATAACGAAGCAGAAAAACAATTCACAAGCCCAGTAGTATTAAACAACGAGGGATATCCTCGACAACTCCCAAAATATAGCGTTAATTGCACGGCAGAAAACAACGAAGAGATTGACCTACTTCTTCCTTATCATGACTTTAATGTATTCATTGAAGGTGTAGGTTACTTCATGATTACCAAAGGGAGTGACGATACATCATGGCGTATGGCTAATGTATTAGATAAATTAGCAGTCAATCTACTTGAACTAACACACCTTAAAATACCTTCTGAATTAGAAGGTGTGGTGCTAATACAAGACTTCCTCATGGGATCTGAGAATAAATTCTCTGAGCCATATCATCATGATTTTGATTACCTCCCCACTAATAATATAAAATTGGACGGCGCAATTATAAAACATTTAACAGAAATGGCCACCGATAAAAGCTTTAGACACAAACAATTTATATTCGCAATTCGAACCATTGAGTATGTACTGTCTTATTTCAAATGGGCAGAGACACAAAACCTTTTCTTGGTTAGGCAACAACCAATCAGTACTAAACAAGATATTAAAACAGCACCCAAGAAACCATGGGTACGAAAAGATACACCACATTATATCTATCTTAACCAATTACCATCCCATCATCACAAGACCTCCAACAAAGGTGGTGACGGTTCATCAAAGAGGGGGCATAACCGTAGAGCTCATTGGCGTTATCTTAAAGCAGACTGTTACAAAGAAGCAAAGGGTAAACGAATTCGTATTAAAGAATCCTGGATAGGGCCAACCGAGACTACATATCATGGCAGCACATACACCGTGCTATTAGAAGGAGCGAATTATGAATGACAATTTTATAGATTATAGTCCTAAAGAATGGATCAAACAAACTCGTGGTCCAATCCCCGAGGATGGTCACTTAATAGATCTATTAACTGATGAGGAGAAAGAAGATAAATTCTTTCTCAATCTAGTAGAGATACCACAAAGCTATAACCATATGGCAATAGAAGCTGGGGCATTCATAAGTTATGATACCTCAGCCTTTCTACTTCATCTAGGGCCATTGAGTACAAAGAACGCGTGGCAATATAACATTCTACATCGAGCGATATTAAAAGAAATCAAACCCGTAGCTTGGGCAGAAGAAGGATGGTGGCGAGAAAGTCATGCACGATGGGATCACATGGCTTATGTATCTACCAAAGATCAAAGTAAAATTGTCTATACTCCAAGTGAAAAACACGGAAAAGCTGACAGACAAGTTATGATTAAACCAGGCAAATATCTTAATCAGAACTTCAGTGCAACAATTGATACTAACACAATACGCTTCTGGGCTAACCGACACAGTGAATTATATGGAGAACACACTCTACGATTTGCACTCACTGGTGATGATATTGAATGGGTATACGAACACGGTCCAATATCCTGCATGGTGATGGATAGAGACAATAGATACATTCAGTCCGAGACTCACCCCGTTCGTGTATATGAATCACCTGATATAGCAATCGGCTATCTCTTGAAAAAAGGTAAAACCGATAGAGTAATGGCCCGTACTGTTATCAACACCAAATGTAAGGAATGGACAACCATTTACGGAGATCAACAGGTTCTTGAAAGTATCCTCAGAGACCAAGGTTACACACCAGGAGGTCTCGAAGGATGTCGTCTTAAAGTAATTCAAGATACCAAGTACCCTCATTATGATTTATGTCCTTACCTTGATGGTAATTCCACCGGAATTGATTACTATCGAGAAAACAATCAAACTTGGTTAAAGGTAAGTAATTATGGTGACTTTACTGCGGATACAACCTCTGGTTATCTAGGAGAGAATGAGGATGAAGAAACATTCTATTGTGAATGTTGCCAAGAAGATAGGCCAGAGGATGACCGTATGAACACATTCCGTGACGGATATGTTTGTCAAAGCTGTGTTGAGGAATACTACATCGAGGCTCGATACCATGTAGGCTCATCATACTCCGATTTTTTCCGCGAAAACGACATTGAATATGTTCAGGTATATGTTCAGGTATCACAAACGGATATTGTACAACCTTGGTTCCGTGAAACCCTGGAAGCACATCCTGATTACTATCTTGAATACAAAGGCCAATGGATGAGTCATGAATATTTTGAAGCACACCACCCACAACAAGAGGAAGCAGCATGAAAACTAAATATACATACAAATGGAATAGCTATACTCGAAAAACTTCTTCGTCCCATAGTTATAAAAAACCTAAAGAAGTTATCCGACCCATCGATTCTGATTACAAAATCAACCCCGACTATCTCGATGAGTTAGTACATATCTTCAAATACAAACGTCCAGCAGGTGGCGAAGGAGAAGATACATTCATCAATACAATGATAGATACAATCCCAGGTATGCAAAAAGATACTTTCGGTAATCGTATGATGGAAATTAAATTACCAAATGGTAACTCCGCGACCACCGCTTTCTCTTGTCATACAGATACAGTACACCGTACAGATGGTACACAGAAGATCGTTCACGATATTGAAAATCGTATGATCTCCAAGAACGATGGAGAATGTCTCGGTGCTGACGACGGAGCAGGATGTTTCATTCTCTTTCAACTCATTGAAAATAAAGTACCTGGTCTCTATCTATTCCACCGTGAGGAAGAAATCGGAGGAAACGGTAGTGATCACATCGCTAAAACTTATCCTGAATTCTTTAAGAACATAGACCGAATGATTGCCTTTGATCGTAAAGGCACACAAGATATCATTACCGATCAATGTCATGCATGTGCCTCAGATCAGTTTGCTTACCATCTTGCAGATAAACTAGGGATGGATCATAAACCAGATCCAACAGGAACATTCACAGACTCAGCTAACTATACTCATCTAGTATCTGAATGTACTAATGTATCTATCGGTTATAGTGGAGCGCACACAGCTTCAGAGAAACTGGACTATGAATATCTATTCAAACTGACAGACGCACTGATACAAATTGACTTTGAATCATTAGTAACAGTACGCACACCAGAAGAGAACGACCCCTGGGGAGATTATTATGGTGGTTACGGTGATGACTTCTACGAATATGGTTACGGTCATTTCTATGAACCAAAGCAACGAGCATCTACTAAAAAGAAATCATTTAACTATGATAATAAGGTTAATGATTATCTTGATTATGATACCGCGTTCAAACTAATCTGGGAAGATCCTAATCTAGCCGCGTATATACTTGCTGATCTCAATATCACAAAGGATGAAGTCATAGATTACCAAACTGATTTTGAAAATAGCGAAAGAAAATGGGAAGATAATGATAAATTAGTAGTAGGAATGAGTTGACAAATACTATTAGTATAGGTTATACTCAGAGTTCTATTAATCAAAGATACTAAAATGTTCAGAAATCCAAGCGAGACTATTCCCGAGGAGCAATCGGGTCTTATCAAGGCGACCTCATACTCTGGGGTTAAACAATATGAGAAGTGTCCACACGCCCTCTATCTCAACAAAGTAGAGCGCGTCCCCATGGTAGGTAGCCCTGCTATGGATCGTGGCTCACAACTCCACCTAGAGCTTGAGGAGTACATCAACGGCACACTTGATGCCCCTACTGCTGCAGCCAAACATTACCCTGAGTTAATTGACTCCTTCCGTAAGGAATACGAGATTGGTAAATGTACACCAGAGGAAAAGTGGGCATTCAATACCAACTTCGAAGAGGTAGATTGGACGGCATTTAATTGTTGGGTGCGTATTATCCTCGATGTGCGAGTGATGCATGATGACAACTCTGCCTCTATCTATGATTTTAAATCGGGTAAATGGGATGGTGATCCAGCAGGGCATCGTAGTCAGCTAATGCTCTATGCCATATTCACCTTCCTCAAATTCCCCGAGTTGGAACATATCAGAGCAGCACCTATCTATATTGACCACAAGAAAGATCTCCATTACGCAGAGTACACTCGTAAAGATTTAGAAACTTTCTTACCTAACTGGCTCAAGAGGATCAAGGCAGTCACTATGGCTACTGAGTTCCCACCTAAACCCAGTCAATGGTCATGTAAATGGTGTCAACACTGTACGCCTCAAGAAGAACTGAACCAAGAATTCCCTTCATGCCAATACGGTATGATATGAAACCCTACCCAGGGGGTCTCTTAATAGAGTAGGCTGGGATTGCGTGCAGTCAGCGGTCATGCAATTCATAAAAACAACACTGACAGTTTGAGATATATCCAAGATAGTAAAGAGTTAAATAGTAATAAGGCGCTCTTTATGATCCTCCTCATAGGCTCAAACCTGTTTGCTCTCACAGTAAAAGAGAGCATCCCGTTCCCATCGTCTAGTGGTCAGGACACTACCCTTTCACGGTAGTTGCGTCGGTTCGATCCCGGCTGGGAACGCCAATTTTAATAAAGGAGATTAAGCATGATGAAATTTATACACATCTTATTCACAGTTACAGATGTGTTAAAGGCAGCAGGTTGGATTAAACATACACTCAGAGAATCAAAGCAACGAGGCGACTTTAAATGGACAAAGAAACAAAGATACCAAAGCTATACGAACACCAAGAAACCACAGCACAATTCCTATCAGAAACACCACGCGCCTTCATCACCTCCGACCCAGGGACAGGCAAAACACGATCAGTCGTGGAGGCGTTCACTAGGAACAAAACAGGACGACTCTTAGTTATCTGCCCCAAGTCCATCATGGAGGCATCATGGGGTGCAGATATTAAATCATTTAACCCTGAGTTAACTTACTCAGTTTATGATCTCAAGAAAAAGAAGTTATCTTTCTTAACGGGTGCTGACATTGTAATCATCAACCATGACGCAGTGAAGTGGATAGTAAAGAATCCAGACGTACTCCATAATTTTGACTGGTTAGTAGTGGATGAGTTCACTGCTTTTAAACATCGTACATCGCAACGCAGTAAAGCATTACGCACTATTTCTGCATACTTTACTCATCGTGTAATGCTCTCAGGCACACCTAACTCTAATGAGATTACTGACATATGGCATCCAACACTAGTACTGGATGATGGGCAAAGACTCGGGGCTAACTTCTTCTCTTTCCGTAACTCAGTATGTTCACCAAGACAGATCGGACCATCGGCGCAGATGGTGAAATGGGAATCTAAACCAGGATCAGTAGAAGCAGTCGCAGATATATTACGTGATATTACAATCAGGCATGAGTTGGAAGATGTGTTGGATATGCCTGAACATATTGTAAGGACAATAGAAACAGAACTAACACCTACACACATGAGACAGTACGAAGAACTAAAAGCTCAAAGTGTATTAGAACTAGAAGAAGGAGATATCAATGCAGTCAACGCAGCAGTCCGTGCTAATAAATTACTACAACTATGCTCTGGTGCAGTTTACAACGAAGACGGAGGTACAACACTTATTCACTCCGACCGCTACAACCTTATCATGGAACTTGTACAAGAACGACAGCACTCCGTTGTGGTAGTTAACTGGCACCATCAGACAGAACAATTAATTGAACTGGCTGAAAAATTAAACATCAGCTGGACACGCATCGATGGGACAGTGAGTATGAACCACCGCACCCAAGCTGTTGAGGAATTCCAAGCTGGCGAATATCAGGTTATCTTTATTCATCCCGCCAGTGCTGGCCACGGAGTTACATTGACCAGAGGTACCACAACCATATGGGCATCGCCTACTCATAACCTTGAGCATTTCGTACAAGCCAACCATCGCATCTATAGAGCAGGACAAAAGAAACGAACTGAGACTATCCTCGTTGCTGCCAAAGGTACTCTTGAACCGAATGTATATGATGCTCTAAACAATAAAGAAATTGCAATGCAAGATCTACTTAACTATTTGAAATCCTAAAGATTTTTGAAGTTTCCTAACACTGCTTCAAAAAAGACTTGCGAACTATTAGTGTTAGTTATATAATGTAAGGAGTAACTATCATGCCAAATGATACTACTAAAAAGACCCGTCAACCTTCTCGTGAAACTGTACTCAAGCGTGAGTTCAATGCGATGAAGAAGGAACTACCAATGATCGAGCGACAAATTGAGGCACTTAAATCTGCTGAAAATAAAATTGCTGAACTGACATCACGACATCAGGAGATTCTCAATCGCCTACCTATTGTGAAGTCAGAACTGATTGCTGAGATGGGTCTGGACTAATGAGCACTTCGATCAACACATTGATTGAGGAACTCGTAGGACTCCGTGAGGAGATACGTGAGATCAATGCCCACAAGGGCGATCTTGAGAAAAAGAAGGAAGAAGTTGAACTAACCATTATGTCACTGCTTGATGAACAAGAAGTAACATTAATGAGGGGACAACACGCTACCATCTCTATTTCCGAAACGGAGAACGCAAAAGTTGAGGACTGGGATGACTTTGAGAAATACATCTATGACAACCATGCCCTCTATCTTTTGCAACGACGACCATCGAACCCTGCTTACAGGGAATTGGTTAAAACTGATGGGGCCATACCGGGTGTTATCAGCTTCACAAAGCGTACTATTAATCTAAGGAAAAATTAATGACAAAAAGTACTGAACTAACTAGCGTACAAGACGCTATTGCAAAAAGAATCGCCAACGTAGCTCAAACTACAGAGGCTCCGACCAACAAACGCATCAGCACAAAGGGCGGAGTATTCACTCTACCCGGTGGTGAGACTAATAAAGGTCCAATTCATTCCATTATTATAGATTCTATTCGTCAGAATAATTTCTATAAGTCTGCTTACAACCCTAACGAATCAGCACCGCCTGAGTGTTATTCAATCGGACGTAACATTGATGAGATGAAACCCTCAGCAAATGCCAGTGAACCACAGTTCGATGGTCTTTGTAAGGATTGTCCTAAGAATCAATTTGGTTCTGCTACTAATGGTGGTAAAGGTAAGGCGTGTACTAATAACCTTAACCTTGCACTATTACCAGAGGACTTTGAAGCGAGTAGTGATCTTCTATCTATACGTGTAGCACCAACAGGACTAACCAGTTGGAACAAACACGTAAGAACACTAGCAAGTAAAGGGCTTGACCCGATACAGGTAGTGACGGAAATCGCTTTCAATCCAGATGTAAGTTATCCAACTCTGGTATTCAAAGCAGATAACCCTGTTGATTCCGATAAGCTTGGGATACTAGCCCCATTTATGCAGTCGGCACAACTGATGCTAGAATCTGAACCTGCACCGGCAGATGCCAAAGCAGCTTAATCCTCCTGCCCCGCAATGGGGCATTGTTCTCCCCTCTTAGGAGGGGAGCTTTTTAAGGACACCACCATGCAATTTAAAGAACGAGAAGATGTAGACCCATTCTTCTATGACCCTGATGCAGAGGCAGAATACTTTGCTGAGAAATATCACGAAGAGATTGAGAGACAGCACGAGGAATGGAAAGATAGGCAGATTGAAAAAGCAATGAACCCGGAGAATTCTCATGTCAAGTAGATCACGAACAGATATATTAAAATCACAATATTTAAAGAACATTATTAAAGATAATCTCCCTATCTTTAACGAATTGGATGGGGTTACTTACCTACTATTCTTACAATGGTTGCCTTATAACCTTCATGTATATGACGCATTTGTAGAATACGCTAGACAATTAGTAAATACTCAAAACAGAAATCGTTATTCTGCTGGTGCAGTATGGCAGCGTTTGCGATGGGATACTATGATACAACAAACTCCAGGAGGGACAAAGGACGCAGAATATAATAGAGATGTTGATGATCCTACTGATGAACGACGTAAACTAAATGATCGCTATGTTGCCTTTTTATCCAGACTAGTAATGCTTGAAAACCCCGAACTTTACGGTGTATTCTTAACACGAGCCAAGAAAACTAAAGGAAAAGCATTTAGTTTCTGGAAAACTTTAGGAACTGATGAGCAATATCATCCTAAACCTTTCATAACATAGAACCCGGAGAAATAAATTATGAATGCCACATTAAAAGATATAGATGAAGAAACAAAACTTAAACTTGGTGAAGCAGTACTAGAAAAAATTGGACAGGGTTATACC
>Ga0208300_101276_pt1 | contig 10870 bp, 5 predicted proteins | sample 23_taG_FD_184096 | JGI IMG/M metagenome (GOLD analysis project Ga0208300, IMG submission 184096) | Marine viral communities from Cariaco Basin, Caribbean Sea - 23_WHOI_OMZ (SPAdes) (version 2) | ecosystem: Environmental > Aquatic > Marine > Oceanic | place: Caribbean Sea: Cariaco Basin | collected... | reverse complement strand
GGAGCCCGCCCTGATCAGGCAGCTTGAAAAGCTGGGCTGATCCCCGGAACACACCAAGGAATCACAGCAGGAATGGACACCATGTGGAGAAAAGCTTTACTCATCGGTCGCTGGCTTCTGCCATACTTTAAAAACGCAGCCCCGGTCACCCTGACACTGGGCGTTATTGCATTGCTGGTGGCCACCTGGTGGCTGGGACCACGCTGGGAAGTGAATGGCGAATTCCCTCTGGCGGCCTGGCAGATGCGGGCTCTGGTAACCCTGGGCGTTGTGCTTGTTGTCGCCATGGTGTGGGGCATGATGCTGGCGCGCCGCCTGCGCAAGGTGAACGTTAAGCAGGCGGAAGAACAGAAGGAGCAGGAAGATCCGGTTCTGCCGATGGAGCGCAAACAACAGCGTTTGCTGGATCGCCAGCTGGCGGCCCTGAAAAGCAATCTCCCGGGCCGCAAAGGCATTTACCGGTTGCCCTGGTATCTGGTGATGGGCCTTGAAGGCGCTGGCAAGACCAGCCTGATTCAGCGCTCCGGGCAGACGTACACGCTCACCAACGTAACCCGAAACAACCGGGTTGATCGCAACCCCTTCGGCTTCGACTGGTGGATCGGCGATGAGGGCGTGCTTATTGATCCGGATGGTAAGCTGCTGAGCCAGAGTCAAGGCGAGGGCGCTGGCGCGGAGATCCAGCAGCGCCTGTGGAATCATTTCATTGCCTGGCTTGAGCGAAATCGCCCACAACGCCCCCTGAACGGGGTGGTGCTGGCGATTGATCTGGCCAGTCTGAGCGTGGCAGATCCCGGCCAGAGGCAGGACCGGGCAATCCTGTTGCGCACGCGTCTTCGGGAACTGATGGAACAGATCGGTTCGCGCCTGCCCGTTTATGTGACCTTTACCAAGATGGACCTGCTCTATGGCTTTGGTCCGCTGGTGCGAACCCTGAGCAAGCAGGACAAGGAGCAGGCCCTTGGCTTTACCTTCAGCCTCGGAGGTCAGCCGGCTAATGACGACTGGCTGAACCAGTTTGGCGACGGATACACAGCCATGGTTGAGCGGCTCACTGATCGCCTGCCGGATGTCCTGGCCAATACCCGGGACGCCGAGGAACGGGCGGCGGCTTACTCCTTTACCCGCCAACTGGCCGGACTGAAGCCGGTACTGGAGCATTTCCTGACCGACCTGTTGTCCGCGGATGTGTTCTCGACGCCGGCGATGGTTCGCGGCACCTATTTTACATCTGTGTTGCAGGAGGGCGTGCCGGAGGATGCGTTTGTATCAGCGGCTGCTGCCAACTACCAGATAGCTGGCCCCATCCAACCTGCCCAGAGGGCGGGGCAGTCAGCCAACCTGTTCACCCGGGCACTGTTTCCGGAGATCATCTATCCGGAGGCCGGCCTTGCCGGTGATAACCGAAGGGTGGTTCAGACCCGGCAACGCAGGCTGGCCGTGGCCGCAGTGGTGGCAGTATTTGCCGGCGCGGGCCTGACCGCCGGCTGGCAGCATTTCTTTATCAGGAATGCGGAGGCTGCCACTGCCGTTGAAACCCGTATCCGGGGGTTCATCGACAACTGGCAACCGGTGGGGCTTGAACCGGACAACACTGGCCGGAACCTGCTTGGCCCGCTGGACGAGCTTCGCGAGGCGACCCTGGCTTTTGGTGATCATCGCCGGAAGTGGCCGCTGCTCAGCGACATGGGTCTTTACCGTGGCCACGAGGTCGGGCCGGAAGTGGAGGCATCCTACCTGGATATGCTGGCTTACCAGTATTTGCCGGCGCTGATGTTTGGTGTGATGGCTGAAATGGGCCGGGCACCGGACAATAGCACTGAGCGCCTGGAGCACCTGCGGGTGCTGCGCATGCTTTACGACGCCAGTGGTCGCCGGGACGATATCGTGACCCGCTACATGCAGGACTACTGGCAGCACGCGTTCCCCGGCCAGAGTGAATTGCAGCAGCGGTTACTGGGTCACCTGGACTATGCCATGGCCCATACCGACCTGGCACAGCTGACCCGCCAGGGCGATGCCGTCGCCGACATGACCCTGGCGCCGTTCCGCAGCAGCGTTCAATGGGCACAACACGAGCTTGGCCGGATTGCCACGCCAGACCGGGTCTACCGGGATCTGGAAGCCGAAGCGGAACGGGAATTCCGGGCTCCGCTGGAACTGGCCCGGGCATCCGGGCCGGCATTCAGCACGGTGTTCACCCGGGTGGATGAGTATGGCGAGCCGGCCGACTCCGGGCCAGTGGTAGATGACGATCCCCTGATCATCCCCGCGTTGCTGACCCGGGCGGGGCTGGAAAAGTGGTTCCTGCGCAAGTCCGGCTCGGTAACGGATCTGGCCCTGGTGGATGCCTGGGTGCTGGGCCGCCGGGACAACGTCGATTTCAGCAAGGCGGACGAAGCCGAACTGCTGGCCAGTTTGCAGACCCTCTATGCAGAGCACTATGCCGAGGCCTGGCGCATGGCACTCAGCCGCATCAATATTCAGCGGTTTGAGGACCTGAACCACGGCGTACGCATTCTTGAGAGCCTGACCAGCGGCCACAAACCCCTGGCAAACCTGCTTGGGCAGGTTCGCCTCAACACGCGCCTTGTTCCCTCGGCTGAAGGGGAGAATGCTGCGGCCCGGGAGCTTCTGGAGCAGTCGCCCCATTTTCGCATGTTGCAGGACATTGAGCGGCAGTTTGCGGACCTCAACCAGTTGACCCGGAACAATGGCGATCAGCCAACCGGGCTCGAACAGGTCATGATGGTGGTCGGTGAGCTGCACGAATACATGCGCAACATCCAGGAAGCGCCAGACAAGGGCAAGGCCGCCCTCGCCGCTGCCCGGGCCCGAATGGGCCTGCAGGGCGCCGATCCGATCTTCACCCTGCAGCGCATGGCCGGCAACCAGCCGGAGCCCCTGAACCGGCTTCTGAGCCGGCTGGCCACGGAAAGCTGGCGGGTGGTTCTGGACCAGGCCGTGGCACAGCTGGAGCGTGAGTGGTACCGCGAGGTATACCAGCCCTTCCAGCAGAACCTGGCACGCCATTATCCGTTCAACCCTGATTCCGGGCGTGATGTCGCGCTGCAGGACTTTGAGCAGTTCTTTGCCCCGGGCGGGGCACTGGACACCTTTTATCAGGACAACCTGAAACTGTTCCTCGAGGATCACCCCGAACAGGTGGGCGATGCCCGGCGTGCCGGACTGGTGCGCCGTGAGGTACTGGCCTCCCTGGAAAACGCAGACCGGATCCGCAGGGCCTACTTCACCGGCGGTGGCGCCCTGGATGTGGAGTTCGCGTTGGAGCCTCTCAATCTCTCATCCAACAAGCGCCGCAGTGTGGTCAACGTGGATGGACAGCTGGTGGAGTTCAGCCACGGCCCGCGCCAGAGTATTCCGCTGGTCTGGCCCAATACCCTCCGGGACTCTGTGGAGAGCCGCATTACCCTGGTTCCGGTCCAGGTCAACCGTTCGCCCCGCAGCCTCTCGGAGAGCGGCCCCTGGGCGCTGTTCCGCCTGCTCGATAAAGCCGACATTACCGGCGTGAGCAGCAGCGCGGTGGATGTCCGGTTCCGGGTCGACGACGGCGAGATGCGCTATCGCCTCCATGCCGCCAGCAACACCAACCCGTTCACACAGCAACTGCTGGCGGGGTACCGTATACCCCGCAGCCTGTATTAGACTATCCAGGCCCAGGTGATGGCAGGATGTTGTCACCGGGCCTCAGGAAAATCCTCACTCTTCAGGGACCGAAGACATGCCCCAGGCAAGCGGACTGCAGTTTACCGCCACCATTGGCGAATTCCCCTCTGATCACTTTTCCGTTGTTGGCTTTGCGCTGACAGAACGGCTGTCCGAGCTGTTCCAGGGCCGCCTTGACCTGGCCAGTACCGATCCGTCCGTTGGCGCGTCCGACGTGCTGGAGCAACCGGTGGATCTGGTGATCTGGCGGGACGGGGCACCGCTGCGGCGCTTCACCGGTGTGGTCAGCGAATTTGCCCGCGGCGATTCCGGCCACCGGCGCACCCGCTACCAACTGGTTATTCTGCCGCCGCTCTGGCGCCTGGAACTGATGCACAACAGCCGCATTTTCCAGAACCAGGGCACGGACGTGATCGTGCGCACCCTGCTCGAGGAGCGGGGGATCGTCGACACTATCTTTGATCTCAAACGCAGGCCCCAGGAGCGGGAATACTGCGTCCAGCATCGGGAAAGCGATCTGGCCTTTGTCGAACGACTGGCTGCTGAGGAAGGGTGGCACTATCGCTACCAACACGGCAGCCTGGATGGTCAGGAACCACCTGCCCTGATTTTTGCCGATCACCATGGTGACGCGCCACGGCTGGAGGCTGTGCCATACAACGGAAAAGCAGGGGGCAATACCCGAACGCCTTGTATTTTCCGTTTCGCGTACCGAGAGCGGGTGCGTCCTGCTTCGGTCGCCATGAAGGATTACACCTTCAAAAACCCGGCCTACGCCCTGATGCATGAACCGTCCGGCGACCAGCTCGTCCACCGGGAGGATTACCAGCACTACGACTACCCCGGCCGATTCAAACAGGACGCCAGCGGCCGGCCTTTCACCGAAGCTAGGCTGGAGGCACTGCGCAGCGACGCCAGCACCGCCCGTGGTGAAAGCAATCGCCCGGATTTTGCGCCTGGCGCCAGGGTCCTGCTGACCGACCATGACAGCGAAACCTTGAACCGGGACTGGCTGCTCATGGCGATCACCCATACCGGCTCACAGCCCCAGGCCCTTGAAGAAGAGGCTGGCCGCGAACCGACAACCTACGGCAATCACTTCAACGCCATTCCGGCGGACCGCGTCTGGCGGCCACTGTGTGAACACAAACCCCTGATGGATGGGCCCCAGATGGCCATGGTCACCGGCCCGGAAGGCGAAGAAATCCATTGCGACCAGTTCGGCCGGGTGAAAGTAAGGTTCCCCTGGGATCGCTACGCAAAAAATGACGAACACAGCAGTGCCTGGCTCAGGGTCAGCCAGGGCTGGGCCGGCGGCCAGTATGGCTTCATGGCCCTGCCCAGAATCGGCCACGAAGTGATTGTTTCTTTCCTGGACGGCGACCCGGACCAGCCCATCATCACGGGGCACACCTACCACGCCACCAACACACCGCCCTACGCGCTGCCGGAACACAAGACACGTACCACCCTCAAGACCCGGACACACAAGGGCGAGGGTAGTAACGAACTGCGATTCGAAGACGAAGCAGACCAGGAACAGATCTACATCCACGCCCAGAAAAACCTGGACCTGCTGACGCAAAATAATCGCACCGAAGTCATTCGGAACGACAGCCACCTGACGGTAGAAAACAACCGCTTCAGCCATGTCAAAGGCAGCAGCCATCACACCGTGGACGGCGAAAAACGTGATCAGACTGGCAAGGACCACAGCTTCAACGTTACCGGCACCCTGCACCTGAAAGCCGGCACCGCCTGGCTCAGTGAATCCGGCACCGAACTGCACATCAAGGCCGGCCAGAAAGCCGTGATTGAAGCCGGCGCCGAAATCACCCTCAAGGCTGGTGGCAGCTTTGTGATGATCGATCCCAGCGGCGTGGCCATGGGCGGGGCGGCGATCCAACTGAATGCCGGAGGTTCGCCAGGGAAGGGTAGCGGACAGAAGGTGCAGGTGCCGGAGATGCCTGGGTCGGTGGCCAGGGAAGGGATTGTTAGTAACGCGCCTGAAAAACTGCCAGAGGCCCCCCAAAGGCCGATGGCCAAACCAGATCAGATACGGGCCATCAAGAATGCAGCGAATCAGGGCAAGGGGATTTGCCAGGTCTGCTCACCGGAACCACGAGGAACGACCTGATGGGCAATCTGGCTGGCCTTGCAGAAGAAAGTAAAACTTTCCTGCTAATTGATGGCGCCAAGGTGAAAGACCTGGCACAGGCCATCTACCGCGAAGAAGCGAACCCTCGCTGTGATGCGCTTTACCGGGGAACTGAACTCGCCGATTTGTTGGAGGTATCGCCCTGGTTGGTCGAAACACACTTGAACAGTGCACTGGCACGGAAGTGTTTTGAGGAGTGGAAGCAGCTGGGGGCTGCTATCGTTTTGCAGGCCGATTGCCCGTTCGAAGATGTTCTGGACCATTTGCGCGGGCTGCTTATAGCCCGGCTGGCGACGGGAGAAGAGGTGATTTTTCGGTTCTATGATCCTGAAATCGCGCGGCACCTGTTGAAGCGCGATTCATCAGGTAAGGGTGTCAGGCGGTTTATGGGGCCCTGCAGTGTCTTTGCCATCCAGGACCGCCGTTCGGGCGAGTGGGAATGCCTATACAATCACCAGCCATCGGATGAAAGTCAGCAAGAGGTGTTCACCGTTCACAAGGAACACCAGGTTGCCATGGAACGCGCCGCAGAGCGGACAGCCAGAAGCAAGCTGGAAATTCACACGGCAAAATACTTTCCGCATCTGCTTCACCATCCTGATACAACCGGTCAGGCTTGGGGAGTGATATCTGATCTGGTCAGCCAGGCCAGAGGCCGAGGTCTATACAGCACCCGTGATATTGCTCTGTACATCAATACGATTGGCTGGCTTGGGCACCATGCATTCGAAGACAGTGATGTGCAGAGCCTGTGGAGGGAGAATTCCGCATCACCGGCTAAAGCCATCGTGCGAATTGCAGAATTTGCCCAGAAAAAGTCAAAGGAGGGACTGGCTCATGGGTAGTGCTAACAGCTCAGCATTTTTGCAGGGTGCCGATGACATCGACTCGGCGGCACAGGTCTGCCCGCTCCAGCTCAAAATCGTTGCGTTGTATCCGGTGCGCTGGGCGATCAGTCAGGAAGAAGTTGCTTTGCCCGCCAATTTCCAACCACCTTCCGTCGCGCTTGGAACTACTCATTACTGCGTTCGCAAACTGACGGCCGGTTGGGTCTACATGTTCTCCGAAGCCTTCGGAACGTTGCATGAGTACCGGGTCAATGAGCAGGGCCAGATAACGGAAGTGCAGCCTGGTGTAAACTCTGTACTGCTGCCAGATATTGAAGCGCAAAGTGCTATGCCCGCCATACACCACCCCGCGGAAGGCAAGGTGCTTCTGAAATTCGTGCAGCATCGATGGACTGTGCGTTTGCAGGAACTTGTGCGAACGGACGTGCAAGTTCGTGAAGAACACATGCAGTCATTCGACTTGAGCGGACTCCCGGAAAAGCGTGAAGGCGTAAATATCAGCGAAACCGAAGCGATAAGCGGGGTGGTTGAAGATTTTCGGCCAGAGCCAATGGATTTCGAGTGGAGCCTGACGGAGTTTGCACAGGGAATCGGAGAGTCGGATTTGCAGGGGCAGTGCAAAAAGGAAACTGAATTTTCGTACTGCGTTGCTCTTGATGATGAAATCGGTATCACCTCCGAATTAGGCCAACTGCATGCACTTCATGTAAATCTGATCATGAATTACGCGGAGGAGAACGCCTACGCCTACACCACCTCCCAGATGGTGGACGCGCTCATTGCCCGTGAGGCCAGTAAGAAGGAAACGGAAGACGAACGGAATGAGACAATAGAGGAACTCAAGGAACGCATCCGTTCCGCTGACAAGGACGCGTTCATAGAGGGTTACCATAAGAAAATTGAGGAATACGACCAGGCACGTGGCCGCATATTTGATGATTGGAAAAGATGGATCGACTCTGTGCAACTGGCAAAGAAGCTGGAGTTCAACGACATATATTGTGCAACTGGGTTTGAAGCCGTCGAGAAAGAGCTTGCAGACATCCTCGACGGTTACGTCGGCGCAGAAAAGGGCAGGCAAGATGCAGAGAAATGGATGGTCGCAGAAGATGATGGGGCCGGTACTCTAGAAACCTTGCTCAAAAGTGTGTTGTTCCTAACATCGGCTGCAAACAAGATTACTCGAAAACTGCAAGATCTCCCCGAATTCGATTATGGCAGCCTGAAGGTGGTGGATCGGATTTATGACATGCCGTCGTATGTGCCGGTAAACCTCTCTACCGACACTCTAATGCTGGAGTTTGCCGCCCCCGCTGCCGTCATGGGGGAGTGGGCGAAAAACGAACAAACCCGTCCACAGTGGAAGAAGTGGATCAGGCATGTCTCGAAACGTTACGGCATCGAGCTCCACGAGCGTGAAATCAATCTGAATGACGCAACAGAATTACTTCTGGAAGTTAATCGCAGATCGCTGGACGCGGCGTTGGGTCACAACCTTTCTGAATTCTCAATGACACCACTGGCAGCCGGCATGGCCGATGCTAGGATCAGGGGTTATCTGCGCGAAGGGTTGATGAACGTGTTCCACCTTGATCCGAATCTAAGAGACAACCCATTCGGGTGGCTTCACACACGCCTTGGTCCGTTTGTTGAGAGTATCAAGGAGAACCGGGGAAAGTTTATTGGGGCGGTGACCTTCTTTCAGGCGATCAATATGGCCAACCTGTTCTCGGGTTTGAAAGAGACCCGGGAAGACGTGATGCTGGGGGATCGCTCGGTACTCGACCGTTGGCTGCCTTTTATGGATAGTCTGGCCAATGTGGCCGAGGGTGTCATTAACGGCAGCGCTTTATTGGCAAAGTCAGAACACGTGCATGCTCTGAAATCGAGGATGTCATTGGCAACAGGGTCAAAGGCTTCAGTGGCCCTTAGCGCATCTAAAGAACTTAGGGTGGTGGGGCTTGTAACGAAGATAATTGCAAAAGGAATGGTTAAGACTGTTGCAATAGCTGGGCCGATATTAACGATGTGGTTGGAGTTGAGGACGATTAACAGATCCCTGGAAACTGGACACCACGCCTCCACAGCCCTAGGAAACGTTCAATTCGGGCTCAGTGTCAGTCTTCTTGTTTTACCCGGCTTGGCTGCGATTGGGGTTTTCTCATTAGGTGTGGGGGTGGCCGTAGGGGTTGCGTTGATCATAATTTCCATCGCGATTGGCATGGTACAGGCCTATATTGCCCGATCCCAGATTGAAGATTTTCTATCTCTGTGTTTCTGGGGTAACGCGCCCACGCTGCGATACTGGAATGAACAGTCCAGGCCATTGAGCGGAGAGCTGCTGGAGGAAAGCCGAACCGTAATTTCGCCGGATGAGGGCGTTGAAGTCAGGCGCTATTTCGAAGCGGAACTGGATGCGTTCTACTACATGCTGTTCTCCCCCATAGTGCAGATAACCGAGTACATGCCCAAGCATTGGGACGTTACCCAACAGGGCGAACAACGAGTTCTGTCGGAATTCACGAGTCTCGTAGTGTATTTCCCGGGTTTTATCGAGGGGACTTGCGCGGTTTCCATCAAGCTGTTCGAGGCGAATAGAAACTGGTTCTCTGACGACGATTCGAACGAGATTACCCGTCTGTTTGATAATAGGAAGAAGGTAGAGGCTACTTCCCATGGGGCGATTTACCGGTTTACCCACTACAACCACGACAATTGGGAGCAGCTTGAAATGCTGATTGAGTACGTAAAGGATGGCCGGAAAATCACGGGCGAAAACGGACTCCGCCTCATTTTAAATGGAAATGACGTAGAGGAGTTGAGTGTCGATGAAAGACTCACCTTTGATTTGTGATTTTCCAGAAACGGATCTGGAAGACCTGCTTGAAACCAGGGTATTCCATACGCGGGGAGCACGGCTTGCGAGTCCACCGGCGAAGCCAGTGGTTGGTGTATCTGATTCGTCGGAAGAGATGGAATTGGCCGTTGCTTACATCTGCGAACGATTTATAGATTTACGGACGGCATTTTCCCTTTTCCGAAGAGGTATGCTGGTTGTCGTAAATCTATTTATGGTGGCCATCCTGTTACTAATGTGGTTAATGGATAACTTCTATTCGGAAGCGCTAATGGCAACAGCGGCTTTCCTTGTGCCCGTATGGGCTGCGTGCTATTTATTCGAGATCTTCTTTCCGCTAACGCTGCCAGTCAGAATAGATCGCGAGGGCAAGTGTGTCTACGTTGTCCGTCGGGGTACCTGTTACCAGATCCCCTGGCAAGAGCTAGAGGTGGCCTTTTCATACAATTGGCAATATTTTGGTTCAGGCGTGATGTGGGATAAGCAATATTACGCCCATATCTATCTTCGGGATAAGAATTATTTATGTGGTAGACGCCCTAAAAAGCAACTGGAGCGTAAGAAGTTTTTTTCTTGTTATAAAGAGGAAGATCTTTATCGGAGGTGGAACTTTGTATTGAGATTCTTTAATCGAGGCAGACTTCCTGAAGATTCTGATAATCTTGCTTTGGCTAACTACGATTCATATTTGGATGAGATGCAAGGGAAGTCTTTAAGAGCCAAAGTTTTTGGTCATCTGGTTTTTATTTTTCTTATGCCAACCGTTATTTGGTGGAAATTCTCTCCTTTCAAATACAAGTGGCCGAAGGAAATAGAAGCCATTTTCGGGAAAGCCAACTACTACTAGCGTACCGGGGCAGGGCACTACAAAGCCATCCTCGTCAAAAAAGACAGCTATTTTCTGGAGCTTTGTCGGTACATTGTTCTAAATCCGGTTCGCGCTGCCATGGTTCGACCCGCTGTTGATTGGCTATGGAGCAGTTATCGAGCGACGGTGGGTTATCAACAGGACTTAAAGGCACCTTGAAACGCTATGCTGACATCGCCTCCTTCCGGAACGAGGCAATCATTCTATCCTGTGCAAGCGGGGCATACCGCATGAAAGAGATTGGTGATTTCTTTGGGCGGCATTATTCCCGTGTCAGTAGAATTCCTCGAGAGGCAAAAGGCAAGACTTGACCCCGGTTGTTGATCAATGGTATCAACTTAAGGAAAAACCACAGCGCCGGCAAGCCAGGTTCCTGCCACATCGAGCCAGCATGAAGTTGGCCAACTGACAGAAACACCCCTTTATTGCCGTGTTGAGGGGACACGGAGGTG
>Ga0208300_101274_pt1 | contig 10897 bp, 9 predicted proteins | sample 23_taG_FD_184096 | JGI IMG/M metagenome (GOLD analysis project Ga0208300, IMG submission 184096) | Marine viral communities from Cariaco Basin, Caribbean Sea - 23_WHOI_OMZ (SPAdes) (version 2) | ecosystem: Environmental > Aquatic > Marine > Oceanic | place: Caribbean Sea: Cariaco Basin | collected... | reverse complement strand
TGAAACGCCGCCGCCTGGGCCTCCTGTTGCGGGGCCAGGAAACCCAGCTCGCCGCCGCCCAGCTCCAGCAGAACGAACCAGTCGCTGTCGAACAGCACCCGGCACTGAAACAGGCGCACGTAGAAATCCCGGCACGCCTGCAAGTGCTCGGTGACCACACCGGACCAGAGTTTCATCGCGTTGCTCCTTTGGCTTGAGAAGAAGCCCCACTCTAGGTCGGCGCGCGGGCCTGTTCTTGAATAAAGGCGACATCGTGCATCGGCAGCCGGGGCGCCCCCGGGGTGACGCCCAGGTAGCGTTTCAGCTCCCGGGTCATATGGCTCTGATCGGTGTAGCCGGCGGCCAGGGCGATGTCGGCCAGCGGCGCGGCGGGTGACGGGCGGCTCAGCAACGCCAGGGCCTGTTGGCTGCGGCGGATGCCCATGAACACCTTGGGCGGCACGCCGACCCACTCCAGGAAGTCGCGCTCCAGTTGCCGGCGGCTCAGGTTCAGGCGCGCCGCCAGGGCGCTCACGCTGACGCCGGGGGCGGCACGGGAAAGCAGCGCCAGGGCGCCGTCCAGGCGTCTTGGTTGGGGCGGCTGCCCGGCGAGCCACCGGGAAAGCAGCCGGTCCACGGCAAAGGCGGGGTCGGGGCGGGCGATCAATTCGGCGAGGCGCTCCGCCGACAAGCCGGCGGGCCGGGCCAGGGGTTGGGCGGTGTCAGTGAGCAAACGCCCGGGCAGGGGTAGGAAATGGCGGCTCTGGCCGGGCTGGAAGCGGATACCGAAATAGATACAGCCGGGCTCCACCGGCACGTCCGATGGCCGGGTGCTGGTGCCGAACGCCTGCCAGGCGCCATCGCCGTCGCGCAGGCGCAGCACCAGGTCCACGCAGCCGTCCGGCAGCACCCGGTGGCGGTCGCCGCCGCCGTCGCGGCTCAGCCAGTAATGGCTGACCAGCCCGCGCAGGGCCGGCGCCGGCGGATAGCAGTGCAGAGTCTGGGCCGCGAAGGTGGTGTCCATGGCCATAGTGGAGCACACCCCGCGGCGGCCGTCACCGGGGTCAGTCCGCGTCGGCGCCGACCCGCGCCGCGCCGATGCCGCGCGGGTCGCTGGCGGCGGTGACGCTGTTGTCCTCGTGCCGCCAGAGAATCGCCTGCATGTTGCCGTACTCGCGGTCCACGGAGACCACGTCGTGGCCGCGCAGGCGCAGGCTTTTCGCCGCTTCGGTGCCGAGGAAGGCGGGTTCCGCCTGAACCTGATCGGGCAGGAACTGGTGGTGAAAGCGTACCCGGCTCACCCAGTCGTCCACCGGGGCGTCATTGGCCGCCTCGAGCACACCCAGCATCACCATGGTGATGATACGGCTGCCGCCCGGCGTGCCGAGAATCGCCACCCGGTCGTCGAACTCCACGAAGGTGGGCGTCATCGAGGACAACGGCCGCTTGCCCGGCGCCACCGCGTTGGCCTTGCTGCCCACCAGGCCATAGGCGTTGGGGCTGCCCGGCTTGGCGGAGAAATCGTCCATCTCGTTATTGAGGATCACGCCGGTGCCGGCGGGCATGAAGCCGCTGCCGAACGGCAGGTTGATACTGAGCGTGGCGGCCACCCGGTTGCCGGCCCCGTCGAGCACCGAAAAGTGGGTGGTATGGAAGCCTTCGCCGGTGGCCACGGGTTCGCCCAGCTCGCTGCTGGGGGTGGCCTTATCCAGCTTTATGGAGGCGGCCCGCTGCTCGGCGTAGGATTTACTCAACAGGTTATCCACAGGTATGGAAACAAAATCCGGGTCGCCCATATAGCGGCCCCGGTCCTGATAGGCGCGCCGCCAAGCTTCCACGGTGAGGTGAGGAAGTAAGTCCTCACTAATCTCGCCGCCGTTGAATTCATTGAGGATGTTCAGCGCTTCCAGCATCACCAGCCCGCCGGCGGACGGCGGTGGGGCCGTGACGATGCGGGCGCCTCGGTAGTGGCCCACCACCGGTGCCCGCTCCTTGACCCGATAGTTGTTCAGGTCCTGTTTTGTCCAAATGCCGCCGGCCTCGCGCACCCCGCGTACCAGTTTTTCCGCCACCGGGCCCTGGTAAAAACCGTCTCGCCCCTGCTCGGCCAGGGCCTCCAGAACCCGGGCCAGATCCGGCTGCCGGATCAGGGTGCCGTTGGCCGGTATTTCGCCGTCATCCAGGAACACCGAGGCGGCGGTGGGGTAGCGGTTGAGCACGTCCTTGCGGTAGCCGGCCAGCGCCCGGTAGTGGTCTTCCACCTCGAAACCCTGGCGCGCCAGCTTAATGGCCGGCGCCAGCGTGGTTTTCAGGGGCAGCTCGCCGTAGTGTTCGGCGAGGTAGGCGAAGGCCGCCGCCTGGCCGGGAATTCCCGCCGCCAGGGCGCCGTTGACGGCGCGGTCGCGCACCACCTGGCCGTCCTGGTCCTGGTACATGTCCTCGGTGGCCGCCGCCGGCGCCGTCTCGCGGGCGTCCAGCATGGTCTGCAGGTCGTCCTTTTCGCGGTGCAGCAGCCAGAAGCCGCCGCCGCCCATGCCGGCGGAATAGGGCTCCACCACCGAAAGCGCGGCCGCCACGGCCACCGCCGCGTCGTAGGCGTTACCGCCCTGCTCGAGCATCTGGAAGCCGGCGTCGGTGGCCAGAGGGTGGGCACTGGCGATCGCCGCCTTGCCCGGTCCGGCGGCCTGGGCGGTGACGGCGAACAGCAACAAAAGCGGGAAAAACCAGCGCATGGCGGCCTCCTTCTGGCGAACGGGGTATCAGGGGCGAGAAACGGTCAGCCGCCCCGCTGCTGCTTCTTCAGGTCCAGCGCTTCCACCACATGGGGCGGCACGAAATTGCGCACATCGCCGTCGAGCAGCGCGATCTCGCGGACCAGGGAGCTGGAGATAAAGGACAAATGCTCGGCCGGCGTCAGGAACACGGTTTCCAGTTCCGGGGCCAGCTGGCGGTTCATGTTGGCGAGCTGGAATTCGTATTCGAAGTCGCTCACCGCGCGCAGGCCGCGCAGCAGGATATTGGCTTCCTGGTCCCGGCAGAAATGGGCCAGCAGCTTGGAAAAGCCGGTCACCTTGACGTTGTCCAGATGGCCGATGCTGTCTTCGACCAGCTTGACCCGCTCGTTCAGGGAGAACAGCGGGCCCTTCTTCTCGCTGGCCGCGATGGCCACCACCACCTCGTCGAACATACTGGCGGCCCGTTCGATCAGGTCCTTATGGCCGTTGGTGATGGGGTCGAAGGTGCCCGGATAAACAACACGGTTGGTCATGCTCGGCTCGCTTTCTCCAGAGATCGGGCGCCAAGCATAACGCAACTCGGTTTACGATTCAGGCCCGCAGCCGCTCCGCCAGGGCGGTGGCGTTGCGGGCGCTCAACCCGTAGATGCTCAACTGAGGGTTCACCCCCAGGCTGGTGGGGAACACCGAGCCGTCGAACACATACAGATTCTCCAGATGGCGGTAGCGCCCCTGGGCGTCCACCAGGCCGCGGTCCTTGTCGCCCATGGGGCAACCGCCCATCACATGGGCGCTGCCCAGCGGCACGTCCAGGGCCTGGTAGCTGAGGTCCGCCATCGCTTCCCGGGCCTGCGCCCAGCTGGTATAGAACGGCGCGCGGATGTGGCCGGGCCGCACCGCCCGGGCGCCGGCGGCGAACTGCATTTCCACCTGGCTGTACAGGCTGCGGCGGGCGCCGTCGAGCAGATAGTCGGTGACCGGGTAATCGAGTACCGGCTCGCCGTTGTCGCGCAGCTCCACGGTGCCGCCGGGGCTCTCTTCGTGGAAGCCGTCGCGCATCAGGGCGATGGAGGCGGCGGTGTTGGGCAGCGCGGTGATGTGCTCGCGGGCCTGCTCGCCGAAGCCGCCCAGCAGCGCCCCGGTGAGGCCGGGGTGCAGCGGCATCATCTCCAGCTTGTAGCCGATCGGGCCGTCGACGCCGCCGGTGAAGGTGAACTGGTCCGAGTGCAGCGACTGGGGCGCGCCGTAGTAGGGGGCGATCTCCCGGTCGTAGCGGCCGAAGGCGAAGCTGGTGACGTGCAGGAAGGTGCGCTTGCCCACCCGGCCGTCCGGGTCCGGCACCTCCGAGCGCAGCAGCAGCGCCGGGGTCTGGATGCCGCCGCCGGCGGCGATGATGGTGGGCGCTTTCAGGGTCACGGTGGCGCCGGTGGGGTTGCGGTCGTGGTTCAGGGGCGTCACCTGCACCGCGCTGACCCGGGTGCCGTCGTGCACCAGCTTGTCGGCGCGGGCGCTGTGGATCAGGGTGGCGCCGGCCTCCATGGCGGCGGGCAGCGTGGTCACCAGCATCGACTGCTTGGCGTTGGTGGGGCAGCCCATGCCGCAGTAGCCGATATTCCAGCAGCCGCGCACGTTTCTCGGAATCACCGACCAGTCCCAGCCGAGTTTTTCGCAGCCGCGTTTGATCACGTCGTTGTTGGCGTTGGCGGGCATCGCCCAGGGCTCGATGCCGAGCTGCTTTTCCATGCGCTGGAAATAGGGGTCCAGGTCCGCGCGGCTGGTGTTGTCGACGCCGAAGCGCTCGCGCCAGTGGTTGAGGGTTTCCTTGGGCGTGCGGAAGCTGGAGGTCCAGTTGACCACCGTGGTGCCGCCCACGGTGCGGCCCTGAAGAATGGTGATGGCGCCATCCTTGGTGGCGCGCATGGCGCCCTCCTGGTACAGCTGCCGGTAGGCGTCGCCTTCATTGAGATTGAAATCCCGGGAGCTGGTGAGGCGCCCGGCCTCCACCAGGATCACCTTGAGGCCGGCGGCGCTGAGTATTTCCGCGCTCACCCCGCCGCCGGCGCCGGTGCCGATGATCACCACGTCCGCTTCCAGGGTGCGGTCGTCGCTGACGGTGGCGCCGTCGATCAGGTTCCATTTTTCCCCGGCGTTGTCCCAGGGGTCGGCGATATTCTGAATCTTAAGTGTGGACAGGTCCTGCATGACCCGGCTCCTTATTGTTTTGTCAGGGGAACGGGCGCTGTCAGGCGCTGGCGGTGCCGGACCCGACCACGGGCGGGCCGGGGTAACCGGTGGTCCGGCCCGCTTCCGGGGTAACGTACCAGGCCATCACGATCGGCTGGGTCAGGCCCTTGAAGGCGAGCTTGGGGAAGCCGCCGTCGTTGTTGGCCCAGTGGGCGAGGGTGTCGCGCAGTTGCGCGTCGCCCTGCTCCTCGAAGTGCGCCCAGGTGCCGGTGATCCACCAGCGCGCCGCGCCCAGCTGCAGTAAATCCAGAAGCTGGAACAGCTGGCCGCGCTGGCCGTCGGTGCCGCCCTGCAGCAGGCGGTCGAACGCCTGCAGGGCCTGGTCCGGCCCGGCGCCGTCCACCGCCTCCAGACCGCCGCCCAGCAGCGGCGCCATCAGCGGGCGCAGCAGGGTGACGTCTTTATCGCGGAGGTGTTTGTAGCCGCTCGCCGGGCCCGGGTCCGAGCTACAGCCGGTAAGCAGTGTGCTGGCGCCGGCGCCGACGGCCAGTGCCGCCCCGCCCCAGACGCTGAGTTTCAGAAAGCCACGGCGGTCGACGCCGGAGCCTGGCATGTTGTCCTGGTTCATTCACGGATCCTCGGCTGGCCTGTCTTCTTGTTGTTGGCTGGCGGACCGCCCCCGCCCTGACGGACGGGGCGCCGGTTATGTCAGCGGTTTTTACTTCAACATGAACTTGTAGATGAACTTATGCATGCCACGGCCGTAGGGCGGCAGGATGTGCTTGGTGGCGTTCATCTTGCCCTTCTTGTACACGCCCTTGGCCTTGGAGAAGGTCAGGAACCCTTCCGGGCCGTGGTAGTGACCCATGCCGGAGGGGCCCACCCCGCCGAACGGCATGTCGTCCACGCCCACCTGGGTGATGGTGTCGTTCAGGCAGACACCGCCGGAATGGGTATGGTGCAGCACGTGCTCGCCGTTGCGGGCGTTCCAGTCGAAATAGTAGAGCGCCAGCGGGCGCGGCCGGTCGTTGACGTAGTCAATGGCGTCGTCGAGGGTCTTGTACGGCACCACCAGCATCAGCGGGCCGAAGATTTCGTCCTCGGCGATCTTCATGTCGCCGGTGACATTGAGCACCAGGGTGTGCGGAATTTTGCGGCTGCCGTCCAGGTTCTCGTCCGCCGGGTTGATGGTGATCACCTCGGCGCCTTTTTCACGGGCGTCGTCCAGGTAGCCGTTCAGGCGGCGGTACTGGCGCTCGTTGATGATGCTGGTGAAATCCGGGTTGTCGCGCAGCGTCGGGTAGAGCTCGGTGACCTGGGCTTTCCAGGCGTCGACGAACTCCCGCACCCGGTGTTCCGGCACCATGATGTAGTCCGGCGCCACGCAGGTCTGGCCGCTGTTCAGACATTTGCCGAAGGCGATGCGCTCCACCGCGTCCTTCATCGGAAAATCCTCGCCGATGATGCAGGGGCTCTTGCCGCCCAGCTCCAGGGTCACCGGGGTCAGGTTCTCCGCCGCGGCGCGCATGATGTGCTTGCCCACGGTGGTGGAGCCGGTGAACAGCAGATGGTCGAACGGCAGGCTGGAGAACGCCGCCGCCACGTCCACTTCACCATTGACCACGGCCACGTGATCCTCGGCGAAGGTCTTGCCGATCAGCTCCTCGAGCAGTTCGCCGGTGCGCGGCGTGGACTCGCTCATCTTGATCATCACCCGGTTGCCGGCGGCCAGCGCCGCCAGCATCGGGCCGATGGCCAGATACAGCGGGTAGTTCCAGGGCACGATAATGCCCACCACGCCCAGCGGCTGGTATTCCACCCACACCTTGCCCGGCCACTGGGCGGCGCCGACCTTGCGCTTGGAGGGCTTCATCCATTTGCGCAGATGCTTGGCGTGGTACTTGATGCCTTCCACGCTGGTGAGCATTTCCGCCAGCTTGGTTTCGTCGGCGGAGCGGTTGCCGAAGTCGGCGTTCAGCGCCTCCACCCAGGCGTCCATGTTATTCAGCAGCATCGGCTTGAGCTGCTGAATATGCTCATGGCGCTGCTCGGCGGTGGGGTAGGGCTGGCGGCGGTACGCCGCTTTCTGGGCGGCGAAAATGCGCTTCATGCGCTCGATCTGCGCATGCTCGGTTTGGAGTTCTTTGATCTCGGCGACCATAATGCGCCTCCCTGGGCGTTTGTTTATTAGACTGTCCTCGATTTTTAGAGTAATTACTCTAGGAGTCAACAGACTGTTTCATCGTCCCCGCAGTACGCTTTGATTTGGCCCGTTATGACCGACACGAAAACGCGCATCCTGGATACCGCCCTGAACCTGTTCAACCGCGCCGGCGAGCGCAATGTCACCACCAATCACATCGCCGAGGGGCTGGGCATCAGCCCGGGCAACCTCTACTACCACTACCGCAACAAGGCGGCGATCGTGGCGGCGCTGTTTGAACGCTACCAGGAGCAGATCCGCGACCTGCTGACGGTGCCGGAAGGGCCGCTCACCTGGCAGGACAAGATGCGCTATTTCGAGGGCATCCTGGAGTCCATGTGGCAGGCCCGCTTCCTGCACCGGGACCTGGCGCACTTTCTCCATCAGGACGCGGAGCTGCGCCGGCGCTACAAGGTGTTCGTCCAGGACAGCCTGGAGCGCGGCCTGGTGATCTACCGCAGCCTGCGCGACAGCGGTCTGATCGAGGCCAGCGACGAAGAGCTGCGCGGTCTGCTGGTCAACACCTGGGTGCTGGCGGCGTCTTGGCCCGGTTTCACCCACGGCCTGAATCCGGACGCCACCGGCGACGAGGCGCTGGACCGCACCCTGCTGCGCCAGGGCATCTACCAGATTATCTGTCTGGAGGCGCCCTACCTGCGCGGCGAGGCGCTCGATCATCTGGACGCCATGAAGCAGGAGTTCCGCACCGGCGAGACCACCATGGACCTGCTGTTCGCGGCGGCGGAGGCGCCACCGGCGCGGCGCGCATGACGGCGCCGGTCACCGCTTTGGCGCGGCCCCGCTCGGCGCTGGCCTGGCTGGCGCTGGCGGCGGGGGTGCTGGCGCCGCTGCCCGGTGCCGGCGTGGTGGGCGCCGCCGCCGTGTTCGTGGCCATTATCCTGGGCTGGCGCGACCTGCGCCGGATGGCGCGGGTGATCTTTGTGCTGGTTGTCGTCGCCGCCGTGCTGGCCTTGCCGGACGGCCCGGCGGTGCTGATCGATGCCGCCGACGCCATGACCCGGCTGACCGCGCTGATCCTTACCGTGATGCTGCTGTCCTCGGTGCTGGGCCGCTTCCCGGACCTGGGCCGGATCTCAGGCAGCCTGTTCGCGGGTCGGCCTCTGGGGCGCTACTTCAGCCTCACCCTGGGCACGGCCTTCCTGGCCGTGCCGTTGAATTTCGGCTCGGTGGGGGTGGTCGGTGCTCTGGTGGGGGGCCGCATCCGCGAGCACGGCGATTCCGCCGTCACCCGTAACGCCGCCCGCGCCACCCTGCGCGGCTTCGGCGCCTCGCCGATCTGCTCGCCGCTGTCGATTTCGGTGGTGGTGACCCTCACCTTCCTGCCCGACCTGCCGGGCTGGCAGCTGATCGCCTGCAGTCTGCCGCTGGCGTTGCTGTACCTGCTGGGCGGCACGCTTCTGCGTGACCCGGAGCCGGCGGCCGGCGCCAGCGAACCGGCGCCCGCCACGGGGTGGGGGCCCTGGCTGCGGTTCGCCGCCGTGATCGCCGCTATCTGCGCGGCCACCTTCGGGTTGAGCGGTCTCGCCGGGCTCAGCTATTCCCGGGCGGTAACCCTGAGCTGTCTGGCCACCGTGGTGGTGGGGCTGCTGTTGGAGCGCTGGCGGGGGCACCGCCCGTCGTTGCCGTCCCTGGCGCCGGTCACCAATGAGCTGGTGATCGTCGGCGGCTCCGCCTTCCTGGGGGCGCTGGTGAGCACCTTCGCGGCGCGCGGGCTGGGCGCTGATTTCGCGCTGCCGGTCTGGGGGTATCCGCTGGCCGCGCTGCTGGTGCCCTGGCTGTATTTCGTCGCCGGGCTGGCCGGTTTCAATCCGATTGTCACCGGCGCCCTGGTGGGCGGCGTGCTGGCGCCGATCTGGCCGCAGGGCGCGGCCCTGGGCCTGGCGCTGGCGATGGTGTGCGGCTGGGGCGTGACCATCGCCGGCACGCCCTATTCCGCCAATGCTCTGCTGCTGGAGCGTCTCACCGGCTACCCGGCGCGGATCGGCGCCCTGCGCTGGAACTGGCCGCTGTCGGCCGCCGCGTTGCTGGTCGCCGGCGGGCTGGGCGCCCTGCTGACCCTGTTATTGGCGCCCGCGGCTTAGACCGGCAGAAAGCCGCTGGCGAACGCCGCCAGCCGCTGCTCCAGCCAGTATTCGGGGTGCCGGGGACGGCCGCCGACAAAGCCCACATGGCCGCCGCCGGAAGAGAGTTCCAGGGTGACGCCGGGGCCCAGCTCGCCAAGGGCCGGCAGCATCGCCGGGGTCATGAAGGGGTCGTCCTCGGCCTGGATCATCAGGGTCGGGGTGCGGATCGCCCGAAGGCGCGGCCCGGCGGAGGCTTCGGCGTAGTAGTGGGCGGCACCGCGAAAACCGTAGAGCGGTGCGATCACCCGTTCGTCGAAGGTCCAGAACGACCGGATGCCGCGCAGGTTGAGCGCCGCCAGCCGCTCGGCCTGGGCCGGATCGACCCGCTCCAGGTGCCGCCGCTGTCGTTTCAGCGTGGCCAGCAGATTGGTGATCAGATGGCGCCGGTAGATGCGCGACAGCCCCTGGTCCATGCGGTTGGCGCACAGGTCCAGTCGCAGCGGGCTGCACACCGCCACCGCCGCGCTGAGCGAGCCGTCGTCCGCCCGCGCCAGCCAGTTGAGCACGCGGCTGCCGCCCAGGGACACGCCCATGGCGATCAGCGGGCCGTGCCGGTCGCGCTGGCGCAGCGCCTGAATCACCGCGTCCAGATCCTCGATCTCGCCGGCGTGGGCGCACAGGGCGGTGTCGTTGGGCGCCGCCGCGCCGCGCGAGTTCATCGCCACCGAGGTGATCCCCAGCGCCGCCAGCCGCGCCTGGGTGCCGCGAATATAATGGGAGTCGCTGCAACCGGACAGGCCGTGCAGCAGCAACACTCTCAAGGCGCCGGTTTCCGGCGCCGGCCCGGCCCAGTCCAGCAGCAGATGGTCGCCGTCCGCCAGCGGCAGGGTTTCCCGGCGCCGGCTGAGCGGCTCGGGGCGTCGGAAGAAGGTCGACCACATTGTCTGCAGGTGCGCCGAGCGCAGCCAGGCCGGCGGCTGGAAGGCGGCCGGAATGATTTCGCCCATGGGTTGGGAGTCTCTGTCCAGTGAATCAACGGCCGCCTATGTTAGCCTTTCACGCCTGCTTCGTCCCCGCTGACCAGGACCGAAACTCATGAGCCGTCGCTTCTTTGATCCGCAACCTTTCCAGGCCGGCCACGCCGCCGAGCTGGGCCCGCAGGCCAGCCATCATATCGGCAAGGTGCTGCGCATGCGTCCCGGCGACCCTCTCACCCTGTTCAACGGCGAAGGCGGTGAATGGTCCGCCACCCTGGAAGCGGTGGACAAGAAAACCGTCACCGTGCTGCCGCACACCTTCGTGGACATCGACCGTACCGCGCCCCGCCCGGTGACCCTGGGTGTGCCGCTGATCAAAGGCGACCGCATGGACTTCGCGATTCAGAAAGCGGTGGAAATGGGCGCGGCGGCGATCCGGGTACTGGAGAGCGAGCGCACCGAAGTGCGCCTCAAGGGCGACCGTGAAAACAAGAAGCTGGAGCACTGGCGGCAGGTGGTGATCAGCGCCTGCGAACAGTGCGGGCTGAACCGGCCGCCGGTGGTGGACGGCGTTATGCCTCTGAACACCTTCATGGATCAGGCGCGGGGCCTGAAGTTGATCGCCCATCCCGGCGAACGGGCGCTGGATGCCGGCGCGGTGCGCGACGCCACCGACATCGCCTTGCTCACCGGCCCGGAAGGCGGCTTCTCCGACGACGAACTGGCGGCCGCCCG
>Ga0208300_101270_pt1 | contig 10925 bp, 10 predicted proteins | sample 23_taG_FD_184096 | JGI IMG/M metagenome (GOLD analysis project Ga0208300, IMG submission 184096) | Marine viral communities from Cariaco Basin, Caribbean Sea - 23_WHOI_OMZ (SPAdes) (version 2) | ecosystem: Environmental > Aquatic > Marine > Oceanic | place: Caribbean Sea: Cariaco Basin... | reverse complement strand
GCGGCGATGACCTGATCACCGACGACGAATTCGAGAAACTGCTGGACGATCTTCACGGCAAGGGCGGAAGCCCGACCGCGGGCGGAGAGCCTTCAGCCTCGAAAGAGCCTGCAGCTCCAAAACAGCCCTCAGCGCCGAAACAGCCTGCATCTTCAAAAGAGCCGGCTTCAGCGAAAGCAAACACGTCAAAGCCCGAAAAATCGAAGCCGGCCGAGAAGCCGGAAGCCAAAGGCGCTGCCGCACCGGCGATGCCTGCTCGCGAGAATGCTCCGGCCGCGGAAACGACGGTTCGTGTCGACACCAAGCGGCTCGATGACATCATGAATATGGTGGGTGAGCTGGTGCTGGTGCGTAACCGCTTGCAGCGTCTGGGTGCCGAAAGTGAAGACGAACACATGCACAAGGCGGTATCCAACCTGGATGTGGTTACGACTGATCTCCAGTCCGCCGTCATGCAGACCCGTATGCAGCCGATCAAAAAGGTGTTCGGCAGGTTCCCCCGCGTTGTGCGCGATCTCGCCAGAAACCTCAAGAAAGAGGTGAACCTGGTGATGCATGGCGAAGAAACCGATCTGGACAAGAACCTGGTTGAAGCGCTGTCTGATCCGCTGGTTCACCTGGTGCGGAATTCGGTGGACCACGGGATCGAGGCTCCGGAAGTCCGCGAGAAGGCCGGGAAGCCACGCCAAGGCACAGTTACCCTATCTGCCGAGCAGGAGGGGGACCATATCCTGCTGTTTATCGAGGATGACGGCGCGGGCATGGATCCGGAGGTCCTGCGCCGCAAAGCAGTCGAAAAGGGTATCTACGACCAGGACGCCGCGGACCGGCTGACCAATTCGGAGTGTTACAACCTTATTTTTGCCGCCGGATTCTCCACCAAGGAGCAGATTTCGGATGTGTCCGGACGTGGCGTCGGCATGGATGTGGTGAAAACCAAGATTGGCCAGCTCAATGGCCAGTTGAGCATCGAATCCGAGCTGGGCAAGGGCTCTCGCATTGTCATCAAGGTTCCGCTGACGCTCGCCATCATGCCCACCCTGATGATCATGCTGGGCGATCAATCCTTTGCGTTGCCGCTGGTCAACGTGGTCGAGATTTTCCATCTGGACCTGACCAAGACCAACATCGTCGATGGGCGCGAGTGCATTGTGGTTCGGGATAAAGTCTTCCCGCTATTCCATATCAAGCGCTGGCTGGTTCGTGGCGGTGCTGGCCAGGAGGTGCCCGATAACGCCCATGTTGTCATTGTGGCCATGGGTACCAAGCAGGTCGGGTTCGTGGTCGACCAGCTGGTTGGTCAGGAAGAAGTGGTTATCAAGCCCCTTGGGCGAGCGCTCCAGGGTACGCCAGGCATGGCCGGTGCCACTATTACCGGCGATGGCCGGATTGCACTCATTATTGATGTGCCAAGCCTGTTGCAACATTACGGTTGAGCCGGGCCTTCCGGCGCTTTTTGCCAGAGAAGGCCGAAGAACGATGGATTGGGTAGGAGAAGTGGATGACAGTTTCTGTCCTGGTCGTTGACGATTCAGGGTTTTTTCGCAAACGGCTGACGGAAATCCTGACCAGCTCCGGCCAGATCAAAGTGGTAGGTGCTGCGACCAATGGTCGGGAAGGCGTTGAGCTGGCCGAGAAACTGCGTCCCGACGTGATTACCATGGATTATGAGATGCCCGTGATGGATGGCATCTCTGCCGTGCGCGAAATCATGCGCAAACATCCGATACCGGTGCTCATGTTCTCATCGCTCACCTATGAGGGCGCCCGGGTCACACTGGATGCGCTCGAGGCCGGCGCCGTTGATTTTCTGCCCAAGAATTTCGAAGAAATTGCCCGGGACAACAGTCAGCTTCAGAAAATCTTGATTGAGCGGATTCTGGATGTAGCCCGCAGTCGTCCCGGCAACCGTTCTCCTGCGCCTTCCCGCGCGGAACCTTCAGCTCCCGCCTCCCGGGCGCCGGAGCCTGCAGGGCGCCCGCGTCCGGAACCAGCACCGCGTCAGCGTCCTGATACCCGGGCTCCGGCAGCGTCGGCAGGTTCTCCGGGCGAAACCGAGGCCCCCAGGCGCCATGGCCGCCGTGGGCCGGCCAAGCATTACGCCGTTGTTGGCATTGGTACTTCAACCGGCGGCCCGGTTGCCCTGCAGCGGGTACTGACGGTGTTGCCGGCGACCTTCCCGGCACCGATTGTTCTGGTGCAGCATATGCCGGCGAGTTTTACTCCGGCCTTCGCCGAACGCCTTAACAAGCTCTGCCGGATTGAAGTCCGGCAGGCTGAGGATGGTGATGTGTTGCGGCCCGGCCTGGCTTTGCTGGCGCCCGGCGGCAAACAGATGATGGTCGAGAATCGGGGCGGACAGCCCAGGATCCGTATTCTGCCCGGAGACGAGCGGCTCAATTACAAACCCTGCGTGGACGTTACCTTCGGTTCTCTTGCCCGCAGCTTTCCGGGCAAGACGCTCGGCGTCATTCTTACCGGGATGGGCTCGGACGGCAAAGAAGGCTGTCGGATGATGAAGCAGAGCGGGTCGGATATATGGTCCCAGGATGAAAAATCGTCTGTGATCTACGGCATGCCGATGGCCGTTGCCAAGGCAGGGCTGACGGATGAGGTATTGTCCCTGGACGAGATCGGGCCACGCCTCGCTGAAGGTGTGTGCTGATGGATATCCTGAGCCTGCTCGGGGTCATACTGGCCTTTGCCGCAATTCTTGGCGGTAACCTGCTGGAAGGCGGAGCGGTTGGCTCACTGTTTAATGGGCCGGCGGCCATCATCGTCATCGGTGGCACTCTGGCCGCGACTATCCTGCAGACCTCGTGGCCCATGCTGAAGCGAGCCTTCACTCAGGTGCGCTGGGTCTTTTTTCCGCCGTTTATCAACCTTGAAGATGGCATCGGAAAAGTCATTGACTGGAGCGTCAAAGCCCGCAAGCAGGGCTTGCTGGGCCTTGAAGGTCTTGCCGAGCGCGAGCCGGAGCCCTTTGCCCGCAAGGGGTTGCAATTGCTGGTCGACGGTGCCGAAACCGAGACCATCAGGGGCATCATGGAAGTTGATCTGGAATCCCGTGAGCAGAGGGATCTGGAGTCGGCCAAGGTGTTCGAGGCCATGGGTGGTTACTCGCCAACCATCGGCATTATCGGGGCTGTCATGGGCCTGATCCAGGTGATGACCAACCTGGAGGATCCCCAATCCCTGGGTAGCGGGATCGCAACCGCCTTTGTAGCCACCATCTACGGTGTGGCGCTGGCCAACCTCCTGTTCTTCCCGGTCGCCAACAAGATGCGCGGTATCGTGCGGGAGCGCACCCGCTATGAGGACATGATGATCGATGGCCTGATTGCCATCGCCGAGGGTGAAAACCCGAAATCCATCGAATTGCGGCTGCGGGGCTTCCTGCAGTAAGCATGCGCAGGCCAACTTATGCGGCGCCGTAGGCAACCCCAGGATGATCTGCACAACAAGGAGCGGTGGCTGATTTCCTACGCGGATTTCATCACCCTGCTGTTCGCCTTTTTCGTCGTGATGTACTCGGTATCGTCCGTTAACGAAGGCAAATACAAAGTCCTTTCTGAAACCCTGACCGGCGTGTTCAATGCACCCCAGCGCTCCTTCCAGCCAATCGAGATTGGCGACCAGCCCCAGAGATCGCTGAATGCGCCTGCCGAGAACGTAATCCCGCCGGCCGTGACCGAAGCGCCCCGAAATCCGGAGATGGACGCGCAGGCGCGGACTGAAGCGCTGCGAGCCATGGCTGACCAGCTGTCCATGGAGTTTGATGAGCTGATCAACCAGGGCGTGGTGTCGCTTGAGACCAGCGACCAGTGGCTGGAGCTGAATCTGCCCAACAGTCTTTTGTTTGGCAGCGGCGATGCCGAGCCCCATTACGATGCGTTCGAGGTGGTCGAGAAAATCGCCACGGTTCTGAACAGCCGGGACAACGCTGTCAAAGTGGAAGGCTTCACCGATAATCAGCCGATCAGTACCTCCCGTTTTCCGTCAAACTGGGAATTGGCAGCCGCCCGGGCGGCTGCCATGGTCCGGATGCTGGTGATGGAGGGCATCGAGCCGGAACGTCTGGCGGCTGTCGGCTATGGCCAGTATCAGCCGGTTGCCCGGAATGACACTGAAGAAGGGCGCCGCAGAAACCGCCGGGTGGTATTGCTGATCTCCCGTGACGCCAGTATTCGCGGTGCCATGCGCTGACCCGATCGTCGGCAGATGCGTATAGAGCCATTGGCATGGTTCCTGTATTACTCCCCGTTAACAATAAGGCGCCGGCAACAGCTTGCCGGATTTTCCGAGGGCTGGTTCAAGTTGCCCGGGGAGTGGCCGATAAACGGGACTGTGGCAACGGTTAATTGCCGGCCACATCGATGTATTCTCTGGAGAATCAAAGCGTGCGAATCTGGGCAGTAGCCAATCAAAAAGGTGGTGTCGGTAAAACCACGAGTGTGGTCGCCCTGGGCGGCTTGCTTGCCGAACGCGGCAAGCGTGTTCTCGTTGTGGATCTGGACCCGCATGGCTCGCTCACCAGCTGGTTCGGGTACGATCCGGATACAATCGCGCACAGTGTTTTCGACCTGTTCCAGCACCAGGGCAAGGTTCCGGAAGGGCTACCCGCCCAACTGATTACGGAGACCAGCTGCAAGGGCCTGTCCCTTTTGCCGGCGAGTGCAGCCCTGGCTACCCTTGAGCGACGAATGATCGGCGTGGAAGGCATGGGGCTGATCATTTCCCGGGCCCTGACTCAGCTTTGGGACGACTTTGATTATGTTCTGCTCGACAATACTCCCTCTCTGGGGGTTCTGATGGTTAACGCCCTTGCGGCAGCCCAGCATCTGATCATTCCCGTGCAAACCGAATTTCTGGCCATCAAGGGCCTGGAGCGCATGCTCCACACCCTGAAGATGATCATGCGTTCCCAGAAAAACGAACTTTCTTACACCATTGTGCCCACCTTGTATGACCGGCGGACACAGGCGTCGGTGAAAAGCCTGAACCTGTTGCGGAAGACCTACCGCGAGTCCCTCTGGCAGTTTGCGATTCCGGTGGACACCAAGTTCCGGGATGCCAGCCAGGGCGGCACAACACCGTCCGCGCTGGATGCCGAAACCCATGGTGTCCGCGCCTACAGCCATCTGCTGGATGATCTCATGGCCCGGGTGGGCAGGGTGAAGGAGCGTCAGCATGGCTGACGATAAATTGACACGGCTGGCGGATCCGGAAACTGCCATTGCCAGTTATCTTGACGAACTGCTGCACACGGCCACTGATACAGCGCTTCGGGAGGAAGTCGAAGCGCCGGAACCGGTGAAACCTGCACCTCCGGAACCGCGGGTAGCAACTCGCACGAAAACGGCATCTGTGCCAAGCGTCGAAAAACCGGCGGCAAGACCTGAACCACCCAAACGGGTCCGGGAAACGCCTGCGGAACCAGAGCGGCCAGTGGTGCGACAGGCGCCCGAAGCGCCGGTGCCGAAGGCAAGGATTGAAGCTCAGCCTGCGCCGGAGCCGGCCGCGCCGCCGTCCCGCCCGGAGTGGTCAGAACAGCCCTTTGAGTGCCTCATTTTCACGGTGGCCGGTCTGCAGCTGGCGGTGCCTCTGATTCTGCTCGGTGCCATTCACCGCATTGAAGAAGAGATCCGGCCCATCCCGGGAAGTCCACGCTGGTACATGGGAATCCGCCCGGACCGGGATCAGAACCTGAGGGTGGTGGATACCGCCGAATGGATCATGGCAGGGCGGGTGCCGCCCGATGCCCGGGACAACTACCGGTTTGTGATCCGGCTGGATAACAGCGACTGGGGGTTGGCCTGTGATGACGTCGCCCAGTCCTTCACCCTCCGGCCGGACGAAGTGCGTTGGCGCACAGCCCGCAGCAAGCGTCCATGGCTGGCCGGCACGGTGATTGACCACATGTGTGCGCTGATTGATGTGCGCACCATGGCAGACTTGCTGGTGAGGGCGGAAAGAGAGCACCATCTGGATCTGAGCTGACGCAAACAATGGTTACTGAATGAAACCGAGCCGTGCTGGCACGGTTTGTGCCCTTAACTATAGTATTGGGCACTGATGATATTTTTTTGACGATCAGGTTGCCCGCCGGGCAGCCCAAGAGGAGAAACATCGCTATGGCATCCCCGAGCGGACAAACCAATCAGGCCCAGGACGATCAGGTACTGCAGTACGTTACCTTCCGGCTGGATGATGAGACCTACGGTCTGAACGTCATGCAGATTCAGGAAGTGCTGAGATACACGGAGATTGCTCCGGTTCCGGGAGCCCCGGATTATGTGCTCGGCATCATCAACCTTCGGGGTAACGTGGTTACCGTCATCGACACCCGCCGGCGCTTTGGCCTGGCCGATGCCGAAGTAACCGATGCCACCCGGATCGTGGTTATGGAATCTGCCAACCAGGTAATGGGCATTCTGGTGGATTCCGTCGCCGAGGTGGTATACCTGAAAGCCAGCGAAATTGAAACTGCACCGAACGTGGGTAACGAGGAAAGTGCCAAATTTATCCAGGGCGTGTGCAACAAGGATGGCGAACTGATCATTCTGGTTGAGTTCGACAAGATGCTGTCAGACCACGAGTGGGCTGAAATCGCGGCACTGTGATCCGGGGCAACCCGCTACAGGCCTCACGATGGATGCCTTCCGTGGCAATTAACGGGAGACATCCGTCATGTTTGCAGAAATTCCTTCATACCTTCCCTGGGCGCTGACTGTTGCCGCCCTGTCTCTGGTTTTCGTTCAGGGCCTGGTTCTCGGGCGCCAGGTACGTAGCCTCAGAGCAACGCTGAAAGAGCGCTGTGATACCCTTGGCCGGGAACTGCATGCCACCACCAGTGGCAGCATGGGGGTAGGGCAGCGGTTGGTCAGCTGTGAGCGTCAGTTGCACGAGCTGAGGACCACGCTCGACGAAATGCGCCAGAACGATCCGCTGCGAATCTCTTACGATGAAGCCTCTCGACTGGTTGATCTCGGCGCCGATATCGACGATCTTATGAACACGTGCGGAATTTCCCGTCCCGAGGCCGAGCTGGTGTCAGCACTCAGAAAACGTCAGGCGGCCTGATACCAAGCCGTTACGGACGTTGTTGAATGAAGAGAGTCTATCCGAGGGCCCTTGAGGCCCTTCGATCTGTATCCCGCCATGATTTTGTTTCCGGTTCTGACCTGGTTGCCTCGATAACCGGCCACTCCATTCCCCGCGAAGAAACTGTCAGCCACATTCTCTCCCTGCTCCCGGAAATAGAACCGGATCAGATGGTGATGCACGTGGGCGGTGGCTCAGGCTATTTTGCCGCTGTGCTGTCCGGGCTCGCCCATCGGGTCCTGTACGTGGAGCGGAATGCCGTTGTCGCCGAGGCTGCCAGAGAGCGGTTTGTCCGCCTGGGTATGCACAATGTGGATGTCGTTGTTGCCCGTGCGGAAGAGGCGCCCGAGCCTGATCCACTCTGTGATCTCGTGTTGTGTACCTCGTTTGTCAGGGACCAGACTGCCCTGGCGCACCTGGTCCGTGAGGGGGGGCACCTGGTGTGTCTTGAAGGGCGAGCGGGACCCGTCCCGAGCCTGGCCATGTTCGAAAAACAGGGTGCCAAGCTCAAGCGTGTGCGCACCCTGGGCTGGGTCGACTTCAACCGTAACGTCGAGCAGATCCTCATTGATCAGGGCGTCGTGGACGAAGCGGTCCTCTCCGAGGCAAAGGCGGAGGCGGCGAAGCAGAATTGCCGGCTGCTGGACGTGCTCCGGCGGAAACTGAATCTTGAAGAGATTGATCTCTATCGTTCTCTTGCCCGTCAGCGGGGCATGACCTTCACCGACGCGGACGAGCTTCTGCCGGATCTCCATCCGGCGCTGTTCCGGCGATTTTCCCGAACGTTTCTGGATCTCTCACGACTGATACCCATCGCCGAGGAGGATGGCCGGATCACGGTTGTGACCGACGATCCCGATGCGCGCACTGATCAGCTTGAGCGGTTGAGTCCTAACCAGGTGGTTGACTGCTTGCTGGTTACACCGACGGACTTTCGCCGGCTCTGGTCAGCTCTTGATCTGACTGCCAAAGGGCGACGCTTTGCAGCGGATCAGGAACCAACCCCGAACCAGGCGACGGACCCGACTGGCAGCAAGGATCAGCTTCTGGGCAAGGATCCTAAAAACAAGCACGTCAGCCCCTATCTGGTGTCTGTTTACGAAGCCATTCTGATGGACGCTGTAAGTGAAAAAGCCAGCGACATCCATATAGAACAATACGGGGACCGGATTCGCATACGCCTTCGGGTGGATGGCGATCTTCATGATCTGCCCCAGTACCAGCTGTCGGCCCGGGAGATGAAAGGGGTGATTAACGTCATCAAGCTGCGGGCAGAGCTGAACATCGCCGAGCACCGGCTGCCCCAGGGTGGGCGGTCCCGGCTGCAGCTCGGCGATATGGCCTACGATCTGCGGATACAGACCCAGCCTTCGCTCCATGGCGAACATGCCGTTATACGTCTGCTGCCGCAGACCGGCCGCGCCATGACCATTGCCGAACTTGGCATGTCATCCATGATCGGTGCCCGTTATCAGCGCTTGCTGGATAACCCGGCGGGACTGGTGCTGGTGGTCGGTCCGACCGGGTCAGGCAAGTCCACCACGCTGTATGCGGGGCTGCAGACCCTTGCCGATGACGGCCGCCGGAAAGTTATCACGGTGGAAGACCCCATCGAGTACTCCATCGACAACATTCAACAAACCCGGGTCAGATCAGAAATTGGCTTTGGTTTCGCCGATGCCATGAGGGCGTTTGTCCGGGAAGATCCGGATGTCATTCTGGTGGGCGAGATCCGTGACCAGGAAACCGCTCTGGAGGCGATACGGGCCTCCCAGACCGGCCACGTGGTTCTGTCCACGCTGCACTGCAACGACGCGGTGGATTCACTGCAGCGCTTGTATGATCTGGGTATCCACCCGAATTCCATTGCCGGTGAGCTGCTGGCTGTCATCGCCCAGCGGCTGGCCAAGCGCATCTGCAAGCATTGTTGCCAGCCTGCAGAGCCGGACCCGGTGATTCTGTCCGAGGTGTTTCCCGACGGCCCGCCCGCGGATTTCCGGTGTTTTCAGGGCGCCGGTTGTGACAAATGCAACGGCCGCGGCACCCAGGGGCGAGTGGCGATCGTCGAGTATATGGAAGTTGATTCGGACATCCGGAATGCCATTTCCAGCCAACCGCCCATCGGTGAGCTTCGCTGGCGCGCTCTCGATGCCGGACTGGTGACCATGCGGGACAGTGCTCTGGACCATGTTATTGAAGGCATAATTCCGCTGTCCGAACTGCCCCGTATTCTCCCGAGAGAGCGCATGGCACCGGAAGTTCGCGGCGGCCGCAGGAGTCAGGAATGAGCAACAAGCAATCGGTTACAAAGGCAGCCCAGCGGGAACCGGCAGAAGTGGTCTATGCCGCTGAGCTGGACAAGCTGAGAGGGATGGATCATGGCCCGGTGCCACCCGGCTGGCAGATGTCCCCGCGAGCGGTGGAAAAGTTCGTGATGGGGGATGAGAAGCTCGGCATTGAACGGAAGTTCGTGGCGGAGCGTGCCATGGTGGTCCGGATCATCATTTCCCTGTGCACCAGTCGCGGGTGCCTGCTGGTTGGCGAGCCGGGAACGGCCAAATCCTGGTTGTCGGAATTGCTGGCTGCCGCCATTTCGGGTGGCTCTACCCTGACCTTGCAGGGCGGGGCGGTGAGCGACGTAGGGCAACTGTTGTACAGCTGGAACGAGGCGGTCCTGCACACCGAGGGGCCGTGTCTGAAAGCGCTGGTTCCGAGCCCGTTGCTGCGGGGCATGATGGAGGGTCGAATGGTGCGGTTTGAAGAGATCGCCCGCTGTCCGCAGGCGCTGCAGGATGCGTTGCTCTCGGTCTTGTCCGACAGGGTTGTGGTGATTCCGGAGCTGGCGGGCGACGACGGGGTGGTGCTTGCGCGGGAAGGCTTTAACGTCATCGCCACGTCCAACAGTATTGATGAGGGTGTACACCGGATGAGCGCCGCCCTGAAGCGGCGCATGGACTTCGAGGAAATACGCCCGATCCGCAATCTGGCCGACGAGATGGATGTGGTTCTCCGGGAGGTTGGCAGGGCCAACAGTCGGGCCGGGATAGAGGTGGCACTTGAAGAATCGGTCATCGAGGTACTGGTGACCATGTTCCACGAGCTGCGCAATGGTCAGACACTTGATGGACGCAGTACCGACCGACTCGCCGGTTCGGCGCTGTCGACGGCGGAAGCGGTTTCGGTGGCTCACGCGGCCAGCCTGAACGCCTGGTATTACGGCGGGGGCAGTATCACGGTGGAGCAGCTAATGCACCACATCATCGGTTCAGCCCTCAAGGACCAGCCCGAGGACCGGCGCCGGCTGCGTCATTACTTTGAAACCACCGTGGCGCCAAGGCGTGGCGACAACTGGCAGCAGGCCTGGGCGCTCCGATCACTGATTCACTGAATCATCCGACTCGCCGGGTCTGCGATCGTCTGGGGTTAGCCCGCGAATATGGAAGGCAAACGCCAGGATTTCCGCAATCACCCGGTACAGCGACTCGGGAATTTCTTCGTTCAGTGACAGGCGCGCCAGAATGCTGGCCAGCTCCGCATTTTCATAAAGGGGAACATTGTGCTCCCGGGCGATGCGGATGATCTCTTCCGCCAGCTCATGGGTGCCGGTGGCGCTGATGGTTGGCGCTTTCTCGCCATCGTACTTGAGCGCAACGGCGGCTCTGCTGTGATGCTCTGTCTCTGAGGTCATGCCCGGGTATCCACCAGTCTGTGTTCGAGTCGGGTGACGCTGCTTTGCGGCGTGCCGCGGCGGCAATCCAGGTCTGTCACTTCCAGGCCCAGATCGGTTAGGCTCTGTCGCAACGCGGGAAGCTCCTGGTTCA
>Ga0208300_101269_pt1 | contig 10928 bp, 10 predicted proteins | sample 23_taG_FD_184096 | JGI IMG/M metagenome (GOLD analysis project Ga0208300, IMG submission 184096) | Marine viral communities from Cariaco Basin, Caribbean Sea - 23_WHOI_OMZ (SPAdes) (version 2) | ecosystem: Environmental > Aquatic > Marine > Oceanic | place: Caribbean Sea: Cariaco Basin... | reverse complement strand
CGACTACGTCAAGATCAACGCCGAATACCGCACCTGATATGCTTCCCGAAATTGTTGTGGTCGCCGCCATCATCCGCGACCGCGATAACCGCCTCTGCCTCAGCCGCCGCCCTGAACACAAACACCAAGGCGGCCTTTGGGAGTTTCCCGGCGGCAAAGTGGAAGAGGGCGAGCCCCTGGATCAGGCCCTGGTCCGCGAGCTGGACGAGGAACTGGGCATGAAAGCGGCCCGCTCCCAGCCCTTCATGACCGTGCGCCACCGCTACCCGGACCTGCGCGTAACGCTGCATTTCCGCGAAGTAACCGCTTACACCGGCGAGCCCCACGGTCGCGAAGGCCAGCCGGTGGAATGGGTGCCGCTGCAGGAGCTCTCCAGCCGCCAGTTCCCCGCCGCCAACCAGCCGGTGGTCACCGCCCTCAAACTGCCCCGGCAGCTGGTGATTCCCCCGGAAGGGCTCGGTTACCAGGACGTACTCGCCGGCATCGACCGGCTCGACCCCGACAGCCACGGCCTCTACCTGCGGCAATGGTCGCAAAGCGACGCACTCCCCGAGCTCGCCGCCCGCTGCCGCGCGCGCGGCGTCCGCTTCTGGATCCGCGACGACGCCCACCTCGCCACCCGCGAACACGCCTTCGGCCTCCACCTGACAGGTCTTGATGGGAGCGGGCTCTGGCGAGAGCGGGCCTCTATGGGAGCGGGCCTTGTGGGAGCGGGCCTTGTGGGAGCGGGCCCCGCCCGCGAAAGGGCGCGAAGCGCCCGGCAGGATCCCAGAGACCTCGAACAGGCCCTCCAAAACTACCCAGGCATCCTCTCAGCCTCTTGCCACAACGAACAGGAAATCGCCCAAGCGGTAGAGTGGGGCGCGCAAATGGCCACTCTCTCCCCGGTCCACGCCACCCCCACGCACCCGGACGCCCAACCCCTCGGCTGGGACCGCTTCCGCGCCCTGGTGGAAGGCAAACCGCTGGTGTTCTACGCCCTCGGCGGCGTCACCCCCCAGGACCTGGACACAGCCCTCCACAACGGCGCCTTCGGCCTCGCCGGTATCCGCGCCTTCTGGAAAAATAACGAATAAGTTATTTATTGAGTTTGAGATAACGAAAGAGGTATAAATTGTCCATCGAATAACGCTGGAGTTATCAGATGGATTTGCTTCCGGTATCCAAACAGGTCGCGGCGCTCCGCAAACGTCTGCGTATGGAACAACGAGCCCTAGAACCGCTGACTGGGCTGAAACAACCTCATATTGCCCGCATAGAAGGGGGAAAAGACGTCCGTCTTTCTACGTTGGAAAAGCTGGTCAGGGCGCTTGGGGCAGCCCTGGTGGTCATCCCGCGCGACCGGCTCGCCGAAGTGCAAGCCCTGTTAAACACCGCCCCTGGTGATACTGCACACGATCGCTGGACAGACTCTTTCGATGCCGACGCGTTTACGCCTTACGCCCACCTGGAAGTCCAAGACGACGATTGAGAACTCCGTGCGGCTGCGAGAGGAAGAAACTTGTGGGGCGGGCCTTGTGGGAGCGGGCCCCGCCCGCGAAAGGGTGGCTTAGCCACCCGGCGGGACACCAGAACCTTACTACAGGCGATAAAGCGTCTCTGATCCCGCGGGGCAACCGTTGCCGGCCGGCTTCGCCGGCCTTTCGCTTGCAAGGCAAGCTCCCACAAGGGCCCGCTGCCACAAGCAGTCCGCTCCCACAGGGTCCGCAGCCGCTTTCAGCTCAGGTTATCGAAATCGTCCATCGGATCGGTGGGCTCGCCGGGAATCGCATGACGCTCCGACGCCCAGTCGCCCAGATCGATCAGCTTGCAGCGCTCCGAGCAGAACGGCCGCCAGGGGTTATCGTCCCAGCGTGAGGGTTTCCGGCATTGCGGGCAGGGGTAAATACGGGTGGGCTGGTCGTTATCCGCCATATCGTTGCGCGAGTTCCAAATACGTTTCGTGTAAGGCGTCGAGCCGCTCATGCAGGTGCCGCAGCGGGCCGTGGTTCTCCACCACGTCGTGGGCCGCCGCCAGGCGGCGCTCGCGGTCCATCTGGGCACGCATGATCGCCTGCACCTGCGCCTCGGGCACGGTGTCCCGCGCCACGGTGCGCGCCACCTGAAGCTCCGGCGGCACGTCGATCACCAGGATACGGTGCACCATCTCTTTCTGGCTACCCTCGAGCAGCAGCGGCGACACCAGCACCGTGTAGGGCGAATCGCTGGTGTGGATCTGCCGGTAGAGCTCACGGCCGATGGCCGGATGGGTGATCGCTTCCAGATCGCGGCGCGCCTGCTCGTCGCTGAACACGATATCGCGCAGCGCCCGGCGGTCCAGGCTGCCGTCGTCCTGAAGCACCGCACCGAACCGGTCGACGATAGCGTCCAGCGCCGGCTCGCCCGGCGCCACCACCGCCCGCGACGCCAGGTCCGCATCGACAATGGTCACACCGCGCCGCGCCAGATGATCCGTGGCCGCGGTCTTACCGCTGCCGATACCGCCGGTCAGGCCGACAACAAACATAGAAGGCTCCGGAATCCGAGACTGTTTGTGGGTGCGGGCCTTGTGGGAGCGGGCCCAGCCCGCGAAAGGCCGGCAAAAGCCGGCCGGCAGGATACCAGAGAAGTGCTTTCTGTGGGATCAGCCCCTACCCGAGGTTAAACAACCCCAAATACGAGCTAACAATCACCTCACCCCAAAGCAACGCGATCCACCCGGCGATCGCCAGATAAGGCCCGAACGGGATCCCCTGATCCCGCTTCACGCTGCCGCTGGCCATCATCGACACCGCGAACACCAGGCCCACCACCGACGACAGCAACACCACCACCGGCAGATACTGCCAGCCCAGCCAGGCGCCCAGGGCGGCGAGCAGCTTGAAGTCGCCGTAGCCCATTCCTTCCTTGCCGGTGAGCAGCTTGAACACCCAGTACAGGCTCCACAGCGCCAGATAGCCGGCCATGGCCCCGATCACCGCATCGGGCAGGCTCACCGGGGAGATGCCCATCACCGCCGCCAGCAGGCCCGCCCACAGCAGCGGATAGGTAAGATCGTCCGGCAACAGGGTGGTGTCCAGATCGATCACCGCCAGGGCCAGCAGCGTAAAGCTGCCGTACAGCATGAAGATCAGCCAGGGATCGTAACCGAAGCGCCAGGCGCACAGGCCCGCGACCAGGGCGGTAAGCAGCTCGATGATCGGATAACGCTTGCTGATCGCCGCCTTACAGCCGCTGCAGCGGCCCTTGAGCAGCGCCCAGCTCACCACCGGCACGTTCTCGTACCAGCGGATGCGGTGGTTGCAGTGCGGGCAGTGGGAGCCGGGCGTTACCAGGTTGAAGATGGGTGGCTCGGCCTCGCCCTTCGGCGCCGGCTGATCCAGCAGTTCGCGGGCCTCCTGGCGCCAGGTGGCCTCCATCATCTTGGGAATACGATGGATCACCACGTTCAGAAAGCTGCCCACCAGCAGGCCGAACAGCACACAAACCAGAATCAGGGCGGCCGGGCTGGCCGCCAGGTAATCGAGAAGCAGCACCGTTAGACGACCTGGCCGAGCTGGAAGATGGGGAGGTACATGGCGATGATCAGGCCGCCGATGAGTACGCCGAGGATCGCCATAATGAGCGGCTCCAGCATGCTGGTCAGACCGTCGACCAGATTATCCACCTCATCCTCATAGTAAGTAGCCACCTTGGCAAGCATGGCGTCTAGGGCACCAGACTCTTCGCCGATAGCGGTCATTTGAAGTGCCATAGCAGGGAATACACCCGTGGACCGCATGGCGAATTGGAGTTGCTGGCCAGTGGCAACATCTTCTTTTACTTGCAGTACCGCTCTACGATACACGACGTTACCTGTAGCACCGGCACATGCATCTAATGCTTCGATAAGCGGTACGCCGGCCGCGAAAGTAGTTGAGAGAGTGCGAGCGAAGCGGGCGACAGTGGCTTTATGCGTAATAGGGCCAACCACGGGGATACGAAGCAACATGCGGTCCACGGCGTCATGAAAACCTTGCGACCTTTTACGAGCCTCTGTGAAGCCAATGATAAGAGCCGCACTCGTAAGCAGCACCATCAAAAAATTGGATTGAAGGCCTTCCGAAATGTTAATAACGAACTGTGTAAAGGCAGGCAGCTCCGCACCAAATCCCTGAAACAGCTCTTGGAAAGTAGGCACAACTTTGACCAAAAGAATACCAGTCACAATGACGGCCACACAGACTACGGCGATGGGATATTTCACGGCCTTTTTAATTTTCTGTTTCAACGCTTCGGTTTTTTCTTTGTAGAGTGCTACCCGGTCCAGCATGGTTTCCAGTGAGCCGGAAGCCTCTCCAGACTCAATCAAGCTACAGTAAAGGTCATCGAAAAGTCGCGGGTGCTGACGCAAGGCGCCCGCAAAGTTGTTGCCGCTCTCCACATCTGTCTTGAGTTTTAGAATCACTTCACGCATGGAAGGATTTTCAAGACCATCGGATACTATCTCAAAAGCTTGCACCAGTGGGACGCCAGCTTTCATCATAGTGGCCATTTGGCGAGTAAAAAGGGCGATATCCATGGGCTTGATTTTCTTTTTTCCGCCCAGCGACATCTCCCGCTTCTTTGACACTTTTTTCGCTTGGATCCCCTGCTTACGCAACTCGGCGCGTACAAGGGCAGGCCCTTTGCCGGTAATTTCTCCTTTTACCTTGCTGCCTTTGCGGTCGACACCCTCGTAGGTAAAAGTGACCGATTTTTGTGCTGTCGCTGTTTTTGCCATAGTCGAAACCCTGACCCACCGAAACCGATAATAGTTTAGTGCCCGCTGGTCACCCGGCTCACTTCCTCAAGACTGGTGACGCCGTGCATGACCTTGATCAGGCCGGAACGGTACAGATCGTTGAACCCCTCTTTGCGGCACTGGTCGGCGATCTGGATGGAATTACCTTCCTCCATGATGATGCGCGCAATGCCGTCGGTGATGCGGACTACCTCGTAAACCCCCACGCGCCCCTTGTAGCCGCCTTTGCACTTCTCGCAGCCTTTGCCACTGGGGCCGTACACAGTAAACCCGGATTGGATGTCCTCGTCCGTGAAACCCATCTCAACCAGCGATTGCCTGGGCACATCCACCGGCTCCTTGCAGTGCTCGCACAGCCGCCGTGCCAGCCGCTGGGCGATAATCAGAATCACGGAAGTGGCGATATTGAACGACGGCACCCCCATATTGCGCAAACGGGTGAGCGTTTCCGGGGCGCTGTTGGTGTGCAGCGTGGACAACACCAGGTGGCCGGTCTGCGCCGCTTTCACCGCGATCTCGGCGGTCTCCAGGTCCCGGATCTCGCCCACCAGAATAATGTCCGGATCCTGGCGCAGGAAGGCACGCAGGGCGGTGGAGAACTCCATGCCCTGCTTGGGGTTCACATTGACCTGGTTCACGCCTTCCAGGTTGATCTCCACCGGGTCTTCCGCCGTGGAGATATTGCGCTCCGGCGTATTCAGGATATTCACGCCGGTGTAGAGAGATACGGTCTTACCCGAACCGGTAGGCCCGGTGACCAGAATCATGCCCTGGGGCTTGCTCAGGGCGTCCATGTACATCTTCTTCTGGTCTTCCTCGTAACCGAGATGATCGATGCCCATCTTGGCGCTTTCCGCGTCCAGGATCCGCAGCACGATCTTCTCGCCATAGAGGGTGGGGCAGGTGTTGACCCGGAAATCGATGGCCCGGGTCTTGGAAATCTTCAGCTTGATACGACCGTCCTGGGGCACCCGGCGCTCGGAAATATCCATGCGCGCCATGACCTTAAGGCGGGCGGCCAGCTTACTTGCGGTGGTGATCGGCGGCTTGGCCACCGTCTCCAGAATGCCATCCTGGCGGAACCGCACCCGGTAGGTCTTCTCATACGGCTCGAAGTGCAGGTCTGAGGCGCCACCCTTGATGGCATCCAGCAGGAGTTTGTTGACGAAGCGGACGATGGGGGCATCGTCGGAGCCGGCAGCCGCGTCTTCCGTGCCTGAAGCATCCGGGTCTGAACTGGCCGTTTCCAGGTTATCCAGATCGTCGTCCAGATTGTCGAACGCCTTGCCTTCCTGCTCCGACTCCAGCTGATCAATCCAGCGCCTGAGCTTGTCGTCCTCGGCGATCACCGTTTCCACGTTCAGGCCGGTGTTAAAGCGGATCTCTTCCAGTGCCGGCAGGTTGGTGGGGTCCGACACCGCCACGAACAGCCGGCTGCCCCGCCGCAGCAGCGGCAGAATGGTGTGCTTGGTGATCAGCTTGGGGTCGACCAGATCCTTGACCATCATCTCCTTGGAGAAGGTATTCAGATCGATCAACGGATCGCCGAACTCCTCGGCCGCGCAGCGCGCCACTACACCGGCACCGACGTGCCCGCCGGCCACCAAGTGATGGACCAGTGCCACCCGCGCCTGCCGCGACTCGGCGGCGGCGGTCTGTGCCGCTTCCATGGAGAGATGGCCTTCCTTTACCAGGCGGCGGGCCAGGCCGCTTAAAGACGCTGCGGAACTATTCATAAGAAGTGGTCATGGTTATTTATACTTACCCCCAAAGCAGATTGGCAGCCTTCCCGCCGGCTGTAAAGGGCGCATGATCAAGGGGTTGGCCGCGTTACCTGCATTGGAGCCTTAACTGACGGAATGGGTCATAGAGGGTGACGTTTCTTGTCATCCCTTGACAAAAATCGGCAGCTTGCCAGGCGCGAATGTGCGCGGAAAGGGGTGAAATCCGGTACGTGAAAGTTGGCCCAATAGCTGCATAGTCTCAGTGCAGGCGCTCGCCTCGGGGGTGAGCACATAAAAAAGTTTCGACTCTGGAGAATCCGAAATGAAACAAGTGCAGAAGGGTTTTACTCTTATCGAACTGATGATCGTGGTTGCGATCATCGGTATTCTGGCGGCCGTGGCGATTCCTGCTTATCAGGATTACACCGTACGCACCAAAGTATCTGAAGGTCTGAGTTTGGCATCGGGTGCCAAAACTAGTGTGGCAGAAACGCGCTTGTCTGATGGTTCTTGGCCTGCCTCAAACTCCGCTGCCGGCTTGGCGGCGGCGTCAAAAATCACTGGTAACAATGTCCGCTCTGTCGCTGTAGGTACTAGCGGCGTAATCACGATTACCTATGAAAACGATGCTGCTATTACGAGCAAAACGGTTACCCTTACTCCGACCATTGCGTCCGGTGGTGGTTCTGTTACTTGGGTTTGCGCAGCCGGCAGCTCTGGCGTTGAAGATCGTTATTTGCCAGGCAACTGCCGATAACATCTAGGGAAAAAAAGAGGCGCTTTGCGCCTCTTTTTTTTGGGTAGAAGAATGAATGACTACAAGAAGTGTGTCGCTATTTCCTTGCTTTTTTGGGTTGTTTGGTACGTAGCGCTATCAAGTTCGCTACCTGCTGGCGTCGAAAATATAAATATAAGCTTTGTGAGAATTTGGCAAAATTTTTCTAATGTTGCTCTTGTGTTTGATTTGCTTTTCTTTGTTTTTTCTCAGGTTTTTTTGCTTTTATTGTTGGCGTTTTTTGTATTTTTAATTAAAGAAAGCTTTCAAGTTGTACTTGGTGTTTCGTCGTCAGTGGGAATGCTGGTTGGTGGAATTTCAGTTTTTTTGTCTTTTTCTTTAATCAATAGTTTGTTTTATCCTTTGTCTTCATTTTCTTTTTTTGTAAGAAAAGGTTGGGTCGATATAGCGTTGCTGCTCATCTTTTTTTCTGTTGCCATAATTCTCGTGCTCGCTTCGCTTAGAAGTAAAAGAGTGGCTCTCTGCTCTTTCATGCTGTCGTTATTCTTCGCTTTTTCCTTTATTTTTGTTCCAATGGTTGAATCGGATACGCCGTCTTCCGCAGTCAAATCGAAAAAGCCCAACATAATTGTTCTCGGTGTGGACGCCTTAAGGCCTTCAGAGCTGGCCTATTTTCAAGGAGAACACGATGTTACTCCATTTATTGACTCCTTGCTGGAAAAGTCCGAGGTTTACTTTCCCTCTTTCACGCCTGTTGCACGCACACATCCGGCTTGGGTTTCTATTCTAACGGGAAAATATCCCGTCCATACTGGTGCAAGGTTTAATCTCACAGAAAGTTCTGCAATATCGGGACGTTTTATTAATGATGTGCTTCGTGAGAGAGGGTATAAGACTATATGGGCTTTAGACGAGCGAAGATTTAATAGTATAAATGAAAGTTATGGTTTTGATGAGGTGGTGGGGCCCGCTATGGGTGCGGCTGACTTCGTTATTACTAAGATATCAGATATACCGCCGGTTAATGTATTTACAAATACGCCTATCGGGAAATATCTTTTCCCATTTAATTATAATAACAGGGGTAATTATGTAACTTATGTTCCTTATCTTTTCAATGATGAAATTTTGGAGTCAATAGGATCCAGTGATTCATTCTTTATGGCTGCGCACTTTTGTTTGCCTCATTACCCTTTTATCAACAATTTGATGCCTCTGGTAGATCTTGATCTGGATGGGGATGTTCCGTTCACTTATCCTCGATATCTATCTATGCTCTCTCTAGTGGATAAGCAAATTAAAGATCTTTTTAATAAGCTGGCAGACCGTGGGCTTTTGGATAATACGATTGTGTATCTCGTGTCAGATCACGGCGAGTCATTTTCTGGTGTTGATGAAAAACTTACTAGCGGAAACCCCTATGCAAGCTTTGAAATGGATGCATATGGGCACGGAACAAATGTGATGTCGCTGCCTCAGTATAATGTTCTTATATCTAAGGTTAGATTTAAAGAGGGGAAGGTATATAATATTCCGTCTAAAAATAGACGCTTATCTTCCTTGATCGACATTGCGCCTGATATTGCTAAGGAACTAAAGATCGACTTTGATGCTGATGGATTTCCGCTATCCGTTACATCTAAGGGTAGAAGTGTTTTTATCGAAAGTAGCTTCTCTCCTAAAGCGGTTAGCGAAAGCCGCATTAACGAAATTGCCCTTCTCCAACAAGCAATGGATGCGTACACCGTTAACGACGATGGTGAACTTAGGATGCAGTCATCTTTATACGACGCGCTAAGCGAAGGTAAGCAGCGCGCAATCATCAATTCGCAAGGCCTGCTTGTTGCCGTCTTTCCCGACGAAGCGCAAAGTGCTTTGGTGCTTGATACGAAGGACGCCGTTTGGTGGCCGTCAGTCGCAAGTGTTCCGGATAAACTCGATGGGTGGCGTAAAGCGTTATTTGATCTATGCAGGTTTTACAAGGATGATCCCACTTTCAAACATGAAACAATGTGTCATTCTACAGAAAAAGTAATGACCAAAGCCGCTAACGATGCCCTCAAATTCAGTGAGCAAAACATAAAGTAATTTGGGCCCGTGCAGAGATGTTGGTCGGTGCGAGTTTTGATTCTTCGCTAGTCAGTGCTGGAGCTAAGCTAGTCTAAATGCACAACCCGATAATCCCTCCCTCTCGTACAGTTCTTAACCACCTGACTCTTCTCCTGCTCCACGTCCCCGGCTTTGCCGGCGGCTCCGATCACGGCGCCGCCGCCGGCCATGCGTCCGGCGGTGCCGGAGTCGCCGAAGATAGCGCCGCCGGCGGCGCCTTCGGCGGCGTTGCGGCCGGTGCTGACTTCGTCGGCGATGGCGCGGCAGTCGCTGAGGTCTTGCTGATACTGGGTTTCGTCGATGCCTTGCTTGTCCACCACCACGCGCTTGGACGAGGTGCAGGCGGTGGTGAGCAGGGCGGCGAGGGTGATCAGGGCTTAAGAGAGGCTGGCGGGCAGCCGGCTCTCATCGATGGTGAGCCGGCGGGGGAGGTCGTCTCTAAGCCGGTTGTAGGTGTCGATCAGCATTAGCGTGGCGACTTTGGCTTGTTCCAGAGCAGCGGCGAAGTCAGAGGCGTCGCGCATGTACTCATGCACCAGGCGGTTGCGGAGCTTGCGAGCTACCAACCAGTTTTCGGTACTTGAGATGACGCCCAGGCGCTCGGCTCGATTGAGGTTTTCGATCTGGCTGCCCGGTGATTCGGCCAGGGCGTCGAGCCAGCGGGGTATCAGCTTGTCCGCCATAGTGTCCTGCATGCGGCCGAATCGGGATACGAAGGCCTCCAGCCGCACGGCTTCTTCGGGGCGTTCGTCCAGGGCCGCGACCCAGGTCGCGTCCGGCTGGGATTCGCCCTTAAAAATGCTACGCCAGCTGTAAAGTAGATGCGCGCCTTCCCGGTGAACCAGGTCTAATGTCCATATCAGGCGGTCCAGGGGCAGTGAATCGGCCCAGGGTTTGTGGTTGCTCATAGGGCGCGTGCCGTTTCTATCGCGTGGGCGTGTACGGGATTGAGTGTTACCTTTGGATCGACAACGAGCACATCGAAGGGCTGATCGCCGAGGCGTAGCTGTAGGCGGGCGGTCAGCCGCAGCTCCTTACTTAGTCTGTCCTTACAGACGTGCGGCAATGAGATGAGAAGGTCAATATCGCCGCCGCCGATCCGGTCGTTCAGACGGGATCCGAACAGACGCACCTCGGCGTCGTCACCGAAAACCTCGGCAACCGTCTGTTTTATGACCTTAATTTGCTCGGTTGTCAGGCGCATCCCATTCCGCCTCGCTAGATCGGTTCTTCGATGTTAACCGGTAGAGCCGTGGGTGTGAAAGGAAGCGTCATGCTCGTCCGCTGGTAGCGGCTTAGTTCAAAACCCGATAACCCCGCCCCCGCATACAGTTCTTAACCACCTGGCTCTTCTCCTGCTCCGCGTCCCCGGCTTTGCCGGCGGCACCGATCACGGCGCCGCCGCCGGCCATGCGTCCGGCGGTGCTGGAGTTGCCGAAGATGGCGCCCAGGATGCCGCCGATGATGGCACCGCCGGCGGCGCCTTCGGCGGCGTCGCGGCCGGTGCTGACTTCGTCGGCGACGGCGCGGCAGTCGGTGAGGTCTTGCTGGTACTGGGCTTCGTCGATGCCTTGCTTGTCCACCACCACGCGCTTGG
>Ga0208300_101268_pt1 | contig 10940 bp, 11 predicted proteins | sample 23_taG_FD_184096 | JGI IMG/M metagenome (GOLD analysis project Ga0208300, IMG submission 184096) | Marine viral communities from Cariaco Basin, Caribbean Sea - 23_WHOI_OMZ (SPAdes) (version 2) | ecosystem: Environmental > Aquatic > Marine > Oceanic | place: Caribbean Sea: Cariaco Basin... | reverse complement strand
ACCTCACGAGTAAACAAACCGAAATGATCCTGAAAAAACGCAAAAATCCAGCGGGCCGGTTATTGCCCGCTGGAACTCAGGGGACGGGATTATACCCTATTTCTCAGTGTACGTCCTTCCAGTACTCACGATTGAGCAGGTAAGCGAACACAAAGAAGATGGCGACAAAGATCAGGACAAAAATCCCCAGGCGCTCACGCTCCAGCTTGACCGGATCGGCCATGTAGGACATGAAGTTGGTCAGGTCGTACATGGCCTGATCAAACTCGGCGCCTGTCATGCTGCCCTCAATCGCGTACTCAGGACAGACATCGGCGTTATTGATGCTGCCACTAAGCGGCTCGACACTGGCCTCAACACCGATGTGCGGCTCAACGGCACAAAGCCCCTGAAGCCCGACCAGCACATGTGGCATACCCACCAAGGGGAACACGACATTATTTACGCCGAACGGACGCGTCTCGTCCTTATAGAAACCACGCAGGTAGGAATAGACCCAGGCTTCTCCACGCAGACGGGTTTCCAGGGTCAGGTCAGGCGGCGGCGCACCGAACCAGTCGGCGGCCATGTCCTTGTTCATGGAGTTTTTCATCAGCTCACCGATTTTGGCGCCGGTGAAGATCAGATTCTCCTCATAAAGCTCAGCCGGGATCTCCAGATCGTCGGCCACCCGCTTGTAGCGGGCGTATTCCATGGAATGACATCCCATGCAGTAGTTGGTGAATGTAGCCACACCACGCTGCAGAGACGCCTTATCAGAGTGATCTGACTCAAACGCGTCGAGAGACGCAGCACCTCCGGCTGCCAGCCCCAAGGCCGGCAGGAATGCGATGAAAAGACCAAAGATCAGCTTTCTCATTATCCTGTCACCCTCTCTGGAACTGGCTTGGTTTTCTCAATGCGCGTGTAGAACGGCATCAGAATGAAATAGAGGAAGTATACCGCCGTCAGAATCTGGGCGACCATAGTGCGCCCCTCGGTCGCCGGCACCAGCCCAAGGTAGCCGAGCACAACGAAGCTCACTGCAAAAACCGCAAGCGCAATCTTGCTCAGCCAGCCCTTGTAACGGATGGAGCGGACCGGGCTCCTGTCAAGCCACGGCAGGACAAACAGAATCGCAATAGCGCCACCCATCACAACTACACCCCAGAACTTCGCCGGCAGACCAAACAGCTCCAAGGTGACCGCACGCAGCATGGCGTAGAACGGCGTGAAGTACCACACAGGAGCGATATGCGCAGGAGTCTTGAGCGGATTGGCGGGCTCAAAGTTTGGCTTCTCCAGGAACAGGCCACCCACTTCCGGAAAATAGAAGACCACGACAAAGAAGATGAAGAAGAAGACCGCCACGCCAAGCAGGTCATGGACCGAATAGTAAGGGTGAAACGGAATGCCGTCTTTAGGAATGCCGTTCTCGTCCTTGTTCTTCTTGATTTCGATACCGTCGGGGTTATTCGATCCGACTTCGTGGAGCGCCAGTATATGCAGCACCACAAGAGCCAGCAGTACGATCGGCAAGGCAACCACGTGCAGTGCAAAGAAGCGGTTAAGCGTTATGCCGGAAATCAGGTAATCTCCGCGAACCCACAGGGACAGGTCGTCACCGATCACCGGAATCGCGCCGAACAGGTTAACGATAACCTGAGCGCCCCAGTAGGACATCTGCCCCCAGGGCAGCAGATAACCCATGAAAGCCTCAGCCATCAGCGCCAAATAGATCAGCATGCCAAACAGCCAGATCAATTCACGGGGCTTTTGGTATGAGCCATACATCAGGCCCCGGAACATGTGGAGATACACCACAATGAAGAACGCGGACGCACCGGTGGAGTGCAGATAGCGAAGCAGCCACCCCCACTCAACATCACGCATGATGTACTCGACGGAGGCGAACGCACCTTCCGAGGTCGGGTTGTAGCTCATGGTCAGCCAGATACCGGTAACCAACTGGTTGACCAGCACCAACATGGCCAGGGAACCAAAGAAGTACCACGCATTAAAGTTCTTCGGCGCATAATACTTGGCAAGGTGTTTGTTCCAGGCGTCAACAATTGGCAGACGCTCGTCTACCCAACTAATCAGCTTTTGCATTACGCTGCCTCCGGATCAAGACCAATCGTGACGGTCGCGTCATCGTCGAAGCGATAAGGCGGAATCTCGAGGTTAAGGGGGGCAGGCTGCGACAGGTAAACCCGGCCCGCCATGTCGTAGCGGGACCCGTGGCAGGGGCAGAACAGGCCACCCAGCCATTCCTCGCCCAGATCGGCCGGTGCGATTTCCGGACGATACGTTGGAACACAACCGAGGTGAGTGCAGATAGCAACCATCACGGCAATTTCCGGCTTCAGGGAGCGAAAAGTACCATCTGTGATATACGGAGGTTGCTGGGGCTCTTCTGAATTCGGATCCCTCAACCGGTCGGTCAGCTTCTCGATGTTCTTGAGCATCTCCCCGGTGCGGCGGATAACCCAGACCGGCTTACCCCGCCACTCGACGGTAATCTTCTGACCCGGTTCAACTTTGCTGATGTTGACGGTTACCGGTGCACCTGCTGCTTCCGCTTTGGCACTGGGATTCCAGGATGCCACGAAAGGAACGGCCGCACCGACGACGCCGACTCCACCCACCACAGACGTAGCACCGATCAGAAACCGGCGCCGGCCTTGGCTTACGTCGCCATTACTCATTATGGTTTTCTCCCATCAGGCGATGTCACAGCCGGCAATTCCGCCGACAATGTGCATCTAAAAGGACTTCACAACCCAAAAATATAAGCGAACAAATGGTAATGAAATTACCAGGGGCTTACAAGTCGGAAAGCCACGACTGGCGCCTTATCCCTGCTCCAGATCAATTTGCTGGCAAATCATCCGAACATAAAAAAACCCGACCGAAGGGGCCGGGTTTTTCAGGATCTGCTCCAGCAATATTAACGCTTGGAGTACTGAGGACGCTTACGCGCCTTGCGCAGACCCACTTTCTTACGCTCAACTTCACGGGCGTCACGGGTAACATAACCCGCTTTGCGCAGAGCTGGGCGCAGAGTTTCATCATAATCCATCAGTGCCCGGGTTAGGCCGTGGCGAATCGCGCCAGCCTGGCCACTGATACCACCACCCTTAACGGTGATGTTGAGATCGAAACGATCGGTAGATTCAGCAACCACAAGCGGCTGACGAACGATCATGCGCAGAGTCTCACGACCGAAGAAATCTTCGATAGAGCGACCATTGATGGAAATATTACCGCTTCCCGGCTTGATAAAGACTCGAGCCGTGGATGTCTTGCGGCGACCAGTACCGTAATTTTGTGCTACAGACATATCCGCCTTCCGTTAAATGTCGAGTTCTTTGGGCTGCTGGGCTGCGTGAGGATGCTCAGCGCCGGCATAGATTTTCAGCTTCTTGAACATGGCGCGGCCGAGCGGACCCTTCGGAAGCATGCCTTTGACAGACTTCTGAATAATTTGCTCGGGCGCCTTGTCGACCAGCTTCTCGAAGTTGATGGACTTGATTCCACCCGGAAAGCCGGTGTGACTATAGTACATCTTGTCAGACGCCTTGTTGCCAGTCACCCGCACCTGACCCGCATTGATCACAACAATGTAATCGCCAGTGTCTACATGGGGGGTGTACTCAGGCTTATGCTTGCCCCGCAGACGACGGGCGATTTCGGTTGACAGACGACCCAGCGTCTTGCCGGCTGCGTCTACAACGTACCAGTCACGCTTTACTGTTTCTGGTTTCGCACTCAGAGTCTTCATTGATTCCGCCTTGAACGCTATATAAGAAACGTTAAAAACCACCACCGGTAAATGCTTTGCATCCGGAGGGGTCTCTATACCTGTTAGTTGGTCGGCAGTGACACTATTCGGGGCTGAGATAGTGACATCGCCTTGAAAAGCCAGGGCGCGAAGTATACTCGAACCACCCGGGAAATCCAACCCTGTCTCGCGCTGTTTCGTTATTCCCCTATACCGGCAGCGGGCCACCCGTATAATCTCGACACATTACCCTTTAGCGCCAGCGCCAGCGCTTCCGGTTCCACCCCCCGGATTTCTGCCAGAATGTCCAGAATTTGCGGCAGATAGACCGGAGAATTCCGCCCCGGCCGGACGCCTTCAGGTGCCATATCCGGTGCGTCTGTCTCGAGCACCAGGGATTCAGTTGGCAGCCTTGCAATGGCATCGCGGGTCTTGCGCGCCCGGGGATGGGTAATCACTCCGCCAACCCCTATGAAACAGCCCAGATCGACCAGCTTTTCCGCCTGCTGAAAGCTTCCGGAAAAACCGTGAATCAAGGCCCGACCACTCCACTGCCTGCGATTGAGCAGGCCGTGCACCTCATCATGGGTTTTAACCGAGTGAATAACCAGCGGCATATTCAGTTCGGACGCCAGACTCACCTGAGCCTCAAACCAGGGCCATTGAGCCTCAAGGCTTCCCCTGAGCCGGTCCAGCCCGCACTCGCCGATTGCGACACAACGCTCGGGCTTACTCGCCAGCAACTGCTCAAGCGCAACGAGGTCTTGCCCGGAATGCTCATCCACAAACCACGGGTGAATCCCCAGACAGTAAAACAGACCCTCATGGGCCAGCGCTGTTCGCCGAACCCTGCCCCAGTCCGGTCGGCGCACACCAGGTATGACCAAACGACTGACACCGCGGGAGCGAGCCCGCTCAAGCTCCGTCTCGCGACGGCCGTCAAACTGTGGAAAATCGAAATGGCAGTGGGCGTCGATCAGTTGCAAAGTCACCTCCGCCCAGGCGCCTTCAGTGCTCCCGGGTCTTGTGGAACTGTATGTCGGGGTACCGTTCTTGGGCCAGATTCAGGTTTACCATGGTCGGGGCAATATAGGCCAGCCGGTCGCTGCCATCGAGCGCCAGGTTGTCGTTGTTCTTGCGCTGGAACTCATCGAGTTTCCGCTCGTCATTGCAGGTCACCCAGCGGGCAGTGGCCACATTAATCGGCTCATAGACGGCCTCGACCTTGTATTCGCTTTTCAGACGACTGACCACCACATCAAACTGCAACACACCTACCGCACCCACAATAAGATCGTTGTTACGGAGCGGCCTGAAGACCTGAACGGCGCCCTCCTCGGACAGCTGTATCAGGCCCTTCTGGAGCTGCTTGGCCTTGAGCGGATCCTTGAGTCGGATACGGCGGAACAGTTCCGGAGCGAAATTCGGAATCCCGGTAAATTTCATGTCTTCGCCGGCGGTGAACGTATCACCCAGCTGAATGGTGCCGTGATTGTGCAGGCCAATAATGTCGCCCGCAAAGGCCTCTTCGGCGTGTTCCCGATCACCGGCCATAAAAGTCAGTGCGTCGGAAAAACGCACCTCTTTGCCGATGCGCACATGACGGGCCTTCATACCCTGACTGTAGTTACCGGATACGATGCGGAGGAACGCCACACGGTCTCGGTGCTGGGGATCCATGTTTGCCTGGATCTTGAACACAAATCCCGAAAACCCGTCTTCGGCCGGCTGCACCAGCCTCTGGTCGGTTTCCCGGGGCTGCGGCTCCGGCGCCCACTCCACCAAACCGTCCAGCATGTGGTCGACGCCGAAGTTGCCCAAAGCGGTACCAAAGAATACCGGTGTCAGCTCACCTGCGAGAAAGGCTTCCTGATCAAATTGATGGGAAGCGCCCTTGACCAGCTCGATTTCATCCCGCAAGTCTTCGGCGTATGCCCCAACCGCCTGTTCCAGCTCCGGGTTATCCAGCCCTGCGATAACCCGTTTTTCCTGAATGGTGTGGCCCTGACCGGATTGATAAAGAATCACCTCATCCCGGAGCAGGTGGTAAACGCCCTTGAAGCTCTTGCCCATTCCGATCGGCCAGGTAATTGGCGCGCAGGCAATTTTCAGAATATCCTCAACTTCGTCCATCAACTCCACCGGATCCCGGGTATCCCGGTCCAGCTTGTTCATGAAGGTAATAATGGGGGTGTCACGCAAACGCGTGACTTCCATCAGCTTGATGGTCCGTTCCTCAACGCCCTTGGCACTGTCGATCACCATCAGGCAGGAATCGACCGCCGTCAGGGTACGATACGTATCTTCGGAAAAATCCTCATGACCCGGCGTATCCAGCAGGTTCACCAGCTTGCCACCATAGGGAAACTGCATGACCGATGTGGTCACGGAAATACCACGCTCTTTCTCCATTTCCATCCAGTCCGACTTGGCATGCTGGCCGGACTTCTTTCCTTTGACGGTACCGGCCTTCTGAATCGCCTGGCCGAATAACAGGACCTTCTCGGTAATGGTGGTTTTACCGGCGTCCGGGTGCGAGATAATCGCGAAGGTGCGGCGCTTGGCCACTTCCTGGGAAAGGTTAGACATAGTCGGAGAGCAACCTGAATCTGATGTTCTGGAAAAGGCCGCTATTATAGGGCCTAACCAGCTGTTACGCGAACACAAGCAATGCCGGTCACTGGCCGAGGCCAAGAACCATCACCCGGGCATCCTCCCGGCCATTGGCTGAAGGGTAGTACCCGGGGCGACGCCCTATTTCCCTGAAACCCTCATCTTCATAGAGCGCTATGGCAGCTTTGTTGCTGGCTCGCACTTCCAGTAAAAGCTGTGACATGCCTTCATGGGACGCGGCAGCGAGCACATGCCTCAGAAGCTGTCGGCCGACTCCCTTGCCACGAACTCGGGGGTGCATGCAAATATTCAGGAGGTGCGCCTCGCCGACCACGTAGGTGACAACCGCGTATCCCACAAGCGATTCGCCCTGACAGGCTGCCCAGAAGCGATAACTGTCCTTGAAACAGTCGAGGAATACCGCTTCGCTCCACGGATAAGAATAACCCTGCAGCTCAATATCCAATACCGCGGTGATGTCCTCTGGCACCAGCGGCCGAAACAGAAGGTCTGCCTCCATCACGCACTGGTAAGGCTCCGGACAGGGCATCAGCGGCCTGCCATAGCCTTGAGCTGATGCCAGAGCGAACGCTTCATAGCGGGATCGCCGGCAAGTTCAGCGAGAGAGTGCTGGAAATTAACCGTTATATCGCGCCCCAGGGCTTCTGCCAGCCAATCTTTTCCGGTCTCGGCCTCGGTTCCCAGCACAACAACTTTCTGGTGATCCAGCCCGGACAGGACATTGCGCATCACCTCAACAAGGTCACCGGTAGAATTTCCGGGAACCAGAAGATTATTGAACACGGGCCAGCGCACGTGGCCCAAAACCCGCCCCCCCTGTTCGCCCAGACTCTTGAGAATGTTCAGCGCCAGGGTTTCCTGGAGCCGGGTACTGGCTTCGGCCGATATGGCTGCTATGAGGGCAACATTATCGCCGGCCAGGAGCATCAGGCTTATATTTCTGACCGGGTTCTCCGGAACTCCTGCGACAACCTCACCTGCAGGCTCTGGTTGCGGCGAATTCTGGTCCGCACCCACCGGAGATTCCTGTTCCGGAGACTCAGACGCAGGCTTCTCCAAAGCCCCGGTACCGCCCTCCATCAACGCCTGCAGATCGGCAATTCGTGCGGCACCCTGATTGCGGTTCCTGACCGACGGCACTGACCGGGCCGTTTTTCCGGAAACCCCGCACGGGCGAGAGGCAGGCTCGGAAATTTCCAGCGGAACCTCCGCAACAGCTGCCTCTTCCGGGAATTCAAATTCCGGACTCGGCGCCGCACCAGGCAGTGGCTGGCGGGCATACCATACACGGATGCCTGCCGCTCCCAGATAGAACTGGCGCTCTGCTTCTGACCTAATCATTGAGCTCGCCTGTGGTTTCCAAGCAGTTGTAAAACTTCAGACATCCGCTACCTGTGGATGTTGCCGAATGCCGCCTTTGCTGATCAGATTAAGGGCTTCAATGTAGGCCTTTGCAGAAGCGATGATGATATCGGTATCGGCCCCAACGCCGTTAACGATCCGACCGCCCCGCTCAAGACGCACCGTTACCTCGCCCTGGGCGTCGGTACCACTGGTGATATTGTTGACGGAATAAAGCTGGAGGTTGCATCCGGAGTCCACCAGGGACTCAATGGCCTTGAACGTGGCATCTACAGGGCCGCTGCCTTCGGCTTCCACCTTGTGCTCTTTGCCATCCATCGTCAGTGTGAGATTTGCCTTGGGAACCACGCCGGTTTCCGAACAGACCTGCATACAGACCAGACCGTAACGGCCATCTTCCTCCTTCTGGCGGGTATCACTGGCGATCGCCTGCAGATCTTCATCGAAAATCTCGTGTTTCAGGTCCGCCAGAGCCTTGAACCGCGTGAACGCCTCATTCAGCTCTGTCTCGGTTTCGAACTGGATACCCAGCTCAAGTAACCGCGTGCGGAAGGCATTTCGGCCGGAATGCTTACCCAATACCAGACTGTTGGTGTGCCAGCCCACATCCTGGGCACGCATGATTTCATAGGTCTCACGATGCTTGAGAACACCATCCTGATGAATGCCGGACTCATGGGCAAAGGCATTGGCGCCGACAATGGCCTTGTTGGGCTGAACGGGGAAACCGGTGATGGTCGAGACCAGGCGCGAAGCCGGGACAATATGTTGTGCCTCGATTCGGGTATCGATATGGAACAGATCCTGACGGGTACGAACGGCCATCACAACCTCTTCCAAAGCAGCGTTACCGGCACGCTCACCCAAACCATTTATGGTGCATTCTACCTGGCGAGCTCCCTGGGAAACAGCGGCCAGCGAGTTGGCCACGGCAAGGCCGAGATCGTTGTGACAATGCACCGAGAAAATCGCCTTATCGGCATTGGGAATGCGATTCAGGAGCTGACGAATGGTTTCGCCAAACTGTTCGGGAATCGCATAGCCCACGGTATCCGGGATGTTAATGGTGCGGGCTCCGGCGTCTATCGCCGCCTCAATGATACGACACAGAAAATCAAGCTCGGAACGGCCGGCGTCTTCGCAGGAAAACTCCACATCGTCCACGTGGCTACGGGCTCTCTTTACTGCCCGCACAGCCTGCCCGACAACATCGTCTGGCTGCATCTGGAGCTTGTGCTTCATGTGGATTGGAGAGGTGGCAATGAAGGTATGAATACGGCCACGCTCGGCCGGTCTGATCGCCTCGGCGGCACGGTCGATGTCATTATCAAGCGCCCGGGCAAGGCTACAGACCGTTGAGTCTTTTATCGACTCGGCGATTGATTTCACCGCCTCGAAATCACCCTGACTGGCAATGGCAAAACCCGCCTCTATAACGTCAACGCGAAGCCTTTCCAGCGCTTTGGCAATACGGAGCTTCTCCGCCTTGTTCATGGTGGCGCCGGGGCTTTGCTCACCATCACGGAGCGTTGTATCGAAGATAACCAAATGCTCAGTTGCAGACATAAGCCCCTCTGTCAGGAACACCAAAGAATAGGAATTAACGGGAGTATATCACTCTGTTCAGGTCAGTTGCCTGCATCGCTCCAGAGGACGCAGCAGTTACGCCCGGCATTCTTGGCCCGGTAGAGGGCCTGGTCCGCCCGGGAAATCAACCAGTCCAAGGCGATCCCGGCGCCCTCGCTGACCGCAAGCCCTACCGAGATTGTCGGCCGGAGCCCGTCGCAACCTTCACCATGATCGATGGAAACCACGGCTTTTCGCAACCGCTCGGCCACCTCAAGCGCCTGCACTGTACCATTTTCCGGAATCAGGGCCGCAAATTCCTCCCCACCCAACCGGCCCAATACGTCGTATTCCCGCAATTCCTTGCTGAGAGCCGCAGTGATGTTACACAGCACACAATCGCCGACCTGATGACCATACTCATCATTTACCAGCTTGAAAAAGTCCACATCGATCACCAACAGGGCACAGTCCCTGCCTGCGCGGCGACAGCGGCTCACTTCCTGCTGGGCAAGGCGCAGAAAGTTGCGGCGGTTATTAATGCCGGTGAGATCATCGGTATTGGCCTGCGTGCTCAGCTTGGCTGTGAGTCTCTCCAACTTGCGCTCTATACGTTTCTGCTCGGTGATATCTGTAAAGAAAGTGAACATCTCGCCGCCTTCGGTAAGCTGCTCGGTAAGCTGCACCCAGCGTCCATCCAACATATCTGTTTGAAAGGAACGGTAGCGATGGCGACGGCGCTTTTGGTGGGCCATGGCCAGCCACTGTTCAATGTCGTCAGTTTCAATATTTATCCCGACATGCTCTCGATAGCAGTGGCGCACCAGCTCTTCAAAGGTTTTACCCTGGGCCTGCTGCGGCGTTAAGCCAAATAATGCGGCGTTGGCGCTGTTGGAGAAGATGAGACGGTCGTCCGGGTCAAAGATGCCAATCCCGTCTGCGGTAATTTCCATGGCCTCGAGCAGCAGCCTGAGAGTTTTCTCTGACAGGCCGGCACTAATACCGCCTGCTTCACAGTCGATACCGCCAGGACCTTTCTTCGGACTGCATGGCATTGACAGCATGCCCTTCAGGATAAAAAGTGGCCAGAATCTTAATCAAGACTCCTCCCAAACTATATAGTATACGATAGCAAATGGCGCGTAACGCTTTGTGTCCCCGGGTTTCCCGGGCCTACCCGAAACTCTGGGGCGAAGAGACAGCGCAGATCACGATGAGGGCATGCGACTGCTCAAGAAGCTCTATCTAAAAGTGCCTTGGCTGACTCCGTGCCTTCGGCCACCACTGTCTCGCAGCTAATAAAAAACCCCAGCACCTTGCGGTACTGGGGTTTTGTATTAGGAGCCTGACGATGACCTACATTGCTCAGGCCTGCGGCGTGCGTGGCACGCCTTGTCACATGGGGGCCGTTGTAGTGCACAGCAGGGCCTCGATCCAAAACAAAAAAGCCCCGGCAGCTATTGCTGTCGGGGCTTGTTTATATTAGGAGCCTGACGATGACCTACTCTCACATGGGCAACGCCACACTACCATCGGCGCTGGTCTGTTTCACTTCTGAGTTCGGGATGGGATCAGGTGGTTCCAGACCGCTATGGTCGTCAGGCAAAACGGTTGA
>Ga0208300_101267_pt1 | contig 10963 bp, 10 predicted proteins | sample 23_taG_FD_184096 | JGI IMG/M metagenome (GOLD analysis project Ga0208300, IMG submission 184096) | Marine viral communities from Cariaco Basin, Caribbean Sea - 23_WHOI_OMZ (SPAdes) (version 2) | ecosystem: Environmental > Aquatic > Marine > Oceanic | place: Caribbean Sea: Cariaco Basin... | reverse complement strand
TTTTTTCTACTCATTTTGTGTTTTTTCTACTCATTTTGTGTTTTTTCTACTCATTTTGTGTTTTTTCTACTCATTTTGTGTTTTTTCTCTCCGCAACACATTGATTTTAAAAGGTAAAAAAGTCTCTTAAACAGGAGTAAACAGGAGTAAACAGGAATAAATAAAAACCCTTAAAGAAACGGGTGAATAAAAAAGTTGTGGATAAGATTAAAAAGGAGAAGGAGAGGGTCGATTGATAGGTTTAGCAATCTCTAATTTCTGACTAAGAGCTTTCAATCCGTTATTAATGCTCTGGATATCGCTTTCAGTCAACTTATCAGCATATTTGGTATTAAACCCACTTAGACTAGATTCAAGCGCTCTAGCGTGCTTCTGGACGCTCTCATTGCTATCTAATGTTCTTAATCCTTGATATGCCAGTTCATACTGCTTGGAAGTTCTTCTTAGAATCTCGCTGATATGCTCCTGAGCTAATACTTTGCATTCTTCAGCGGTGGTTTCTTTGTTTATGTACTGCTCAATGTTATCCAAATAACTGACCGCTGTTAGCGTTTCTGCCGTCATTCGGCTAATGTCACTACGACCCAACGAGCCTTGCAATTCATTGTTTTTGGCTGTTCTGCTAGCATCTAATCGAGTAAGAAATACATCAAAATCGGCTGTGACTTCATGATAGTTTTTACGTTCTTTTTGTCTGTTAATCAATATATCCATGGCATTCAGGTTGTCTTGCATTACGTCAAACGTAAACAAGTCCGCAATGCGCCGTTGTTCCTCTCTAAAATCATCAAAATCGTTGGTTAAGCCCAATTTGTTAGCGAAGCGATCAAGGATTTTGACTTGGCGATAGTCAAATTTTTCAGGGTAATCAGCAGGATTATCGCGAAAGCCTGGGCGTAAACTGAACTTTTCATGGTGTCGAGTCATTAAACGATGAGCAAAAGCGCCTAACGTCGCTCTAAGATCATTATTGTCTTTCTCATCTGCGTAACTTTCTCTTTTAGCTTGTCTATCGTACTCTCTAAGCTCTCGATCAATTCGTCTTTTTCGCTCATAAAAGGCTCGTCTGTAGTTGTCGTCAAAGGGGTTTGGAGCTGGTCTGGCGCTTTGTTCAACTGCGCTGTTAATTTCAATATCTGATCTTCCGATAGCTTTAGTGATGCTGTTAATTGCTTGTTTTGAGTTGTTAATTCTTTGTGTGAGTTTTTCATTTGCTCGTGCTGTGTTTGAACTTTTTCTTGTGTTGCTCTCAATTGCTTTGTGGTTTCCATCAATCCAGTTTGGTAGGTTTTTGCATCGCTTACTTGACCACTCAATGTCTCGTTTTGTGTTTCTAATTCTTTGATCCGCTCGATCAATATATCGTTTTGTTGTTTCAAGTCGTTCATCATAATCTCGCTGCTCAAAAATAATTCTATTGGACGCTTCTAGCACTAAACTATTACGCTCCGCGATCATGGCGTTGATTTCACCCCTGATCGTCACTGGCGCAATGCCGTTAAATACCTCGCCTTTTTCCATTGCTACCAATTTAGCTGTCTCATATGCGTCACGCTCCAGCTTAGTCGCAACACTGCCCATCTTAAGCTGTGGCTCAATATCTTTGCCTTGATCTGCATAGCTACGGCAATCTATCAAATCGTGCTTATGCTCGGCTAATTTTTCATTAGCAAGCTGCTCCCATAGTTGGCGAACCTCTTTAATCTCAACACTGACTCGTTCCATGCCAAGCTTATGACGCTTCGTGTCGGACAGCTCAATATCAGCTTTTTCAGTCAATATGATCTCGTTGTTGTTGCCAAGTGCTGCGGTACGCGTGGTGAACATGATATGAGCATGAAAGTTACGAGGATCGGCACCACGATCAATTTCTCTTTGAGTTGGTTTGTGAATGGCACAATCGGCAATCGTGCCGTAACGATCCGCTAGGGTTTGGGCGAACTTGTGTGCCAATGTCTTACGATCTTTCGCACTTAACTCATACGGTAGATTAATCAGCCATTCGCGAGCCACTCTTGCATCTTTGCGTTTCTCGGCACTCTCTGCTTTGTTCCATAAATCACTACGATCAATATCAGCATTGGCAGCAGCCAACGCTGACGGCAAAATGATATCCGCACTCATTACCCCATGCTTTTTTGAGTAGTCGTGTGTCTTACCGTATCGCTTATCTTCCAATTCACAACCAGCACGATAGCTCGCAGAAGCAACGGCACTTTGTCCATTACCCCGTGATATAGATTTAGTCGATGCGATAAAAATAGCCATTTCTATATCCTATAGCTTTTGATTTTTAGCACTATGTATTTTCGTAGTGTGGGGGGTGTGGGGGTCTTACCCCTGCCGATGTTTTGACTTCATAAATGTACGACCGAAGGGAGTAAACATTTGTGAAGTCGAAAACTCGCACTTAGTCAGTGGGACGCAGCCATCCGTCAATTGACTATATCACAAACTGTTGTTAGGTATTGGCGAAGTTGCTATAGTTGGAAAGACTATAATTTTGATAATTTAAGGATGAATATGAGCTTACTAGATGGTAATGATTTAAAAGAAAAGCAGAAGATTAACGAACTTGAGCTTAAGATAAATAGAGAGAAACAAAAGTTAGATAAGAAGCTGACACGACAAAAAATACTGCTGGGAACTTTTCTTATAGATGCGTTAGAGAATGATGCAGTAGATGGCCTAAAGGAATATACGGCTGACCATCTATTGGGGTTTTTGACTCGAAAAGGAGATAAGGTTTTAATGGCAGACTTAGTAAAGGGTCTTGAAAAAATCAAGACCTAGAACAACTAAGATTTTGAAATAGATAGAGATGATCCTCAATGGGTAACAGGCACCCCTTCTGTACTAAATGCAAATGCTTTATTGCTAAAATTACCAAGCATGACTGCTTCAATGACAGGTTTAACTGTTTCATCTATTCCTTCAACTTCAATAATGAAATTAGCACCTGAGCCACCTTTAGACTCTTCTTTTTCAACGATATAATTGAGCGTGCCCATGGCTGGCAGCTCAAGTGGCGTGTTTAAATAAGATTTAATTAAAGTTCCGCCGGTATCGTAATAATCAATTTTATTAACATACAGTGATTTTTTTAAGGTGGTATTACGGACACTTAAAGTCGCGGATAATAAGACTTTACGGTTTTCTTTATCGATGTAAATATCAGAATAAATCGGCACATAAAAAGTTTCTTTATAGCTAAGCTGACTGTGATTTACTTCTGACGTTATTTCCAATTCTTTAATCGGATCCTGCTTATTTTCTGAAAACGCCACATTGGGATCTGTTGTGGAAGAGTTACAACCTGATATCAGGGCTATCATGGTTGCTAATAGGATAGAGACTTGAAGTTTAGCCATAACATTCCTCTTTACCACATTATTTGATACTACAACCTAAACAAGTTTTTAATAACTTGAGAGTCAATTTTTGACAACACGTATCACTATATTAATAATACATACTACTTAACTTTTATCCCCACACTTCGTAAGAATTGGTTAATGTGTTTGTTAGCGCCATAAATTATTAGGACGTCTTTAGGTTGTAGTACTTGCTCGGGCGTCGCTAATCCTTGAATACTAGGTTTTTTCTGTGTACGCCCAAAGCTGTCTTCATAAGACTCATAGCGCAGGGTGCTAAGCAATCGAATATTAAATTTTTGCTCTAACTGTAAGTCATCTACCGTTTGACCAACTAAGGTACTTGGAATCTTAATCTCTACCATACTGAAGTTATCGCTTAATTCAAACGAGTCCACAAAGTAACGTAGGGACAGTCTTTTTGCCCAGCGTTTGGCGGCCTCTTTTTCAGGGTGAATGAGGTCATCGACACCGATGGCTTGTAGTACTTTTTCGTGTAGCGGATTAATACTACGGCTGATTAAACGTTTTGCTTTTAAAGTTTTGAACAACGCCGTTGCCATGACATTTTCACCTTGATCTTCTCCAATGGCGACGACGACGATATCAGCATTGCTGATAGGTAAGCCTTTAACGGTATGTTCATCAGTGGCATTCATACATATTGTATGGGAGATTACTTCTTTATATGCTTCGACTTTTTGCATACTACTGTCAATGGCAATCACCTCATGACCCTGACGGGTTAATGCCATGGCTAGAGAGGAGCCAAAATTTCCTAACCCTACGATAATATACTTCATGCTCTTCTACCTTTTAATCGTTTTTTAACATCTCAATAGCCAGCTTCAGATAGCTTATTTGCAACAAATTAGTTAATGGTAATCTCTTCTGTCGGATAACGATAGTTACCTTGGCGACTATTCTTGAGCAACGCAATAAAGATAGTCAGCATACTGACGCGTCCAACAAACATAATGACCGAAACCACCACTTTACTAAAATCCGATAGATCCGAGGTTAAATTTAAGCTCAACCCTACCGTACTATAAGCTGAAAAGCACTCAAACACTACTTTGATCAAATCAAGGTCAGGTTGGTCATAACTGATAAGTGTTACGCCTATCCCAATGACCAACAATGACAACCACATAATGGAAAACGCGCGCCGAACAGAAATCTCAGCAATTTGTCTTTTGAATACCTCTATCTTGGTCTGACCACGTGCCAGGCTCAAGGTATTTAACAGGGCAATAGCAAAAGTGCTGGTTTTGATACCACCACCCGTTGAGTTAGGCGAAGCACCAATCCACATCAAAAATATCGTCAACATAATAGTTGGAAATGCCAGTTCACCCATATCAACCACATTGAATCCTGCGGTTCGAGGGGTAGCAGCAGTAAAAAATCCTGTTATCAGCTTGCCAAGGAAGCTGGTATGGTCAGCGAGTACATTATTGTATTCAAACAACATCACACCGATGAGACCAACAAGTAATAACGCACCTGTTGTAATTAAGGTAATACGGCTATTGATGTTGAGTAACCAAGGTTGATAGTCGCAGCGCTGATCAACGCTGCGATACATCAGTCGTTCAGCACGGTAACGCATATACCGTAGCACATTGACCACAATGACGAAGCCCATACCACCAAAGATAAAGGTCATCGCAATGATAAGTTGCAATGGATAATTAAAGCGTAGCGAATCGTCATACATACCCGCGCTGAAAATAGAGAACCCCGCATTACAGAAGGCTGAAATCGCATGAAAGACAGAAAAAAACAGCCGCTCAGTCCAGTCCATATTTGGCATGTCATAAATACTAATATAAATGAGTGCCGCCGCTACCGCTTCAATAGCAAACGTCACATACAAGATAGACTTGAGTGTTGATACCACGTTACCCATACCGCGCATGTAAGACATCTCGCTGATGCTTGCTTGGGTCTCATAACTGACGCCGCCCTTAAAGAAATAACTAAAGTAAGTCACAAACGTCAAAATACCCAAGCCACCGATTTGAATCAGTCCCATAATAATGACTTGCCCAAACGTCGTGAAGTAAGTCGCGGTATCTACCACGATAAGCCCAGTCACACAAACGGCACTAGTCGCCGTAAAAAGCGCATCGACAAAGGACAACGGCTGCGTTGTTGCATTGGGCATCATCAGTAATAACGCACCAACCAAAACCACCGATAAAAAGCTTAAGATAAAAAACTGGGCAGGGTTTAGAAAAGTGCGATTAAGATTAAAATCGTGATCAGAGAGCTCACGAACAAAGGTAACGAACACTGCAATTTTTAACGCGACAAAACCATCAACAGCCGCTGACAATCCTAAACGCACTAAATCAGTGAAATGTGCTGCCAATAGTATGATAATCGCGATACTGGTAATCGCATCAAAAACAACTACTTTATTAAAAGTTAGTGGCTTTTTGGTGTAGAGATAACGACCAGCAGTTACTACAAAACTTAGGAAAATAATGACAAGATAAATAATATGAAAGACTTGTTGTAGCCATGCCGGTAGTGTAAAACCACTATCTAATAAGGCTATAATGACCCCAACAACACTAATGAAAATAGTAAAATTATTTAGCAATCGATAACGCGTGGCTGCATTCATAGACTTAATTCATCATAAAAGTGACCGCGACAATTGTACTCTTCTTTTCTACTATTACCAAAAAGCAGTTAGGTTTTAAGTCAAAAGACAACTAAAAAGACGACTAGAAGGTACGATGAACGTTTATATTGGTATTTTTTGAACGTGATTTTTTAGTTTATTACCATTAAGAATAGCTCATACCCCAAGGGAACCAGCTCTTTTACCCTTAAAATCTATTAACAGACCACTTATAACAGACTGCTATAATGGAACCACTTATAACAGACTATTTTAGGTGTTTATGTTTATCAGAGCGTATCTACGAGCGTCTACCAAAGAACAAGACGCTAAGCGTGCCAAAAGCGAACTCATAGCATTTGCCAACGATCATGGCCACAAAATTGCTGCCTTCTATGTCGAAAACGAATCAGGCGCTATCTTGGTGCGACCCAAGCTTATGCAGCTGATCGAAGATGCTCATAAGGGTGATGTGATCTTAGTTGAGCAGATTGATCGCTTGGCACGTTTGAACCAAGCTGACTGGAATACGCTTAAAAGAATGCTATCAGAAAAAAAGCTCTCTATCGTATCAAAAGAGCTGCCTACCTCATATATGGCGCTTCAACCTGAACGCAGCACTGAATTTATGAGTAGTATATTGCAGGCCATCAACTCGATGATGCTGGATATGCTCGCAGCCATTGCTCGAAAAGATTATGAGGATCGCCGGAACCGTCAGATGCAAGGTATTGCTCGTGCTAAGGCAGAAGGTAAGTATTCAGGACGTAAGAAAGATACTGAAAAACGTAAGATCATCGCCAGTCTACTCGAATCAGGTCATAGCTATTCTGATATTCAAAAAATAGCCAAGTGTTCACGGCATCTGATCGCTGACGTAGCCAAAGACAGAGACTGATCACTGACCATTAAGTGGTTCTATTACAGCAATCTACTACGAGTGGTCTATTAATGAGCCTTTTTAGATGATTCCTTCGGGGGGATATCATAATGTCCTTCCAGATAAATCTTATTAAAGCAGTAGATGTGATGGTTAGCAAAAAGCCACCGAGTAGCTACTCGGTGGCTTTTTGCTTCTTATAGCTGAATAAATATTTTAAATACTTTCTTGTTAGCTATGAATAACTAAATCCAGCCAAGCGTTCAATGGCTAAAGCTAAAGATTTGTCATCGAATATCTCTAGTTTACGCTGTCCCCATTTGAGATCATTAGATTCTATGAACCACTTTTCTAAACCTTGTTTAACGCACTCAAGTTTTGGTTCTACACCTTCTTTATGAATAAGCCAATCAACGGTCGCTAACAACTCCATACCATAAGGTGACTCAAAACCTTCTATCACATCAATTATTTGTTTTAGTGCTGGCAGATATGACTGACTCTTACTCTCAGTTTGTAAATAACTTTGTATAACCTGCTTATGGTCATAGTTAAATCTGATCGTACTCTCAAACGCTTGAATGTCGGTAATGCGTTTATCTGAAATTAAATAATGCCCATCAAGGCTATTTAATAAATGCGTTAAGTTATAAGCATAAGGACCATAGCGATTCGCAACGAAATCCAATTTAAATGGATCACCTAAATTTTTGGAAGTAATACTACGGTCTAGCAAGTAGACTAGTTTCTGTATTTCGACTTGGCTACAGTCCATTCCAATAATCAAATAACGTCGTATTAGTTCTAATACTAATGCCCTAGCAGGAGTTAAATTGGTAACGCCTACTTTATTTTTGACGTTCTGATATTGTTTAGTTGGCTCATAGACAAAGATATCAACATCCTCTAAATCATTTAAAGCCTCTACAATTTTAGGTTTTACTTCATGCCACTTTAACCCGCCGTTCCCTGCTCCTAGCGGAGGAATAGCAATGGACTTGATATTTTTTTCAATAATAAACTTACGTAAATCTTGCAACCCTGATTCAATCCATTCCATCTTTGACTTGTTGCGCCAATGCTGTTTTGTAGGAAAATTAACTATCCATGTAGCTCCTGATAACTCATCTGTATGTGTGATAAACATCTTACCCGTTTGAATATCGCCTGATTTGCAAGCTTCTGCGTACTCTTCCATATTCTTTGAAAAGCGCTCTTTAAACATCAAGGCAACACCTTTACCCATTACGCCAACAGTATTCACAGTATTCACAAGTGCTTCAACATCGGCTTCTAACAAATTGCCAGTAGTATAGGTAATCATAGCTTTTCTCCGTCTACCTTTACAGTAGTGAATAACTTACTTTCACGTACCAATGATAGATACAATAAAATTTGTGCTCTAAGCTATTCATTAATAGCCAAGACTCAATAGTCGATTAATTCTTAAGTAAAATACATATGTTTCGCCACTTTCACTGTCATATTCTTACCATGTTGTTTTAAATAACTTTCTACTTCTGATTTAACAGTTTCGCTATAGCATAAAATTGCTTCTAACTGCTCAATGGGAAGATGCTTATGAATCAAGGCCTCGGCTTGATAACGCTCCATGTTTACGCGTGTGAAATTACAGTTTTGCAGAATTCCCCAATCAATACTATTTAAGTGCTGTAGATCTGAGTAAAAATCAGCGTAAGCCATTAATGCATGCATATTTGTAAATACGAAATTCACACTGCTATTATTTTTAAGACTATTCAAGCTAGCAACTAAGATAATGATATCTTCATTGGCTACCTTGGGTACATTATACCCTGTATGTATGTTATACATCATAGGTGAAAATGGCGTAAAGTAGAAAGGTACATAATCGTTAAGTACTCCTCCAGTTGCAATTGGTACATCTCTAGAATTACGTCTTTCTATAATTTCCTCGTTACCCATCGTTTTGTAGTTGGCAGTTGGTGGAACATGATTCGCACTATATAGACCTTTCTCGATCAGAGAAGATATATCACTACGACGAACAATACGCCATATACGAGCGTTTTCAGCCGTTAGAAATCCATATTTCATAACCTTCTCCTAAACATTAAATAATACAGATAAAGCAGCCTTAAAATTTCATATGTTATTAGATTTATTAATTTAGTTATTTAATAGATCATCCATAATAATCGCTGTCATTAGGGCAAGACTAATATTTTGCAAGCCTTATCCCAACCATATTTTCATACGACTATTGACACTTATGTATCTGAACCCCTAATTTCCGTATAAAGTATTTATAGTTTGCCACACAAGCACGTGAGTGCCATAGTTGTTCACTGAACGTTCTGGACAGTTGAACTGTACAGGCTCTAAAAACGTACTTGAACATTAGGTGAACAATGAAAATATCGGTGACGAAAGCAGCAAAAGAATGGGGTGTGTCAAGAACAACAATCTATCAGAAAGTTAATGATGGCGAGCTATCTAGAGCAGCAGATAAAAAAATTGACACTGCGGAAATGCTTCGAGTATTTGGAGAACCTTTGTCCAAAAAACGTACTGAACAATCACTGGACAGTCCTCATAGTACGCACTTGGACAGTCAAGCTGGACAGTCTTGTACAGAGCTTGAACACCAATTAGATTTAGAGAAATTAAAGAACGAACACCTTCGACAGCAAGTCAGCGATCAAAAGCAGTTGATAGAGAATTACCAACAACAGATTGGTCAGCTAAACAAGACTCTGGATAAAGCCAACGCTAGTATTCACGATTTTGCTCAAGTGAAGTTACTAGAATTCAAGCAACTTTCATCAGATGGTGAGGCACAGCCAGAACAAAAACCAACGATGACACCAGCAACAGCTCCCAAGAAGAAGAAACGGTGGTTCTTTCAATTATAATTCGTGTTGGACAAGATGTTAGTGTTTAACTTTTGGTAAATAACTTTCTAAGCCTTTATTGGGTTTGTTAAAACTTTCAGGCTCTCGCTGTATGATATTAATCATTTCACGCTTAAATGCATCAGTATGCATTCTGCCGTCATAACTTAGGCTTGAGTGGTTGTTATAGTCATTCATAAACTGCACGCTATCGACGATGGATTGAATGGCGGACGGTGACAAGGTGCCGTCTTTACTGGTTAATTTGTCTAATGTTTTTTTATGGAACTTGAGCGTTAATCCCTCATAACCTTTGCCTCTACTTTTTTTGTGATACTCAACAGTGACCTTGTAGTTTGTACTCTCATTGACTTCATCTATAGCAGTGTCAATCACACGCTCTCTAAGCTGTCCAAATTGCTTATACTTACCTTTAATGCCCATAACGTAGCGAAAATCATCTAAATTCATAGCTTTAGTATATTGATACTGACCTACCCAACAAACAATTAATTCATATAGGCGTATCGAATGAATACTTGATAGCTCAGATACCTCCATCAGCCTATATTTTGTGAAGTTAGCTTTCAGCTGTGTCAAATAAGGCAGTACATCCTCTGCAAATGTTATTGTTATCTGCTCTCCGTTGGGATCATAAAGAACGCCGCTAACAAAGCGGGTACGAAGCGTTTTATTATCCTCCAGTGCTATCAGAACTTCTCTATCAAAAAGCCGATTGCTAGCTTGCTCTAAATCTCTAAAAGCATTCTTCTTAGTACTATCGTTATAGAATATCTTTGCTACTTCCTCGACTGTCACTGTGAACTTGGTTTGCTTAGTAATGTTTGGCGCATCAGGTCTACTATCAATACGACTAATACAAGTTAATAAAAGCTGTTTCTCTTTAGTGGTCATGGTATAAGCTGCTAGGACAAGCTCATTGGATTGTACGACTAGATTGTTTTCCATATTTTTTTCGAATCCCTGCTTAATATACTGTTATTTCCAATAATAACTAAGCTTTACTTTAGCATATAAAACCATAAATAATATCATAAATTTTTATTTGTGTTTTTTCTACTCATTTTGTGTTTTTTCTACTCATTTTGTGTTTTTTCTACTCATTTTGTGTTTTTTCTACTCATTTTGTGTTTTTTCTCTCCGCAACACATTGATTTTAAAAGGTAAAAAAGTCTCT
>Ga0208300_101264_pt1 | contig 11037 bp, 11 predicted proteins | sample 23_taG_FD_184096 | JGI IMG/M metagenome (GOLD analysis project Ga0208300, IMG submission 184096) | Marine viral communities from Cariaco Basin, Caribbean Sea - 23_WHOI_OMZ (SPAdes) (version 2) | ecosystem: Environmental > Aquatic > Marine > Oceanic | place: Caribbean Sea: Cariaco Basin... | reverse complement strand
TTCGCAATCCCTTTCTCGAAGCTCGAAGCTCGAAGCTCGAAGCTCGAAGCTCGAAGCTCGAAGCTCAAAGCTCAAAGCTCGAAGCTCGGTGGTTAGGGTTTAAAGCCATGCCGCAATCACCGATAATGGCCGCCCTTTTCCCGCGTCGTGACGGCAGGTTCACGACGCCCAGATCCGCGGCACCCCGCGCCGGGTCGGGCCGAGAGCCCCAAGCCCAGGCCCCACGACTACGAAGTAACCCATGAAAGAGACGATTACAGAACTGCTCGAAGCCGCCATCGCCAAGCTGCAGCAGACAGGCGATCTACCGGCGGACGTGAGTCCGGCGATCAAGGTCGATCCGACCCGCGACAAGGCGCATGGCGACTACGCCAGCAATCTGGCACTGGTGCTCGCCAAGCCGGCCGGCTGCAAACCGCGCGATCTCGCCGACAAGCTGGTCGCGGCCCTCCCCGACAACGACGCGATCCGCAAGACGGAGATCGCCGGGCCGGGCTTCATCAACTTCTTTGCCGCGACCGATGCCATTGCGGGCATCGTCAGCCAGATCCTGGATGCCGGAGACACCTTCGGTCGCAGCATGATCGGCGCCGGCGAAAAGGTGCAGGTCGAGTTCGTTTCCGCCAACCCGACCGGGCCGTTGCATGTCGGCCATGGCCGTGGCGCAGCGATCGGCGACTGCCTGTGCCGGGTGCTGGAAGCCACCGGCTTCGACGTGACCCGCGAGTTCTACTACAACGACGCTGGCGCCCAGATCAACAACCTGATGCGCTCGGTGAAGGCCCGCGCCCTCGGCCTCGGCCCCGACGACGAAGGCTGGCCCGAGGACGGCTATCGCGGCGATTACATCAAGGATGTCGCCCAGGCCTATCTGGCCGGCGAAACCGTGACCGCCGACGACCGCGAAGTCACCGCCAAGGCCGATCCGGAAGACGAAGATGCCATCCGCGCCTTTGCCGTGGCCTACCTGCGTCGCGAGCAGGATCTCGACCTCAAGGCGTTCGGGGTCGAGTTCGACGTCTATTTCCTGGAATCGTCGCTGTACGCTGAAGGCCGGGTCGAGGAGACGGTCGAAGCGCTGGTATCCGGCGGGCACACCTACGAGGCCGACGGCGCGCTCTGGCTTCGCACCACCGACTTTGGCGACGACAAGGATCGGGTGATGCGCAAGAGCGACGGCGACTACACCTACTTCGTGCCCGATGTCGCCTATCACTACAACAAGTGGCAGCGCGGCTTCACTACCGTGATCGACGAACAGGGCGCCGACCACCACTCGACCGTCACCCGTGTGCGCGCCGGCCTGCAGGCGCTGGAAGCCGGCATCCCGCAGGGCTGGCCGGACTACGTGCTGCACCAGATGGTGCTGGTGACCCGTTCCGGTGTCGAGGTCAAGCTCTCCAAGCGTGCCGGCAGCTACGTCACGCTGCGGGATCTGATCGACGAAGTCGGCCGCGATGCCACGCGCTACTTCCTCGCCGCACGACGCGCCGACTCCCAGTTGACGTTCGATATCGATCTTGCACGGTCGCAGACCAACGATAATCCGGTCTATTACATTCAGTACGCTCATGCCCGCGTCTGCAGCGTGCTGCGCAAGGCCGAAAGCGACGATCTCGCCTTCGACCACGCCATCGCGATGGCCAATCTGGAGCGTCTCGATGCCTCCCAGGAGAAGGCGCTGATGAATCGTCTGGCGCGTTATCCCGATGTCGTCGAGCGCGCCGCCCGCACCCGCGAGCCGCATCAGATCGCGCAGTATCTGACCGAGCTCGCCAGCGACTTCCACACCTGCTACAACGCCCAGAAAGTCATGGTAGACGATGCCGAGCTGCGTAACGCACGCCTGGCACTGGGTCTGGCGACACGCCAGGTCATCGGCAATGGATTGGCGCTACTCGGCGTCAGCGCCCCGGAGGAGATGTAAGACATGGCACGCCGCCCCGCTCAGAACAGCCGCCCGTCCCCCTCTCGTTCTTCGCCCAAAGGCGCGACGACGAAGGCTCGCCCGCGCCGATCCGGCAGCAGTCCAGGCGGTGGTCTCGGCGGCATTCCGGGGTGGCTATGGGCAATTGCCGGCCTGATCGCCGGTTTCGCCCTGTCGCAGTATCTGGATCGCTCCTCGCCGGAGCCCGTCGCTGCCGTCGTGCCCCGCCCGACCTCCACTCAGACCACCAGCGGTAGCGACGGCCAGCAGAGCGGGGGCGGCGCCAGCAGCACCCAACAGTCGGCGCCGGCGACCCCGACATTCGAGTTCTACACGCTGCTGCCGGAAACGGAGGTCATCGCGCCCAACAGCGACAGTTCGGCACCGGAACCGACCGCCAAGACGACTCGGGAAGCCGCCGCCGACGATGCTGCGAACCAGACCAAGCAGCCGACGCCCAGCGGTGGTCGCTACGTCCTGCAGGCCGCCTCGTTCCGGGATCTCGGCGACGCCGAGCGCCTGGCCAACCGGCTCAAGGACTTCGGCCTGCTGGCCAAGATCACCGATGTCCGCGCCAACGGCGATCAGCTGTGGCACCGGGTCCAGGTCGGCCCCTACGAGGACAAGCGCGAGCTCTCGCGTGCGCAGGATCTGATGGTGACCCAGGGCATCGAGCCGCTACTGCTGCGCCTGCAGAACTGAGGCCCGCAGGCCAGGCGCCTGCGACAAGCTCGCGGGAACGTTACCGAATACGGCCGGCACTCGTTGCCGGCCGTCCAGCGTCCGCGGCTTTCTCCACAGTCCTTCCCTTCCATTTGCCCCGTTGTGCCTCGCCGCTTTCCCGCCGTTACGCCCCAATGGCTTGATTTCCGCAAGCCCTGCCCGCACTTGATGATTCATGCTGCATCGCGTCGTACCCGTCATCTTTGATTCGGACGTGATGACACCGGTTTTTCGGCGCCGTCGGCCAGACTTGACGGCGCGCCATTGGGAGTTAATTGCATGACCACAATCGTATCCGTGCGCCGTGGCGATCAGGTTGCCCTGGCCGGCGATGGCCAGGTGTCGCTGGGCAATACGGTAATGAAAGGCAATGCCAGTAAGGTTCGCCGTCTCCATCGCGGCCAGGTTCTGGCCGGGTTCGCCGGCGGCACCGCCGACGCCTTCACCTTGTTCGAACGCTTCGAGGCTCAACTCGAAAAGTACCAGGGCCATCTGACCAAGGCTGCGGTCGAGCTGGCGAAGGAGTGGCGCACCGATCGCGCGCTGCGCCGCCTGGAAGCGATGCTGGCCGTCGCCGACAAGACCGCCTCGCTGATCATTACCGGCAACGGCGACGTGGTCGAACCCGAGCGCGGCATCATCGCCATCGGCTCCGGCGGCCACTTCGCCCAGGCCTCGGCGCGGGCACTGCTCGAGAATACCGATCTTAGCGCGCGCGAGATTACCGAGAAGTCGATCAACATCGCCGCCGACATCTGCGTCTTCACCAATCACCAGATCACGCTCGAAGAGCTGTAACGAGGCCCCATTCCCATGTCTCAGACTCCTTCCCAGGAAACCGCCAGCACGCAGCCGGCGCTGACCCAGTCTTCGATGACGCCGCGTGAGATCGTCCATTCGCTCGACCAGTACATCATCGGCCAGCACGACGCCAAGCGGGCCGTCGCCATCGCGCTGCGCAACCGCTGGCGCCGGATGCGTCTCGACGAGAACATGCGCGGCGAGATCGTGCCCAAGAACATCCTGATGATCGGCCCGACCGGCGTCGGCAAGACCGAGATCGCGCGGCGTCTGGCCAAGCTGGCCGGCGCCCCCTTCCTCAAGGTCGAAGCGACCAAGTTCACCGAAGTCGGCTATGTCGGCCGCGATGTCGAATCGATCATCCGCGACCTGATGGAAATGGCGATCAAGATGGTGCGCGAGCAGGCCAAGACCGAAGTTCGCCACAAGGCGCAGGATGCCGCCGAGGATCGCATTCTCGACGCCCTGCTGCCGCGTCCGCGGGGCAGCGAGTACGATGCTGGTCGCGACGACTCCTCCACCCGTCAGGTTTTCCGCAAGAAGCTGCGTGAAGGCCAGCTCGACGACAAGGAGATCGACATCGAGGTGACGCCGGCCAGCCAGGGGGTCGACATCATGACGCCGCCCGGCATGGAGGAGATGACCAACCAGCTCCAGAGCCTGTTCGCCAACATGGGCAAGCAGAAGTCCGAGACGCGCCGCGTCACGGTCAAGGACGCCTGGAAGCTGCTGCAGGACGAGGAAGCCGCCAAGCTGGTCAACGAGGAAGAGATCAAGCAGCGCGCGCTGGAAGCGGTCGAACAGAACGGGATCGTGTTCCTCGACGAGATCGACAAGGTCGCCAAGCGCGGCGAATCCGGCAGCGGCGGCGATGTCTCCCGCGAGGGCGTCCAGCGTGACCTGCTGCCGCTGATCGAGGGCTCTACCGTCTCCACCAAGCACGGCATGGTGCGTACCGACCACATCCTGTTCATCGCCTCCGGCGCCTTCCACCTCTCCAAGCCGTCGGATCTGATTCCGGAACTGCAGGGCCGCCTGCCGATCCGGGTCGAACTGACGGCGCTGACGCCGGACGATTTCAAGCGCATCCTGACCGAGCCGTCGGCCGCGCTGACCAAGCAGTACCGGGCACTGCTCGGCACCGAAGGGCTGGATGTCCAGTTCACCGAAGACGGCATTTCCCGCATCGCCGAGATCGCCTGGCAGGTCAACGACGGCACCGAGAACATCGGCGCCCGCCGCCTGCACACGGTGATGGAGCGACTGCTCGAGGAAGCCTCGTTCCAGGGCGGCGACTTCGCCAGCCCGCTGGTCATCGACGCCGACTATGTCAACGAGAAGCTCGGTGAACTGGCGGTGGACGAAGACCTGTCGCGGTATATCCTTTAACGCCGCGAGCCGCGAGCCGCGAGCCGCGAGCCGCGAGCCGCGAGCCGCGAGCCGCGAGCCGCGAAATGATGACCGCCGCTTGTCACATCGGCAAGCGGCTTCGCTCGAAGCTCGAAGCTCGAAGCTCGAAGCTCGAAGCTCGAAGCTCGAAGCTCGAAGCTCGAAGCTCGAAGCTCGAAGCTCGAAGCTCGAAGCTCGAAGCCAGGAGTCTTCTAATGCCCGCCCCCATCCCCAACCGCGTTCACTACCACAAGGGCGATCGCGAGCTTGAGCTTGGCTACCCCGATGGCGAAAGCTATCGCTTGCCGATCGAGCTGTTGCGCGTCTATTCGCCCTCGGCGGAAGTCCAGGGTCATCATCCCAGCGAAGCCGTGCTGCAGACGGGCAAGCGCCACGTCGGGCTGCTGGATATCTCCCAGGCCGGTCGCTACGCGTTGAAGCTGCATTTCGACGATGGACACAATACCGGGCTTTACACCTGGGAATATCTCTACGACATGGCGACTCATCGGCAAGCCTGGTGGGAGGACTATCTCGCCCGCCTGCAGCGCGCCGGCGCTTCGCGTGAGGCCAGCGTGATCCAGATCCATCAGGTCTGATGCCAGACCCTTGAGCATGACGGCGGCCAACGGGCCGCCGTCTTCTTTTGGCGCGTCATGATGCGCAAAGACAAGTTTGCGACCAGACGCTACAATGCGGACTCGGTCGATTCACATCGATTTACCCCGGCCGCGGGCGTGCCTTTCGCACCCGCTCGAGCCGCCTGGCAGCACACCGCCCAGACAGCGACATCACCGCCCAATGGCGCACGATCGCCGCTCGCGTCATCTCGGAGAAAAGCACATGGACAAGCGCACGACCGACTTCGGCTACGAGAAAGTAGCGATCGACGAGAAAGCCGCCCGCGTGGCGGACGTTTTCCACTCGGTGGCCGCGCGTTACGATGTCATGAACGACCTGATGTCGTTCGGTATCCATCGTCTCTGGAAGCAGTTGACGCTCGAGCGCAGCGGCGTTCGCCAGGGCCACCGCGTTCTCGACATCGCCGGCGGCACCGGCGATCTGACCCGCCAATTCGCGAAACGGGTCGGCCCCAGTGGCCGCGTCATTCTCGCCGACATCAACGAATCCATGCTGCGCGTGGGACGCGACAAGCTGATCGACCACGGTGTCGGCGACAACGTCAAATACGTGCAGGCCAACGCCGAAAGCCTGCCGTTTCCGGACAACAGCTTTCACTGCATCACCATCGCCTTCGGCCTGCGCAACGTCACCGACAAGGACGCAGCGCTGCGTTCAATGGCGCGGGTTCTCAAGCCGGGCGGACGCCTGCTGGTGCTGGAATTCTCCAAGCCGGTCAACGGCCTGCTGTCGAAAGCCTACGACCAGTACTCCTTCCGCCTGCTGCCGCAGATGGGCCGGCTGGTGGCCAACGACGCCGACAGCTATCGCTATCTGGCGGAGTCGATCCGCATGCATCCCGATCAGGAAACGCTCAAGGGCATGATGCAGGCTGCCGGACTAGAGCGTGTCGAATATACCAACATGACCGGCGGCATCGTCGCGCTCCACCGCGGCATCAAGCTCTGAGGGCTGGCGTCATGCTGGATACATTCGCCCTGGTCGCGCTGGAGCGCTCGCTGAACACGCTGCTGCGACGTGACCCCGCATCGCCCGCCAGGCTAGCGGCGTTGGCCGGCCATACCCTGCGCCTGGTCTTCGCCGATGCCCGGCTCGGACTGCGCGTGGCCTTTCATGACGATGGCGTCACGCTGGGGCGCGTGCATGACTGGCACGACACGGACGATCTCGAAATCACTGTCACCCGAGACGTCGTCACCCGTCTGATGGCGGGCGACTCGCCCGAGCGCCTGCTGTTCAGCGGGCAATTGCCGGTTACCGGCCAGACGGGGCTGTTGACTCCAATCCAGACACTGTTCATGGATCTCGACATCGACTGGGAAGGCGCATTGTCCAGCATCCTGGGCAATGGCACCGCGCACGGCGTGGCCAGCGGCATCCGTCATCTCGACCGTCAGGCCCGTTTTCTGGCCAACGAATGGCAACAGGACATGCGTGAATATCTGTTCGAGGAGCGGCGCTGGCTGGCGGGACGTGACCAGTTGGCCGTAGCCCGCGACCACCTGACCGAACTCCAGCAAGCCGTCGATCGCCTCGGGGCCAGAGTGGCTCGGCTCCAACGTCGTCGGGAGTCCCATTCATGAGCTTGCGGCTATTTCGCATCGCCTGGACCGTCTCCCGTTATCGCCTCGACAGCCTGATGCCCCAGGAACGCCTGCCGCCGGTCATTCGCTGGCTGTGGCGCTTCGCTCCCGTTCGCCTGATCCCGATCGGCGACCATTCGCGGGGCAAGCGGCTACGTCTGGCGCTGGAATCGCTGGGACCGATCTTCGTCAAGTTCGGCCAGATGCTGTCGACGCGCCGCGATCTGCTGCCGCCGGATATCGCCGATGAACTCAAACGGCTGCAGGATCAGGTCCCCCCCTTCCCCGGCGAGACCGCCCGCGCCATGGTCGAGGTCGAGCTGGGCCAGACGGTCGAGGAAGCGTTCGCGGCGTTCGAGACCGAGCCGATGGCCTCGGCGTCGATCGCCCAGGTTCACGCCGCCGAGCTGCACAGCGGCGAGCAGGTCGTGGTCAAGATCATTCGCCCCGGTATCGATCGCATCATGCGCGAGGATATCGGCCTGCTGTACACCTTCGCGCGCTTGATGCGCCGGATCCCCGAAGCGCGTCGCCTCCGCCCGGTGGAAGTGGTGCAGGACTACGAAGCGACGCTGTTCGACGAGCTCGATCTCAACAAGGAAGCTGCCAACACCTCGCAGCTCAAGCGCAACTTCCAGAGCTCGCCGCTGCTCTACGTGCCCGCCATTCACTGGTCGCTGACCCATCGTCAGGTCATGGTCCAGGAGCGCATCAACGGCATTCCGGTGGCGGATATCGATGCCTTGCGCGCCCAGGGCACCGATCTCAAGAAGCTGGCCGAGCGTGGTGTGGAGATATTCTTCACCCAGGTCTTCCGCGACAATTTCTTCCATGCCGACATGCATCCCGGCAATATCTTCGTCTCGCGGGACAACCCCACCGAACCCCGTTACATCGCCATCGACTGCGGCATCGTCGGCAGCCTGACCCGGGAAGACCAGGACTACCTGGCGCGGAACCTGCTCGCGTTCTTCCGCCAGGACTATTACGAAGTCGCGGTGCTGCATATCGAATCCGGCTGGGTCGGCGAAGGCACGCGGGCCAACGAGTTCGCTTCGGCGATCCGCGCGGTTTGCGAGCCGATTCTGGAGAAGCCGCTCAAAGACATCTCTTTCGGTCAGGTGCTGCTGGGGCTGTTTCAGACCGCGCGGCGCTTCAACATGGAAGTCCAGCCACAGCTGGTACTCCTGCAGAAAACCCTGCTCAACATCGAAGGCCTGGGTCGCCAGCTCTATCCCGATCTGGACCTGTGGAGCACGGCCAAGCCCTATCTCGAGCGCTGGATGCGCGAGCGCGCCGGGCCCAAGGGCTTCTGGAAGACACTGCAGAAGCACGCGCCGGAACTGGCGCATCAGATTCCGGAGCTGCCGGTGCTCGCGCATCAGGCCCTTTCCGACCGCGAGCAGCAGCGCCGGCTCAACCGCCAGCAGACCGAGGCGCTGACGAGCCTGGAAGCCCGCTTTCAGCGAGCCGCCCCCCGCGCTAGGCGTTTGCGCCTGGGCGCCGTTCTGCTGGCCGTGGCGCTGGCCTGGCAGCCGATGCTGGCGTGGGCGGAACAGCAACCGTGGCCGGTGCTGATCGCGGCCGGCCTGGGCGTAGTGCTGCTGGCGTGGCGCTGAGTGTATGATGATGACCCGAACGTCGAAGTCATCGAGCTCGAATCTCGAATCTCGAATCTCGAATCTCGAATCTCGAATCTCGAATCTCGAAGCCAATCTAGCCTCAGAAGCAGGAATGTCATCTCATGAGTGATACTCTCGAGCAACTGGCGGCGGTACTGGACGCCCGTCGTAGCGCGGACCCGGACAGTTCCTATGTCGCGCAGCTGCATCACCGAGGCCTCAACAAGATCCTGGAAAAGGTCGGCGAGGAAGCGACGGAAACGCTGCTTGCCGCCAAGGATGTCGAGGCGGATAATGCAAAGAGCCGCCAGGATCTGGTCGGCGAAGTGGCCGACCTCTGGTTTCACAGTCTGGTCATGCTGTCGCACCTCGATATCGACCACCGTGAGGTACTGGCGGAACTGGCCCGGCGCTTCGGCGTTTCGGGGCTGGACGAAAAGGCGTCGCGCCAGCGAGACTCATGAGTCATCATCGCGCCAACGCGCATCGGTAAGGAGAAAGTTATGCTGGGCGGGATTAGCATCTGGCAACTGTTGATCGTCCTCGGGATCATCATCCTGATTTTCGGCACCAAGAAACTGCGCAACGTGGGCAGCGACCTGGGCGGCGCCGTCAAGGGCTTCAAGAAGGCCGTCGGTGAAGACGAGGACGAAAAGAAGGGGAGCACGACGCAGCATAGCATCAACCACTCCCAGGACTCGGCGAACCACACCACCCAGGACAGCAACTTCGATAGCCGCGCCGACGAGACGCAGACGTCCAGCGACAAGGCCGAGCGCAAGTAACCGACATGTTCGATATCGGTTTCTTCGAACTTCTGCTGATCGGCATCGTGGGCTTGCTGGTACTGGGACCGGAGCGCCTGCCCAAGGCAGCCCGTACCGCCGGCCTCTGGGTCGGCCGGATCAAGCGCAGCGTCTCGACCATGCAGCGGGAGATCACCTCCCAGCTCGAGGCCGAGGAGCTGCGCCAGAAACTGGCCGAGCAGCAGAAGAAACTGGACGAGGGCATCAATCAGGCACGCCGAGGCGTCGAGAAGCACTTCGAAAGCGACTCGAAAGGCAGCTCGTCTCCTTCGACGCCGACGCCTTCTTCCGGGAACAACCACCAATCGGCCGGGGCAACCTCCGACGCCGACCCGCAGCCGTCGTCGTCCCCTGAGACCCCCCCCGCTGCCCCTTCTTCCTTTCCCGCGGACAAGGATTCGGCTTCCCGATGAGCGATGCCTCCTCTCCACCGCCAGATGAACAGCAGCCACAGGCGCCACTGATCGAGCACTTGATAGAGTTGCGCTCCAGGCTGATGAAGGCCGTGATCGTCGTCGTGGTGATCTTCGTCGGGCTCTACGCGTTCTCCAACGACATCTACCGCTTCGTCGCCGACCCGCTAGTGGCCCTGTTGCCGACGGGATCGAAGATGATCGCCACCGAGGTCACCTCGCCGTTCCTGGCGCCTTTCAAACTGACCATGGTGGTGGCGATCTTTGCCGCGATCCCGTTCATTCTCTATCAGGCCTGGGCGTTCATCGCACCGGGGCTCTACAAGCACGAAAAAGCGCTGGCATTCCCGCTGCTCGCCTCCAGCATTCTGCTGTTCTACTGCGGTGCCGCCTTCGCCTACTATATCGTGTTCCCGCTGCTGTTCAGCTTCTTCGTGCATACCGGGCCGCAGGATGTCACGGTGATGACGGACATCAACGCCTATCTCAATTTCGTGCTGAAGATGTTCTTCGCCTTCGGTGTGGCGTTCGAGATTCCCATCGCCACCTTCCTGGTCATCTGGACCGGGATCACCGACGTGAAGAGCCTGAGCAAGAAGCGCCCTTATGTGATTCTGATCTGTTTCATCATCGGCATGCTGCTCACCCCGCCGGACATCATTTCGCAGAGCCTGCTGGCCGTGCCCATGTGGCTTCTGTTCGAGGTCGGCATCATCTTCGGCCGTATCGTCCAGCGTCGTCGCGCAGAAGATCCGACCGGCGCGGACTGATCCGTTCGCGCAGCACTGGTCCGTTCGCGCAGCCTTTTCGTGACAAGCCGCTGCGACAACCGCCCTCATCCTGTCGGCCATTACGGTTGTTATACTGAGGGCGCCCAACCCACTGTCATCGTTCTGTCATTCGCCGCCGGTAGGGTAGCTACCGGCGGAGCGGACGTGCCGAAAGGCATGTTCGCCGTCTATCGTGGAGAGACTCATGCGTTACAACCTTCCTCGTCAGTACCCGGCCACCCGCCTGCGTCGTCTACGCAAGAGCGACTTTTCCCGCCGTCTGGCCAGAGAATCGACACTGACGACTGACGACCTGATTCTTCCCGTCTTCGTGCTCGACGGCGAGAAGCGCCGCGAACCG
>Ga0208300_101259_pt1 | contig 11074 bp, 10 predicted proteins | sample 23_taG_FD_184096 | JGI IMG/M metagenome (GOLD analysis project Ga0208300, IMG submission 184096) | Marine viral communities from Cariaco Basin, Caribbean Sea - 23_WHOI_OMZ (SPAdes) (version 2) | ecosystem: Environmental > Aquatic > Marine > Oceanic | place: Caribbean Sea: Cariaco Basin... | reverse complement strand
CCTGTGCTTTTATATCGACTATCCTTTTGCCGCCCCATTGATTAACGATAGAGAGTGTTATGCCGCCAAACTTTCATGCCGATACCCCGCTTGCCCAGCGCATGCGCCCAGCGACGCTCGATGCCATCATCGGTCAAGAGCATCTGCTGGCAGCTGGGGCACCGCTACGACGCTTGGTCGAGCAAGGCCATTTGCCCTCCATTATCTTGCACGGTGAGGCAGGCATCGGCAAAACCACCATTGCTATGCTATTGGCTGATGCCGTGGGTCGGCCGTTTCATGCGTTGTCGGCACTCAATACGGGAGTCAAACAGTTACGCGAAGTGCTGGAGGTTAAGGACTCGTTGAGCTTTGAGTCGCCGGTGGTGTTTATCGATGAGATACACCGCTTTAACAAAGCGCAGCAAGATGCCTTACTTGGCGCCGTCGAGTCTGGGGATATCACCCTGATTGGGGCAACCACCGAAAACCCCTCATTTAGCGTCAACAATGCTTTGCTATCGCGTTGTCAGGTTTATCGCTTGGAGCCACTGACACCCGAGCAAATCGCCGCCGTGTTGCAGCGTGCTATCTCAGAAGATAGCATTTTCAAAGACTTGGTCGTGGATTTGCAGGCACAAGACACCATTAGCCAACTGGCGCATGGCGATGCCAGAAAGGCACTTAACCTGCTAGAGCTGGCCATACAAACGGCGGATACCAGACAATCGCCACTGATCATCGATGATGCGCTGGTCGCTCGCGTCGCACAAACGGCGCTGGTACGCTACGACAAAGACGGCGAGCAGCATTACGATATTGTCTCAGCCATGATAAAGTCCGTGCGCGGCTCCGACCCTGATGCGGCGCTCTACTGGATGGCGCGGATGCTGGTGGGCGGAGAGCCAGCTGATTTTATCGCGCGGCGTTTGGTCATCTTGGCGAGCGAAGATATCGGCAATGCCAACCCCAATGCCCTACTCCTCGCTGATGCCGCCCTGCGTAGCGTGCAGTCCATCGGTATGCCAGAGGCGCGCATTATCTTAGGACAAGTGGTGGTGTATCTGGCGACCAGTGCCAAAAGCAACAGCACTTATAAGGCAATAAATGCGGCGATGGCCTTGGCAGAAAAAGACGCCTCTCCCGTACCGCTACATCTGCGCAATGGCGTGACCAAATTGATGCGACATCAAGGCTATGGGCAGGGCTACGCCTATCCACACGACTACCCCAATCATTATTATCCGCAGCATTACCTGCCAGATACGCTGCTGGGTACGCGCTTTTATCACTTTGCTGATAATCAGCGCGAGCAGCACAGCAAGCAGTTTATGGACTGGCTAAAAAGCCAAGCGGCCAGTAACGACTGATCTATTGACCCACTGGATCAAAAGGTTTGAAAGTTAGTTGCATATACTATTGGTAAAACTGAACGCTGTTTTTAAAAGACTAAGCGTTATAGTTCAGCTTTGGGTCAGCACGCTGAGGCAAAAACCGTTAAAATACCTATCGTCATGATGAATAAGAATCATGAAACATTTTCATATTTGGTTGCTATGATGATCAAACGATTTGCTCAACAGCAACAGCACGTGTTACCAACTACTGCTGCAATGAGCCGACAACCCTTTATATTACAAACCACACATATTTATTAATAATAAAATATCGAGACTTACTATGAGTTTAAATACCATTCCTGAGATTATCGAAGACATCCGTGCTGGAAAAATGGTCATCTTGATGGATGATGAAGACCGCGAAAACGAAGGCGATATCATCATGGCCGCCACCCATGTGCGCCCTGAAGACATCAACTTTATGATCACCCATGCTCGCGGCCTAGTGTGTCTGACTCTATCGCAAGCACGCTGCCAACAGCTAGCACTACCGCTAATGTCTGATCGCAACGAAGCAAAGTTTAGCACCAACTTTACGGTGTCTATCGAAGCGGCTGAAGGCGTCACCACAGGTATCTCAGCGGCTGACCGCGCGCGCACTATTCAGGCAGCGGTCTCTGCATCAGCCAAACCCGAAGACATCGTACAACCTGGCCATATCTTCCCTATCATGGCACAAAACGGCGGCGTCCTGCACCGTGCCGGCCACACCGAAGCGGGCTGCGACTTGGCTCGCCTAGCGGGACTGGAGCCTGCAGCGGTCATCGTCGAGATCATCAACGCTGATGGCACGATGGCACGTCGTGACGATCTTGAAATCTTTGCCAAAGAGCATAACATCAAGATGGGCACCATTGCTGATCTCATCAACTACCGCATCGCCAACGAGCAAACGGTAGAAGAAGTAGAGACGCGTCCTTTTGAGACCGAGCATGGGACTTTTACCTTGCACCGTTTCCGTGAGTTTGGCGCTGAAGAGACGCATTTGGCGTTGGTCAAGGGCGATGTCAGCGAAGGCGTCAGTACTGTCCGTGTCCATGGCTTCCATCCGCTGCGTGACTTGTTTGCCGCCAAAAACTATATGACAGGTCGTAGTGGCTGGAGCGTACAGTCAGCGTTGGAAGAAATCAGCGCCTCGGAGCGCGGCGTGCTGGTTTGGATTGGTAGCAATCAGCCCGTTGATCTAGGCGATGCGCTGGATAAAGCGGCGGACAATCAATCGCAATCAACCATCACCCAGCAGCCGTATCGTAGCATCGGGGTTGGCGCCCAGATTTTGCGTCATTTAGGCGTGCGTGATATGCGCTTATTGTCATCGCCCATGAAGTTTTATGCACTATCAGGCTTTGATCTAAACGTAGTAGATTTTGTGCATGCACCCAAGCAAGGCTAGGCGCTGTGATCATTATTTAAGCACTATTCGATAGTGATTAAGTGGCCTTATCAATCATAAAAAAGCACGCTTATAAACTGAGCGTGCTTTTTTATGTGCGAGTAACATCTATAAAAGTTGAGGCTCAAACCTCAGGCGTATGACCAACGGTCGCTTCTAATGCTAATAGGCGCTCGCGCTCGGCGCTGCTCCACGGCAATTTGTCCTTGCCAGCGCTGTCCAAGCGCACCACCACCGCCTCAGCCGTCGCCACTACCAGACTTTGCGCCGTACTATAGTAACTATACTCCATCACGATACTGGTACGGCCCAAACGCTGGCAGCGCACTCCTAATAACAAAGTATCAGGGTAGACCACAGGACGCAAATACTGACAGCTTGACTGTGCCAATACCGTCACCATGCTGCCATCAAACATGCCTAATGCCTGCAGATAAGCAATACGCGCTGACTCAGCATAACGATAAAACACCACGTTATTTAGATGGTTAAAGGCGTCCATCTCGCCCCAGTGAATCGGCTGATGATGGATGACGGGATAGTGAGCCAGCTCAGTCGCTAGGGGTTCATTGACTGTCGGTAAATCGGCTGGTAGGGAGCGGTTCATAAAGTGTCCTTTTTTATCATCCTATTTTTTATTATTTGGGTGTGTCTTATCATCGAGCACCAACGACTAGCGCTGCGGTTTGGCTAAGACTTGCGTGGTCAATAGCGCCCTGGGCTTGGGTGCTTCGACAATCAATTGATCTAGCCAATTGATCACCTCTGCCACGTCGTTGGGGGCTTGCATCATCGTGATATTGACCGTTTGATCTGACGCTTGCAGGTTGGCCTGTGTCTGTTCCTGCCGCTCATCAGCGCTTGGTGTGAGGGTTATGAGCTGTTTGCGTGCCTGCGACAGATAACTGATGAGCTGCTCACGGTCGCGCATATTGCTGGCTTGCATGGCCAAATTGAGCGTCATAATGGTCTCGTGGATGGTCAGCTGCCTACGGGTCAGTGCCTCCTTGTCTTTAGCTGTGTCTTCAGCTGGGGTTTTATTGTCCTTGCTACCCTCTTTATGGTCGTAACGCTCATGGCGATGCAAAAAGGTTTGGATGTTTTGCATCGCCAAGTTATGCATCTGCCACGGGCTTGGCTGCGCGCTTTGCGCTTGTAGACGCTCAATGTCTTTTAGCAGGCTTTGCTTAATCACCACCGTCAGCGCAGGGGCAATCTCATTACTGCTTTGCGACAGCTGCCAGTGTAGCCCTCGCAGCAAATCAATCGCCGCGCTATCGTTGTTATCCACCAGCAGCCTATCCACCGCTTTTATTTGAATACGCAGTAAATCCAGCTGATTTTGCGCTTGGCTACTGGCTGCCACGCGCGGCTCAGGTAGCGTCTGCTGACTCATGGCAAACAAGCGATCATCCATCTCGTTTAAACGGCTGACAACTTGCTCGTTACTTTGCAGACGCTCATGGACACTCTGCTCAAAACGCTGCTGGCTGATATATAACCAGAGTAAGGCGGCGATAAGCAATAAAATCGTCAGCCATTGCAAGCGTATGAGTAGCATATTTGCTTGCCGGCGCTGCTGAATAGCAGAGGGGTCCTTGGGTGAAATCTCAGGGTTCATAGACATAGTACAGCACCGTTACTGGTAGATTGGGTCATGGTTGTCGCAAGCCGTATAAAACAGGAAGACGCATCCTGATGACAAAACAGCCATATCCTAGGCGTATCAAGCACTGATCGCAGCCAGTATGGTGGCTGGTGCCAAATCCTCCACCCGCCAGTAGCTCAACTGCTCATCGGCAACCATATTGGCCAAGCGCTCACCCAGCACCACATAAGCAAAGTCCGACAGCTTGAGCTTGGGCAATCCATCAGCCCCTGTACTGCCTGCCAATGGCTGCTTTACAGTATCCTCAGCACTCGTCTCATCATTTGTTTGTCGCTTACCTTGACTGACCACTTGCCGCCAATGCTCAAAGGCGGTGGCACTACTAATGATAACGACCGGTTTTGACTGTTTGGGTATAGGCTTTGGATGCTGAGCGGTGCTTGGCGCTGCTGGTACTGCTTCTGATGATAGGGGGCTAGGCACAGAAGCGGCCGTAGAAAACTGCTGTAACCACTGATTGTATTGCCTACAGGCCTCATGAGGCATGATACGCTCGTACCAAGCGATGCTATCGATATGGACACCGCGCGCTTGTAACGTGTTGACCAATAAACGGCGGCCACCAAGACCGCGCCATACCAATAGCTTGTCCCCTGCTTGCAAGCTGTCGATCTCTGGCATCGCAAGCATGCCTTCGTTATTGGCCACGCGCGGCTGCAGCACGTGATAGCTTGCCGCCTTGATTTTTGCCTCATTTAAGACCGCAGCTGTCGCCTCTCCTACCGCAATCAAGTGACTGGGGGCACTGAGGTTTTGCCGCTCGGTGGTTTTTTGGCTTTCATTGTCTTGGCTTTCATTGTTTTGCTTGTCACCATTCGTCTCAGAGTGCTGGGTATGGCGCTCGCGGGCAAGCGCTTGCCAAACCGCTAGTCCCGCTGCTGCTGCCGTAGGACTGACGATGACCAGTGCCTGATAGTCGCCTGCAAACCACTGACGCATCAGCGCCATGTCCGCATCTGTGATAGGACGCGGCTGTAGCGTCAGCATCGGAATCTCTACCACGCTTAGACCCGCAGCTTGTAGATACTGCGTCAACGGAGCGGCACGCTCTACCGGTCTGGTATTGATGACCACACGCGTAGGCGCTGATGGGGCCGCACTCTTATGCCGAGCGGTAGATGTTGGATGAGATGAGGTGGATGACATAGACGTACCATGACAAAAATCAAAAGAAATAAACAAGTCGCAAACCCGTCTTAATTACTGGCTTGCAACTCAGACAGCGGTATCTACGTATTATTTGGCATCATAAATCGCTGATAAAATAGCGCCTGCGCCATCTGCAAGTAACATATCAGCCACATCGATACCCAGCTGATTGGCCTGAGTTTCTTGCTCGTCTTGGTTACCAGTTAAGGTAATGCGTTTTTCTGCTTTTAGCAGCTCGCTACCATCGGCTTGCCCCACGCGCCCACGCAGCCACAATATGTTGCCGTCGTCATTGTTGCCATTTTCGGTATTTTTCGCACGGTCATCCTCGGTCTCGTCTGCCATTTGCAAGACCGCATAGGCTGCAATCGGTACCTGACAGCCACCTTCTAAATGACGGTTGAGGGCACGCTCAGCAATCAGGCGAATACGCGCTTTATTATCATTTAGCGGTGCCAATAGCTGCAATACTGCATCATCGCCCTCGCGGCACTCAATCGCCAACGCTCCTTGCCCAACCGCGGGCAGACAAGCATCGATATCCAGCTCACCGCGAATACGCTCGTCCAGCTCAATACGCTGCAAACCACTGGTGGCCAAAATAATCGCGTCATACTCGCCTGCGTCCAATTTGCTCAAACGGGTACCAACGTTACCGCGCAGGGTTTTGATTTGTAGATCTGGGCGATAAGCCTTGATTTGACACTGACGGCGCAAGCTTGAGGTGCCAACGATAGCGCCTTGCGGCAACGCATCGATACTATCGTATGTATTGGACACAAACGCATCGGTTGGGGCGGCGCGCTTGCAGTACACCCCCAACGTCAAGCCTTCAGGCAGCTGCATGGGCACATCTTTTAGCGAATGCACGGCGATATCTGCGTCTTTATTATAAAGCGCTTGCTCAAGCTCTTTGACAAACAAACCCTTGCCGCCAATTTTTGCCAGTGGCGTGTCCAAAATTTTGTCACCCTTAGTGACGATTTTTAGCAAATTAATCGTCATCTCAGGATATAGCGCCAACAGACGATCGCGGATATGCTCAGCTTGCCACAAGGCCAATGGGCTTTGGCGCGTGGCGATGTTCAAGGTAGTCAAAGCAGGTTGCTGCAGATTGCTCATAAAAGGCCTCAATAAGTTTGATATACAATATCAGTGCGAATCATCTCTGCATGAAACGATACGGTCGATTTGCCACAAAAACGGGCGCTATCACTCGTTGATAGTAAACGCTGACGCAAAAAAATACCCCTATTTAAGCATAAATAAGGGTTTGATGATATGGGATGATTATTTCTCTATAAAAACAGTCAGTTACAGATAACGCTTTACATGCTTTGGATTTTATCACGTAACGCTGGCAGGTGGCGACGACTCACCGCCAATGTCTCATTGATGCCTTTAAAGCGCACTTGATATTGGCCGGCATCCAAGGTTTCTAAGTAGTCCAAAAAGCTCAGATTGATGATGGCATTGCGATGGACGCGGAACAACCGGTCTTCAAACTCTTGCTCAAGCTCTTTTAGTGTCTCATCAATCAATACGATACCATTCTTGTGACGGACTTTGACGTATTTTTGATCGGCAGTAAAGTAGTAGATGTCTGTGAGTTTAATCAATTCGACACCGCGATGGGTACGAGCGGCGATATGCTCACGTATTGGCCGCGCTGTCGGGTCCTCAAGCTTCCGGATTTCGTTGAGCTGGGCGGCATTTAGATTTTTGGCTTTGTTTAGCGCCTCCAGCAGCTCGTCTTTATTGGCAGGTTTGAGCAAGTAGCCGATGGCATTGGCCTTGAGAGCAGCAATGGCATAGTGATCGTAGGCGGTGACAAAGATAATGGCTGGCGGATGTTCAAGCTCGTTCAGCGCTTGCGCACAGCGCACCCCATCCATCTCAGGCATACGAATGTCTAATAATATGATATCTGGCTGCTGGGTTTTGACAGCGACAATGGCTTCTGCCCCTGTCGTGGCTTGTGCCACCACCTGATGGCCTGACTCTTGTACAATTCTGGCCAAACGCTCACGCGCCAATGGCTCATCATCGCAGACTACGATCCGCATGCAAACTCCTGTTTTAGGACATACTTAATACGATTTAGTGAAATAATTCATCAACCTATTATCAATAATAACACTAACGCCCAAGGACTTAGCATAAAAAGATGTTTGATTATTGCAGGTATTCTGAACATTTAATTTGGGCAGAGACAGCGCTTATTTATCGGTCAAATACATATTAGATATTGACGATTATCGTGCCGATTATAAACAGTACTTTGCAATAACTGTGCCATACTTTATATTAATCATATTAAACAAAAGTTTGTATTAGTAATAGGTATCTATTGATAATCGCTAGCTTACAGATAGCTAGATGACAGACCGCTATATCCCGACGTCTTGTAGCGGATAATCAATCAAGGTGATGATTTGGCTGTTGGTCACTTTGCTTCTGATATCGGCGCTTTGGCCAAAGTACGAGCGCAGACGCTCTGCTTGGATATAAAAATTCATGTGCTGGCGCAAGTCATGATTGATCATCAAGGTTTTTTTGGGGAGCTGGACGCTGATGGTGATGTTGACGCGGTGCTCATACCAAGTGACTTTGATATGAATAAAAATCGTCTCTGTGGTCATCTCCACCACGTTAAGGAGCATTTTTTCTAGCACACTTTGCAGCGTCAAGGCGGTGATGACCATGTCATACATGATGTCTTCATCTGGCAGCTGCCAAGTGACATCAAGCTTGTCAGATAGCCGGCTAGACTCGATGGCCAAATAGTGCTCACACAAAGCGATCTCTTCTTCAAAGCTGATCTCACGCGCGCCACTAAAGCTGGCGCGAAACAGCGCTGAGACATGCTGTAGCAACTGGGAGGCGCGCACTGGATTAGACTCAATCAGCGACACCAGTGTGTTGATGGTATTAAAGAAAAAATGCGGTGTGATACGGGCTTTGATTAAGTCGTTTTGGGCGTTTAGTTTGTGCTCAAAGGATTGACTAAGGGCATTCATCTCATGATAACGGCGCAAAAAGTACAATAAAAACACCAAGGTAAAACCGCCTGTAAGGATTAAGTCAAAAACCACTTCTAACACGAAGTTTTGTAGGCTGTATTCGTGCCAGCCCATGTTTGTCATGACCAGCAAGACCAACACCATAGAGACAGCAGAGGCCAGCATAAGGATGGCGAGCACATACATACTGGCCTTGGGTATGCTCATGCTCTTAAAAACAGGGCGCAGATAATCGATGATATATAAAGAAGGGATGATGCTTAAGGTGTTTTGTATCACTCGGCTGCCAAGCTTGATTATAAAGTCAGACCAAGTAGCTAGATCATGGCGGTCGATCGCCGTGACAAACAGCGACCAAAAAAAGATATAAATCAGCCACTGCCAAGGCTTCATGACTTCCATGAGCTTGGGGATAAAAAACTCTAAGCGCTCCGCTAGTAAGGCAACCTCATCATTTGCTATACTTGAGTTCTTATTCTCTTGACTTGTCTTGTATCGATATGAACGCCAACTCTTCAAACCCTAGTAATCCTGAATTAAATAAAAACGTGTCAGTCTCTGATTCTAGCACAGATGACTCTACGACAAATAACGCGGCGCAAAACAGTCCTGCCAGCGCGCCAGGCCAGCAGATGTGGGGCGGACGATTTAGTGAAGCGACGGACAGCTTTGTGGCCGCTTTCACCGCTTCGGTCGGCTTTGATCAACGCTTTGCTCGACATGATATCGAAGGCTCTATCGCTCATGCGACCATGCTCAAAGAATGCGGGATTTTGACCGCTGATGAAGTGGCGACCATCATCGATGGTCTACAGCAGGTATTAGCTGAGATCAAAGCAGGTGAGTTTAATTGGTCTATTACCCTAGAAGACGTACACATGAACGTCGAGTCACGTCTGACTGATATCGTCGGCGCGGTGGGCAAAAAGTTACACACTGGCCGTAGCCGTAACGATCAGGTGGCCACCGATATCCGCCTGTGGCTACGCGAAGAAACCGACAATATCATCGCGCTGTTGGTACGTTTACAAAACGGCTTGCTAGATTTGGCCGAGCAGCATACGGACACCATCATGCCAGGCTTTACGCATCTACAAACCGCGCAGCCTGTCAGCTTTGGCCATCACGTGATGGCATGGTTTGAGATGCTCTATCGCGATACCGAGCGCCTCGTCGACGCCCGTCGCCGTATCAATCAGATGCCACTTGGTAGTGCTGCGCTTGCTGGTACGACCTTTCCGATTGACCGTACCATCACCGCTAGACTGCTAGGGTTTGATGGCATTTGCCAAAACTCACTCGATGCGGTCTCAGACCGAGATTTTGCCATTGAGTTTACCTCAGCAGCCTCTATCCTTATGATGCATATGTCGCGTATGAGCGAAGAGATTATCCTATGGATGTCAGCGCAGTTTAACTTTGTACAGATACCCGATCGCTTCTGTACTGGCTCGTCGATCATGCCGCAAAAGAAAAATCCTGACGTGCCAGAGCTGGTACGCGGTAAAGCGGCGCGGGTCTTTGGTCAATTAATGACATTGTTAAGCCTGATGAAAAGTCAACCGCTTGCGTATAATAAAGACAATCAAGAAGACAAAGAGCCGTTATTTGACTGCGTCGATACCTTGACAGGTTCGCTACTGGCATTCGCTGATATGCTACCAAACATCACACCAAATAAAGACAGTATGCGTCAAGCGACCATGAAGGGCTATGCGACAGCGACTGATTTGGCAGATTACCTAGTACGTCAAGGCGTGGCATTCCGTGATGCCCATGAAGTCGTCGGCAACGCTGTGGCTTTAGGCATCAAAGAAGGCGTTGATTTAAGTGACTTGTCATTGGCGCAGCTTCAGCAATTTAGCGACGCGATCGGCGATGACGTCTTTGATTACCTAACGCTAGAGGGCTCACTCGCCGCCCGTGATCATCTGGGTGGTACCGCGCCCAATCAGGTCAAGCAAGCGGTGGTTAATGGACGCGCGCGCTTAAAAGCTTTTGCATAATTTGCATAAACAGAGACATGATATTCCGACGCAGAACGGGTATAAACTTTTCTTATGGGCTGTGCCTGTTCGGACAGATGCTGCATAAAACTCATCCCAGTCCCGCTGTATCGTTTTTATCCTGAACTCACTATACAACACCCGCGCCTAGCACTTACGTCTTAGCGCGGGTGTTTTTTTGTCATCACATCGCCAAAACTTTCATCAAACCGCTTGGCTGTTACCGTCTATACACCCGATAGCCTTTGCTAAATTTACTCAGATCGTTATCATAGGGTGATATTCATATTTTATAAGGAGCCTCTAATGACTGAGACTTTTAACCCGCAAGCCAATACCGTGTTTTGCCGCAAATACAAGCAAGAGCTGCCAAAAATGCCGCATCCACCCTTCCCCAATCAAAAAGGCAAAGAGCTACAAGAAACAGTCTCTGACAAAGCGTGGAAAGAGTGGCT
>Ga0208300_101258_pt1 | contig 11076 bp, 12 predicted proteins | sample 23_taG_FD_184096 | JGI IMG/M metagenome (GOLD analysis project Ga0208300, IMG submission 184096) | Marine viral communities from Cariaco Basin, Caribbean Sea - 23_WHOI_OMZ (SPAdes) (version 2) | ecosystem: Environmental > Aquatic > Marine > Oceanic | place: Caribbean Sea: Cariaco Basin... | reverse complement strand
CGGGTTTGTTGAGGATGGCGCTGGGCACCTTTAGCTTGCCCAAGTCGTGCAGCAGGCCGCACATACCGGCAGTCTCGATGTCTTCATCCGGCATGCCCAGGAATCGCGCGAACGCGATGGCGTAAACGGCCACCCTCAGACAGTGTTCGGCGGTGTACGCATCCCGGTTTTTGATACGCCCCATCCAGAGCATGGCGCTGGCGTTGGCTTTAACACTCTCGACGCACGAGCGAATCATGGTACGTGCATCGCCCAGCTCCAGAGTGTTGTTCTGGATGATATCGACGGTAATTTTGTCGACAAAGGTCTGGGTTCGGCGCCAGGTTTCTTTCGCACGCGGGAACTCTTGCTCCAGCGTGCGGGTTTCCGGCAAGGGTTCGGTGGTTTTTTGCCGAAGCTGGGGAATTTTACTGAGCACCGGGGCCAGCCTGGATTCCTCATCTTCCACAACAACCCATGAGCAATACTGGCGTAAAACCCTGGCTTCACCGGGCGTGGATAGCGTAAAACCCTGAAACAACACCGGTACATCGTTCCAGGGGCGATCCAGCTGCACAACACGCATACCGAGCTGCAACAAATCGACAGGAATGCGAGCCCTGTGCAAGAACGTTTCTGTTCGAGCCCCTGTGCGACCGGGGTCGGTGGGGGGCACCTGCCCGCTCCCAGGGTGATCTTTGAATGACATACACCAGCTCACATATTCTGAATTCTTTTCAGAATAGAGTAGCCCGGTTTAGCTGGCAATCTTGAGCCGGGGAATTTCCCGTTTTGGGCAGCGGTCCATAACCACTTTTAAACCGGCTTGCTCGGCTCTTTCCGCTCCGGCTTCATTAATCACGCCGATTTGCAGCCATAACACCGGAATGTTTTCGGCGATTGCCTGATCGATGACCGCATCGGTGCGCTCGGGGGCGAGAAACAGCTCTGTCATATCAACCGGTTCCGGGATCGAGGCCAGATCTGCGTAAACGGTTTCGCCAAGAACCTGTTTGCCCGCAAGTCGCGGATTCACCGGAATGATCCGGTAGCCCTGGCGTTGCAGATATTCCATCACTTCGTGGGATGGCCGGCTGGTTTTCTCACTGGCACCGACCAAGGCAATGGTGCGAACGCTGGTTAGAATGTCTCGAAGGCCTTGATCGTTCTCAATAGGCACAAGTGTTCTCCTTGAAATTGCGATGGCGTGGTTACAAAAGAATGTCCAGCGCCTCAATGACCGGCGGGTTTTTGTCCGCCAGAGCGTCGAGCACCGGTTTATGCAAACGCCTTTTGTGCTCGGCAAAAATGGCGCGACCTTTTTTGAAGCTTCTTGCAAACTCTAACGCGGCATCGTTCAAGGCATCAACTGAATCGAAGGTTTGGTCTATAAACCTGGCGCCAGCGAGTTCCTCTGCGGTCACGCGCCGCCCGGTCAGAACCATATCGTTGAAGGTGTGTTGTGGCATGGCTTTGAGAACTACGTCGATCAGGGCAGGCAGGAACGGAATGTTCATGTCGACCTCCGGAAAACACACGTAGCCCCGGTCGCTGCGCATAAACCGGAAGTCGCAGGCGGCGGCAATCACAACCCCGTTGCCAAAGGTATGGCCATTGATGGCGGCAATAATCGGCATGGGGTACTGCAACATGACGCGGTAAATCTCATCCATGGTGGACAAGAAAGCTTTTACGTCGTCCCTGTTGCCCTTTTGGATGCTGCCCATGAACCAGCTGACATCAATGCCCTGACTCCAGTTTTTCTCGTCGCTTGAGGTCAGTATCAGTGCTTTGTAGGTTTTGTCATCAACGACTTGGTTTAGCAGGGCCAAAAGCTGCTGTGCGAAGGCGAGATTGTTGGTGTTGCTTCCATTGTCCATGGAAAGGATCGCGACGCGATCCTCACGGCGAAGGCTTAGCGGGGGCATGTAAAATCGTCTCAAGTGGGGGTAACCGCATCGTCACAGCTGAGTCGTGTTCGTGACGACGCGGTTGGTTGTTTTACTCGTCAGCAGGCCAGCCCGAAAGGGGCGGCACCGAGCCTTTCACATACGCATCGGGAGCTTGCACAAAGAGATCTTGCATCAAGTCTTTTTTGTTGTATTCCGGATTTGCCCGGTAATGCTCGAAATCTTCGACGCCTTGGGTGCGCAGAAAATCCTCGTCGATGAGCAGCTGACCGGTCACCTCGCGATTCTGTGTTTTCAACACGGCGAGGGCTGCATCGGCCATGATTTTCGGTGTACGGGCCCGCTCCAGTGTTTCCTTACCGGCGAACGCAATGGCATCGGTACGGATAACGGTGCGTGGCCACAGGGCGTTGACGGCAATGCCGTAGCGCTTGAACTCATCAGACATGCCCAAGGTCAACATCGACATGCCGTACTTGGTCAAGGTATAGGGCGCGTGGTTGCGGATCCAGCTGCGGTCGAGGTCCAAGGGTGGGGAAAAACTCAGAATGTGCCCGTTTTCAGACTTCTTCAGATACGGCAGTGCTTTTTGGCTGAGCAGAAACACCGCGCGGAAGTTTATCTGCATCATCAGGTCGAGTTTTTTCAGGGGCGTAGATTCAATGCCGGATAAGGCGATGGCACCGGCGTTGTTGATGATGCCGTCAATGCCGCCAAAGGTTTCAACCGTTTTGGCGATCAGGTTGTCTATGTCTTCTTCGCTTCGGACATCCACTTTGATGGCCAGGCTTTTGCCGCCAGCTTCTTCGACTTCTTTGGCAACAGAATGAATGGTGCCCTGCAGTGTTGGGTGGGGATGATCCGACTTGGCCGCGATAACAATGTTGGCACCTTCTGCAGCGCAAACCAGTGCGACTTCCCGGCCTATTCCGCGACTGGCGCCAGTGATGATGATGGTCTTATTTTTTAGTGAACTCATGGCAGCTCCTGAACAGTGAAGGCTAACGCCGGAGCAGCGATCATCCGATCAGGCTGCTGGGTTCTCAAGCAATGATCGGGGGCTGCTGTTAGCCGGTACTCGCCTATCCTGTCGCAACCTTAACCGTTTTCCAGCAGCCAAAAACGCCAATCTAAGTAGGGTAATGTGCCAACTTTAGCCGCGGTTGCTCGAAATCAGGGTAAGGAACTCGCTGCGGGTTGCTTGTGATTTGCGGAATTGGCCCAGCATCATGGAGGTTTTCATGCGGCTGTTTTGCTTTTCGACACCGCGCATCATCATGCACATGTGTTGCGCTTCGATCACCACACCCACGCCCTTCGCACCGGTAACGCTTTCAACGGCTTCGGCAATTTGCCGTGTCAGGTTTTCCTGAATCTGTAATCGACGGGCGTACATGTCCACGATGCGCGCGAACTTGGACAGCCCCAGTACCTTGCCTTGCGGTAAGTAAGCGATGTGGCATTTGCCGATGAATGGAAGCATGTGGTGCTCGCACATGCTGTAGAGCTCGATGTCCTGGACCACCACCATTTCGTCCATGGCCGACTCGAACACCGCATTGTTCACCAGGCTCTGCAGGTCCTGTTGATAGCCACGCGTTAAAAATTGCATGGCTTTTGCAGCACGGGCTGGGGTGTCCATCAGGCCTTCGCGGCTGGGGTTTTCGCCCAGACCTTCCAGAATCGCGTGGTAGTGGCCGGTGAGATCATCAAGAGGTAGAGACATAGTGGTTCCCGATAGTGTGCCTGTCAAAGTGTGAAGCTTAAGGCAAATCGCGCTTCACCTCCATGATTTAGGCCGCTCGGTGGTCTTGAAAGTGGGCAAGGTGGCGGGTGTGGAGGTGGCCAGTGATGGTGCTTTGCACTAAAGTTGATTGTTCACAGGGGGTGTCGAGGCAAATCATGGGGCGGTTTATGTCGGGATCAATGGCAGGAGCGTGTGAAATGGCTGCCACGTTAGAGGCTTGGCAGCAAACGGGAAAGTGGTTCAGCTATGGTGGCCATGCCGTTTTTAGCCGTATGGCAGGTCAGGGCGAACCAGTAGTGCTGTTACATGGTTTCCCGTCGGCCAGTTGGGATTGGAGTCGGCTTTGGCCGATGCTGACCCGGCACTATCAGGTATTGGCGTTGGATATGTTGGGTTTCGGGTTTTCCGATAAGCCGCAATCCTATCGTTACAGCATTGAAGATCAAGCGGATTTGGTTCAGGGCTGGTTGGAAGGGCTCGGGTTGCCCGAAGTCCACCTGATGGCTCATGACTATGGCACCTCGGTGGTGCAGGAACTGCTGGCCAGAGATCAGGAAGGCACCCTGGGGTTTCGGATCAGCAGCGTTTGTTTGTTGAATGGCGGCCTCTTTCCCGAAGTGCACGCCCCCTTATTTATTCAGAAAGTACTGAAGAGCCCGTTGGGCGGGTTGATCAGCCGAGGTCTGACCAAAGCGACGTTTGAGAGAAGTTTTCGGCGACTGTTTGGCGCAGACAATCAGCCGGACGGTGACGATCTGTTGGATTTCTGGCATTTGCTGAATTACAACAATGGTCGCGGCATTCTGCACGACCTCATCCAGTTTATGGAGGAGCGCCGTTGCCATCGTAATCGGTGGGTGGGTGCGTTGCAGCATGCAGACCAACCGATACGACTGGTTTCAGGTATGGCAGATCCGGTATCGGGTGCAGCCATGGTCAGACGTTATCGTGAGCTGGTGCCATCTGCAGATGTGGTCAGCCTCAGGCGGGTGGGGCATTACCCGCATTTTGAGAAGCCTTGGGATGTGTTCTCGGCCTACCGTGAGTTCCGAAAAACCGTTTAATACCCGAACCGGCATATCAAGCCACTTCGCCGCCTTTGCTGATCGGAGGCAAGGGTTCTTCTTCGACCGTTGCTGACACCCCCGCGTGCGGTTTCGATGCGTTTACAATCTGGTTCCGGCCTTGATGTTTGGCGGTATACAGCGCCTGATCGGCCCGGTTGAGCCAGATTGACCAGGTTTCACCCTGACTGACTTCGGCCACACCGGCGCTGGCGGTTACCCGGATGTCTTCAAGAAACGGCGTGGCGCTGATGCTGCTTAACAATTGGTGGGCCAAGGTGTCGGCATCCTTTTGGCGGGTTTCCGGCAGCACAATCATGAATTCTTCGCCGCCGATGCGGAACAGTTGATCGTTCTCCCGTAGGCGCTTGCGAATGCGCAGCGCCAGCTCTTTCAGCACCTTGTCACCCGCCAGATGGCCCCATTGGTCGTTTATCACCTTGAAGTAGTCCAGGTCTACCAGTACCAGGCTTGAAACCCGTTCGTAGCGTTCGCGCATCTGGATCTGGCTGTTCAGAATGTCGGCGAGTTGGGAGCGGTTCAGACAGCCGGTCAGGGGGTCAGTGGTGGCCAGCTTTGTCAGTTCTTGTTGCATGCGCCCGACCAGCCAGGCAAATACCATGGCAAACACACAGCTTAAACCCAGCGAGAAAGTGATGCGCCAGAAATCGGCTTCTGAAAACTTCAGGAACGAGGTCACCGACATGACCGTGACAAACAGGATGTTGCAAGCACCGGCTTCTTTCAGAGGAAGCAGGAAGAACAACGCGATGGCGGCTGGATAGGCCCAGTATAGGCCTGCGTGCCCATTAATTGCTGTGGAATAGGCGGCGGAAACCACCGCCAGAATGGGGAACAGCCAGCCTTTCAGAAAGTAACGGCCGGTCAGCCGTAAGCACCCAATAACGAGCACAGCATTGGCACAGAACAGAGCTAAAAAAGCGGCGAGTAAGTGGTTGCCATGCTCCCATTGAATCAGAATCAGCGGGACGACGGCGATAAAAGCCCAGAAGTGTAAGTGGTAAACCAATTGGCGCCGGAACCCCAGCACCGCGAGGTTGGGGTTAGACTGCATGGTTTCTGGTGAGGTCAGAATTTTCACGCTCAGCTCCGGCTGATATTCTACGGCACCTATCCTGTGCCATCATTGATTAGAGTCTAGCATGGCAGTGTTTGCGGAAAAGTCGAAATTTGTGTGTTTTAGCGTCAATGTTGACGATTTATGCACAATGCCAATGGGCGTCATGAATTTTGTTCAGTTGGCCGGACCCTTAAGCCTTGGTTACACTCCCGCCAGCTAACCAGAGGATATCGAATGACTGCAGTTCACACTCGTACCCCGGCACTCACGATTCGGGCCGGCCGCCGCGCTTTGGAGCGGCTGCGTCAGAAACCCCTTGAAGTGTCCGATGTGCACGTTGTCCCGGGCGCGGCCGGAGGCCCGAAAGCGTTGGGCATTAGTGGTTTGGACAAGGCCATATTCGGTGAGTGGCTGGCCGGTGCCGAACAGGAAATCGCACTGATTGGCTCGTCGATCGGCAGTTGGCGTTTTGCCGCTGTGGCTTCCTCGGACAACCCGCGCGCGCAATTGAGCAAGTTGGCAGAGCTTTACACCCAACAGCGTTTCAGCAAAGGCGTGAGTGCAGAGGAAGTCAGTCGTAAAAGCGTTGCGTTTTTGCAGGAGCTGCTTGGCGGCCGCGAAGATTACCTGCTGGCTCATCCGGTGTATCGGCTGAGTGTGGTGGTGGTACGGAGCCTTGGGTTGTTGCAGCATGATTCCAAAGGCCGTTTGGGTATGGGGCTGATGAGCGCAATAAGTGCCAATATGCTCAGCCGTCGCCACCTCAGTCGTTTTATGGAGCGGGGTTTTGTGCACGATGCCCGGCAGAAGACGCCGATTTCCACCCACGCCGAGTTCCCGCGCCATGAAGTGGCGCTGACGCCTGACAACTTGCTGTCTGCTTTGCTGGCGTCGGCATCCATCCCGATGGTGATGTCGGCGGTGCGCAACATTCCGGGGGCTCCGGCCGGGGTCTACCGGGACGGCGGGTTACTGGATTATCACCTGGACCTGCCCTACGAGCAGCCCGGCATTGTGCTTTACCCGCATTTTACCGATCGAGTGGTGCCGGGGTGGTTTGATAAAACATTGCCTTGGCGCAAAGGCGATGCCACTCGCTTACAAGATGTGCTGTTGTTATCACCGTCCCGAGACTATTTGGACGCCTTGCCGGACCGCAAACTGCCGGATCGGAAGGATTTCGAGGCCTATCTGGGCGACGATGCCGGGCGGGAGAAGTCTTGGCGCCGGGCGATTGCCGAGAGCGACCGGCTCGGGGACGAGTTTTTGGAGCTGCTCGCAACTGGGCGGCTTCTGGAGCGGGTTCAGCCCCTGTGAATCCCTAATCCAGCCCTTGGGATTTTATCTGTGCGCTGAGCCGAAACCCTGCGATGCCTCTGACCGGATCCGTTAATGCCTTCAGCCGCAAGGTAACCGGCGTGGCTTGCTCAGAATGTTCGCCCATCAAAGCCAGATCGGCCTGGGTAATGGCGTGGTCAGCGCGGGCGGCTTCAAAGCATTCCGAAAAACGCTGCTGATCGGCCTGAGTAATCAGCTGTTGGAAAGGGGTTTGGTCCAAATCGGACGGTGCTTGCTTGAAAACATCGGCCGCCAAGGCCGAGATGTAGGCGATTCTCCCTTGATCGTCCAACTCGGCAATCAGGTTGCCCGACAGGTTGATCAAATCCCGTGACCGGCTCTCGCTGTCGTTGAGTGCTTGCCTTAGAACGAGTTTTTCAACGTTCAGGTTGGCAATTTTCCGGTTTTGGGTTTTCAGGTTTTTTTGTTGCCGTCTGGTTAGCCTGCTTTGCTGGTGATTACGCCAGCACAGGTAAAGCGACAGCACAAACGCTAACAAAGAAAGAGTCAGACCACTGACGAGAATCAACCAGCGAGCCTGTTGAGCCGGCGCGGTGAGCAGCTGGGCATCGGGCAATGTGGTGACCATCGATCGATTGCCATCGATGTTCAGTTCTGTGCGCAGGGCATGGCCTTTCATCGGTGTATGGACGGAGCCCAGTTCCAGTAACGGTCTTTTGGTGTGTCGCTCCAGGGTATCAATGCGAAGGCGCAAATGTTGTGGCATGGCTTTGGCCAATGGCACCTTCAACAGGGAAATGTCGTTGCCGTGCCGGTATAACTGATCGAGCACCATAAGAACCAGAGCGCGGTGTTGCTGCTGATATTGTTGATAGGCAAGGGCTTCGGTTTGGTCGGCAACCCGTTTGGCAACAGATACACTGAGCGCGCTGCCAACCAGCAGAATAACCACAGGCACCCACAAGCCTGGCCAAAAAGCCCTGCGGATTTTAGAACCAAGTGATGTGCTGTCCGGGCTGCTGCCCATGCCAGGACCCTCCCTCAGGCTTTCCGTTGGTCAGCCAATCCACAATAGACCAGTCTGCGCCATCCGGAAAGCCGGGGGGATTTAATAGCGGCTGTTGCGGGCGCCGCCGTAGACCAACAAAAACGTCAAAAAGGCCGTGACCACCACCGATGGCCCCGCGGGGGTGTCCAAATGCCAGGACAGGGTCAGGCCACCTGACACGGCTATAAACCCGAATACAATGGCCAGCCCCAGCATGTGTTCCGGGGTTTTTGCCAAACGCCGGGCGGTGGCCGCGGGGATGATCAGCAAAGCGGTAATCAACAGCACGCCAACGATTTTCATCGCCACGGCAATCACTAAAGCGAACATCAGCATCAGCGCCAGGCGCAGCCGTTCGACCGGAACGCCTTCCACGCGCGCGAGTTCTTCGTGAATGGTGCTCATCAACAACTGACGCCACAGCAACGCCAACAGGGTCAGCACCACGGCGGCGCCGCCGTATATCCAGAGCAGGTCCTGGCGGCTCATCGCCAGTAAGTCCCCGAACAGCAAACCGGTGAGGTCAACCCGGATATCCGGCATAAAGCTGAGTGTTACCAGGCCGATGGCGAGCGCGCTGTGCGCCAGAATGCCCAACAACGTATCCGTGGCCAGAGCGCGGGTGCGGGATAACAGCACCAACGCCAAGGCAATGAGCAGGCAGGTGATGATCACGCCGAGATTGAGCGGAATGCTGATCAGAAAACTCAGCGCGATACCCAACAGGGCCGAGTGGGCTAAGGTATCCCCGAAGTAAGCCAAACGCCGCCAGACCACAAAACAGCCGAGCGGACCCGCGACCAGAGCGACGCCAAGCCCTCCGAGTAATGCCCGCCAGAAAAAGTCGCCCAGAATCAGATCAATGATGTTCATGGTTGCAGGCTCCGTGCGGTCCGTTGCCCGTGACGACATCGCCGTGCAGGTCATGACTGTGGTTGTGCCGGTGATGATACACGGCCAGTGATTCAGCGACCTGATGACCGAAGGTTTCGATGAACGCCGGATCGTGGGAAATGTCTGCCGGATGCCCGCTGCAGCAGATGTGCTGGTTCAGGCAAATCACCTGATCCGTGGCCGCCATCACCAGATGAAGGTCGTGGGAGATCATGATCACACCGCAGTGCAGTTCGTCTCTGAGTTCTCTGATCAACTCGTACAAAGCCGCCTGACCGTTGATATCGACCCCTTGGGCCGGCTCATCGAGCACCAATAAATCGGGCTGGCGAGCAAGGGCCCGTGCCAGCAGCAACCGCTGTTTTTCACCACCGGACAGATGGTGTACCGACGCGTTGAGAAGATGCCCGACACCGGTACGTCGCAAGGCCGCTTCACAGGCGTTCAGCGGGCGGCCACTCAGTAACATAAAGCGTTTGACGCTTAACGGCAGCGTTGCCTCGAGGGAGAGGTGTTGGGGCACGTACCCAATAACCAGACCCGGTGCCAGAGATACCTGCCCACTGGTGGCTTTCTGAATGCCCAGAACGGTTTTGATCAGGGTGGTTTTCCCGGCGCCATTGGGGCCGATGATGGTGATGATGTCGCCGCGGCCAACCACAAGATTGACGTGATCGACCACGATCCGTTCATCAAACCGCACCGTTAGCTGATTCAGCTGTACCAAGTGTTCAGGCATGACTGGTGCTTCCTTGGCAGCTGGGGCACAAGCCCGAAATCTCCAGCGTGATGTCTTCAACCTGAAACGCTTCGGCTTTGGCGGCAGACTCGATTGCGTTGGTTACGGTGTCTACGGCCAACTCCAGCACAATGCCGCATTCACGGCAGATCAGAAAGGTGCTGCGATGATGCTCGCCGGCATGGGCACACCCGATAAAAGCATTCAAAGAGGATATGCGATGCACCAGGCCGTATTGCAGCAGGAAGTCCAGCGCACGGTACACAGTGGGGGGTGCGGCTTTGTGCCCCTCGGCTCCGAGCTGGGCCAGAATGTCGTACGCGCCCAGCGGTTTGTGGGATTGCCAGATCAGCTCGAGAACGCGCTCCCGGATCGGCGTCAGGCGGGCATTCTGCTGGCGGCAAATGTCTTGTGCGTCAGTCAGAGCTTGGCTGACGCAGGCTTCATGGTTGTGAGGGCGGTAAGGAAGCGCGCGCTCTGGCATGGGGAAGCTCCTGCAAAGTTTGCAACATTATAACATTTGCAGAGCGTCTCGCTATGGGGACTGACCCTAACATCAGGCTATTGCAGTGGCTGCCAGTGATTCCAGATATTCAAGATTCGGAATCCAGGCGGCTTCGCCGTCAATTTCAACCTGCATCAGGTCGGCGGGCCCGGGTTGTGCGTCCACTTTCTTGAGGTCGGGTTCGGTCAGCCGGGTTTGACTCGGGATGCCTTGAGTCACCAGTGCCATGAACGGCAATTGGCTATGCTTGGGGCCAATGGTGTTGATTACGATGATCCGGCCCCGGTTGCCGCCGGGCACGACCAGTTCATTGCCATTGGCGGCATCGTAGGAAATCACCGGCAGGTTAAGGCCGCGCCAGTCGATGAAACCAACCAGCCAATCGGGCGTGCCCCGACCCGTTTTGGTGTTGTTCAGATCAACAACTTCCGCGATGGATACGTTCGGAAGCAGCAATTGCCGATCGCTGACCGGTACCATAACGCAGGATAGGGATTGGCTGTTTTCAGTCATAGCGTGTGTCCTCAGGCGGAATCCCGTTTGTGCCGGCTCTTGAGCAGGCTGTTGTTCTTGATGGTTTTAATCAGCTGTTCAGCCAATTGTTCCGGTGTGCCACGAAAACTGGTACAGCCCGTGGCTGCAACGGAGTCGGGCATTGAGCTGTTGCCGCAGCTTTGGCTATCTTGAACCCAAATGTGGCTACCGTAGGCTTTCAGCATGGGGGCCGCAAGGGCTCCGTCGTTGCCCATGCCTGAAAAGAGAATGGCGTGGCAATGTTTACCGTAGTGGTCAGCGACATTGAGCAGGACC
>Ga0208300_101250_pt1 | contig 11179 bp, 6 predicted proteins | sample 23_taG_FD_184096 | JGI IMG/M metagenome (GOLD analysis project Ga0208300, IMG submission 184096) | Marine viral communities from Cariaco Basin, Caribbean Sea - 23_WHOI_OMZ (SPAdes) (version 2) | ecosystem: Environmental > Aquatic > Marine > Oceanic | place: Caribbean Sea: Cariaco Basin | collected... | reverse complement strand
CATAGACGCCGTCTAGATTGGTTTTGCACTGATCGTCGACATCGATTAGACCGCGCTCGGTCAAGGTGATACCGCTGTCTTCGCCCAGTAGTTTTTCAGAGTAGGCACGGCGACCGACACAGACGATTAGTTTATCAAAGCTCTCCTCGCTCGACTCGCCTTTGGCTTCGCTGGTCACAACGACTTGATCGCCTTTGACCTCAGCGTTGGTGACTTTGGTATCGACACGGATATCAAGGCCTTGCTTTTTCAGCAGTTTGCCGGCTTCTTTAGCGATGTCTTTGTCAGCAGCAGCCAAGAAGCTTGGTAGTGCTTCATATACCACAACCTCACTACCCAAGCGGCGCCATACAGAGCCTAGCTCCAGACCGATCACACCCGCACCGATCACGCCAAGGCGTTTAGGTACTTCAGTAAAGTCAAGCGCGCCAGTCGAGTCGACGATACGGTCACCGTCAGTTTTAGCCACTGGAATCTCGATAGGCACTGAGCCTGCCGCAAGAATGACATTTTTTGCGGTGATGGTCGTTTCGCTGTCGTCTTCTAGCGCGGTAAATTTAACTTTTTTCTCGCTACCTTTACCATCGATGAGCGTACCCCAGCCTTGTAGCCAGTCAACGCCGTTGCCCTTGAGCAATGCTGCCACGCCGCCGGTCAACTGCTTGACGATGCCTTCTTTGCGAGCGATCATCTGCTCGATATCGATAGAGACATCACCTGTGCTGATACCATGCTCAGCTAGGTCATGCTTGGTCGCTTCATAACGATGCGAGCTATCCAGCAAGGCTTTTGATGGGATACAACCGACGTTTAGACAAGTACCGCCAAGCGCAGGCTCACCTTTATAAACGCGTTTTTCGATACAGGCCACGCTCATACCAAGCTGACCTGCGCGAATGGCTGCTTCATAACCGCCAGGACCGCCGCCGATGACGACTAAATCATAATTGTCTTTCATAGTACGTTCCTATTTTTTTAGATTATTTTAGATTTTGCTCATGTTGTGTGAGGTATATCGGCACGATTGTGTCACTTTTTTGCAATAACGACCGATCTCATCTTTAACCATAGGGTCAATCATCTGTCTGGTTTTGATGAAGTATTTAGTAGCCAATAGGCTGCCTCAAATGCAGACATCTCGATAAAGCTTACTAATGATCCGCCGTCAGACGCCGCCCTATAGGACTGCGTCTTCATCAAACGTCACAATTAAATGTCATAACTAAACGACTTGATTATTGCTAAGCGTGATTTTGCTCAAATGACAATGGTCGATACCAAAGTTAAAAAACTTGTATCAGCGATTGCCAATACAAGCTTAGAAGCTTACAGGTCTAAAAGAAGCATAGTAGGATCTTCGACCAATTCTTTTAGTGTCACTAAGAATTGTACCGCTTCCTTACCATCGATCATACGGTGGTCATAAGACAGCGCTAGATACATCATCGGCAAGATCTCAACTTTACCGTCGACCGCCATTGGGCGCTCGTTGATCGCATGCATACCCAAGATAGCAGTTTGCGGTGGGTTCAAGATAGGCGTTGACATAAGTGAGCCAAATACACCGCCGTTTGAGATAGTAAATGTACCACCCGTCATCTCGTCTAGACCAAGCTTGCCTTCTTGCGCCTTGCTACCGTATTCACGGATTTTGGCTTCGATGTCCGCCATGCTCATACGGTCAGTGTCACGCAGTACTGGAACGACGAGGCCGCGATCTGATGATACCGCCACACCGATGTCATAAAAACCATGATAAACGATGTCATCACCGTCTAGTGAAGCGTTTACCGCTGGGAAGCGTTTGAGTGCTTCGGTCGCCGCTTTAACAAATAGCGACATAAAGCCTAGACGTACGCCATGACGTTTTTCGAACTTCTCTTTGTACTTAGTACGCATGTCCATCAACGGCTTCATATTGACTTCGTTAAAGGTCGTCAACATAGCAGTTTCTTGAGTAGCTGACAGTAGACGCTCAGCGACACGCTTACGTAGGCGCGTCATTGGAACGCGTTTTTCGGTGCGCTCGCCAGTTGACTCTGCCACAGGACGACCACTATCTGACTTGATAGAGCTGTCAGCTTTTAGCGTTGGGTTTGCCATATCGCTCTTGGTCACACGGCCACCGCGGCCACTACCTTCGACATTTTTCGGATCTACGCCAGACTCTTTGGCCGCTTTACGAACGGCTGGGCTTTGATCTTTATGATCGGCTTCGGCTTTTTTGTCAGTGGCTTGTACTGGCTCACCGCCATCTGTACCTTGCTTGGCTTGTACCGGTGCCGCTGGCTGGTCTGGGTCGACTGCTGGCTCATCGTTTGCGTCCGTGCTGCCACTTGCGCCCGCTTCAAACTCAGCGATCAGCTCGTCAGATAGTACTGTGTCATCTACTTGCTTGACGATTTTGGTCACAACACCATCATCAGGTGCCACAACTTCTAAAACAACCTTGTCAGTTTCGATTTCAGCTAATAGGTCATCACGGTTTACTTGTTGACCTTCACTGACATGCCATTCGACGATCGTGCCATCGGCAACCGATTCTGGAAAAACGGGGGCTTTGATATCAGCCATCGATATACTCCTTAGATTTGGATATTTATATGCGTTATTAAGTCGTGATAGGCAGTCAATACTGTTTGCAACAATGTCACTGATAGGTATTGCCAGTACTGACTGTCATCGCCTACTTCATGTGTCTTCTATAATCTATAACTTGTAACGTCTGTCGCTTATCTTACTTTGCCAGCTCATCGACACTGATACCAAGACCGCCTGCGATCAGTGCTTGCTGCTGCTGAGCATGCAGTTTTGGCGACCCTGTCGCAGGAGCGGCGCTCGGTGGACGTGCCACTGGCTCCATGACTTTTGCCTTGGTTGGATGTGGTACGACGATACGGAACATATGCGGCGCTAGATAGTACCAAGCACCTTGGTTCAATGGCTCTTCTTGCGTCCAAACGATTTCTTTTAGGTTGCTGTATTTTTCGATCTCAGCAATCAAGCGTTTTTCTGGCAATGGATAAAGCTGCTCAATACGGACGATGGCCACATGATCAAGGCCAAGCGCACGGCGCTGCTCAAGTAGATCATAGTAGACTTTACCACCACAGAGCACCATACGAGTGATGTTGTCTGCATTGTGCTCATCCATCTCTGGCAGTACCGTCTCAAACTTACCGTTGGCAAGCTCTTCTAAATGAGAGGTTGCCAGCTTATGACGCAGCAGGCTCTTCGGTGACATAACAATAAGCGGCTTACGAATTGGGCGTACCGCTTGACGACGTAAGGCATGATAAATCTGTGCAGGCGTCGTTGGGGTAATCACTTGCATATTGTCTTCGGCACATAGCTGCAAGAAACGCTCAAGACGTGCTGATGAATGCTCAGGGCCTTGACCTTCATAGCCATGTGGCAACAGCATGGTTAGACCACAAACGCGCTGCCATTTAGTCTCGCCGCTTGAGATAAACTGATCAATCACCACTTGCGCGCCGTTGACGAAGTCACCAAACTGCGCTTCCCAAACGATGAGCGCGTTGGGTACGGTGGTTGCATAGCCGTATTCAAAGGCCAGTACCGCTTCTTCTGACAACAACGAGTTATAAGTGGCAAAACGTGCTTGGTTTTCGCTGATATGTGATAAAGGCACATACATGCTGCCGTCATTGACGTTGTAGATCTCACTATGACGATGCGAGAAAGTACCACGGCCGACATCTTCACCAGTGATACGAACCAAGGCATTGTCATGATCGACCAATGACGCATAGGCCAAAGTTTCAGCGGCGCCCCAGTTCAGTGGCTCTTCGCCTGTTTGCATGGCTAGACGCTGATCGACCACTTTTTGTACTTGGCGCTGTAGCTTGTAGCCTTCTGGCATTTGCGCCATACGGCGGCCATACTCTTTTAATTTTTCGATATCGACGCTGGTATCCCATTCATCGACCAAATCATGACCTAGGTAGGGCTTCCAATCGACAAATAACGCTTCGTTTGGCTTGCTGACCAATGAGTTGGCGACATAATCACCACGGTCTAGTGACTCACGGTAGTCATCTTCGTACTGTTTTTCTTCTTCTGCGCTAAGGACGCCATCGGCGATGAGTTTTTGTGCGTAGATAGTACGCGTCGTAGGCAATTTTTTGATAACTGCATACATCAAAGGCTGCGTCGCTGATGGCTCGTCGGCTTCGTTGTGACCGTTACGGCGATAGCAGAACAAATCAATGATGATGTCTTTGCCAAACTCATGACGGTAGTCTAGTGCCAATTGCGCAGCAAACACCACAGACTCAGGGTCATCGCCGTTGACGTGTAAGATAGGGGCATGCACCATCTTGGCCACATCAGTACAATACTCGGTTGAGCGTGCGTCTTCTTGACGGCTGGTCGTAAAGCCGACTTGGTTGTTGATCACGATATGAACCGTACCACCCGTGGTATAACCACGCGTCTGTGACATCTGGAAGGTTTCTTGAACCACACCCTGACCGGCAAAAGCAGCGTCACCATGGATGACGATTGGCAGCACTGAGTTACCGCCTTTGTTGTCCATAAGCGGCTGATCGTTACGGCGAACTTGACGTGCACGTACCGAGCCTTGTAAGACGGGCGCTACGATTTCAAGGTGCGATGGGTTAAAGGCTAGAGCCAAATGCGCCTCACCGCCTGGTGTCATGACGTTAGAAGAAAAACCGTTATGATACTTAACGTCGCCTGAGCCTTTTTCTGGCTGTACCTTACCATCGAATTCATCAAACAAATCGGCAGGGTTTTTACCTAAGATATTGACCAGTAGGTTTAGACGGCCACGGTGCGCCATCCCAATGACCATCTCTTTGGTGCCATAGCCGCCAGCACGTTGGATGATTTCATTGATGGCTGGGATAAAGCTCTCGCCGCCTTCTAGGCCGAAACGTTTGACGCCGGTATATTTACGAGCCAGATATTTTTCTAGGCCTTCAGCCGCTGTCAGACGCTCTAAGATAGATAGACGTTTTTCTTTATCAAATTCGATATAGCCTAGGTTGGTCTCGAGGTATTTTTCCATCCAGCGTTTTTCGGTGCTGGTGGTCACGTGCATGTATTCAACACCGATATAACGGCAGTACACACGCTCCATGATTTCGATGATCTCACGGAGTGTCGCTTCGTCTTTACCGATGTTTAAATCATTGGTCGGGAATACCGTATCGAGATCGGCCTCTGATAGGTTGTGATACTCTAGCGTCAGATCTTCTACTTCGGCACGCGGATGCAGATCTAATGGATCTAGCTTGGCACGGCGATGACCACGGCGGCGGTAAGCTGAGATCAGCTGCTGCACACCCATTTGTTTAGGGTCCGCGCAGTCGGCACTGCCAGCAGACGCGCTACTGGTGTCGGTGTTGACTTTATTGGCGGTTTGATTGCGGGCCAGCAATAAAAACTGATCTTTAATAGCATTGTGCTTGGCGTCATTTGGCGACTTGTACTGTTCAAAATACGTTTGCCAGTCCGCATCCACACTATCAGGATCTGTTAGGTATTGCTCGTAGAGCGCTTCGATATAATTGGCATTGTCAGCGGCCAGTTCAGTATGTCCTAGCTCGGCTGCGTCTTTCGTTATACTATTCATAATAATCGTCTATTTGATAGATAAATGAATGGAATCGTGCTTATTATTGTGTAATCTGTCGTATATCTGCTATGTAAACCTTGTGTCACATCAGCGGCTGAGCGTTTATTGACTGAGCTTTTGCTGATTGTCAAAAGTCTGGATAATCTCTGACTAACTCACGTCAAGCAAAAGTCAAAGTAAATTGAACGCTGACCGTCTCTCGTCTATTTTTGCATTGCCCCTAACTTACGGTGTCGACAATAGCTAAGTAGTGCTGATCGCAGTTATTACAATACCGTTGGTAAAAATATAACTATTTGTGAACGCTCAGTTTTCTGAACCAACTCGTTTAACAACATTAATTTATATATAATGCAAAAAGCCATAACAAATCTATTAACTAACATTTATTAACCATAGGTTATCCATGCTGGTCGTGGCAAGATCATAACAACTATTCACCTGACACATATGGCTGGCAAGGTGTGTATAGATGTTGCAATAGCAACCAATGAATCGCCAGTCTTCCTGCTTTCAGCTAGCCTTTCACACGGCTATTTTGGCTGAACTGTTATCCTATCAATGAGATAAGTGACACTCTTAGCCAAATATACATTGCTGTATAGGGTAGCATGTCTACTTTTTACGACATAGTTTGTTTGTTCAATACTAGGTATTTACATAATGAATATCTATTATCAATATAATGATATCATTATTGGCTGTTTCTGGCTTGCCATTATACCTAAAGTAGCAAAATCTTCCTAAGCATTCGGCTCAATCAAGCACTAAAATTACCTAAATAAAGTAAGATAGCTCATCAGAACTCTAAGCTGATGTACGCTTACCCGTATGATTTCTTCTATCAGGTTAATGGTATTACGTATCTAATTATATAGGGCGCGCGCCTTTATCACAGACCTTCTTACACATGACCAACGTACTGTCAATATAGCTTTACCATCATACTGTCATCGATGCACGCTAAAAACACATCGCGCTTGCGCTGCTGTCTGTAAAGGTAGGTGGCACAGTTGAGCAGCCCCCGCTCCCCCTAATCAATAAAAAACACCACCTAATGGCTAGGTGGTGTTTTTTTTACAGTATCTGTAAAAAACCATGCAATTATAAACGATTAACCTGCTTGGTCAATCAACATATTACGCAGATGACCAATTGCTTTGGTTGGATTCAAGCCTTTTGGACAAACTGACACACAGTTCATGATACCGCGGCAACGGAACAAACTAAACGGATCGTCCAAACGAGCAAGACGCGCTTGCGTATCACTGTCACGGCTATCAGCCACAAAACGATAGGCATGTAGCAATGCTGATGGACCTAAGAACTTATCAGGGTTCCACCAGAATGATGGGCAGCTGGTCGAACAGCATGCACATAAGATACATTCGTACAGGCCGTTTAGTTGTTCGCGCTGCTCAGGTGATTGCAGACGCTCTGTCGGCGGTGCTGGCTGATCATTGATTAAGTACGGGTGTACTTTTTCGTATTGCTCGTAGAATTGGTTCATATCGACGACCAAGTCACGAACCACAGGCAGACCTGGTAGAGGACGGACGGTGACTTTTTCTGGCAAGGTGTTCATGTTGATAAGACATGCAAGACCGTTTTTGCCATTGATGTTCATGCCATCAGAGCCACAAATGCCTTCGCGGCAAGAGCGGCGGAAAGTGAGGGTCTCATCTTCTTTCTTTAGGCGTAATAATACGTCAAGCAACATACGATCTGAGTCTAACAGCTCAATCGTATAGGTTTGCATGCGCGGCGCTGCGTCCACATCAGGATCGTAGCGATAGATTTCGATGGTGCGAGTACCTCGGCTCATAATGCTAAACTCCACACATAGGTGATGGCGGGCATACAAAGACTGCGACCTCACCGCGCTAACGACTGATTTATCATTAGCGCGGGCAAGTGCATGTAGCTGGCGGTCACCTTTTAATAAATGAATAAGGGATAAAACGTTTGCGCAGTTTATATATCGAGTATATATCAGGCGCGGCGTCTACCATTAGTAGACGCGGACTTTTGGCTCGATATAGTCGACTGTCAACGGCACTTTACGAACTGGCTTATAAATGATGCGGTTGCCTTCAGAATACCACAAGGTATGCTTCATCCACTCGTGATCGTTACGGCCATTTGGTGCGTAATCATCATCTTCTGGACGATCGTAATCAGAAACACTATGCGCGCCGCGGCTTTCGTGACGATGCGCCGCTGAAATCATTGTGGCTTTCGCAACTTCGTATAAGTTTGCCACTTCAAAGGCTTCGATACGAGCAGTGTTAAAGACTTGTGATTTATCGGCCAAGTGGATCTTGTCGATTTTTTCACCCAGTGCCAAGATTTTTTCGACACCTTCGTCCATGATGGCTTGGGTACGGAATACGCTGGCATGTTTTTGCATGGTAGCACGGATTTCATCAGCGACATCTTGCGCATTGTAGCCTTCAGTAGACTGCTGCAGCTTGTCTAGGCGACGCATGGTGAAGTCAAGCACACGTGGATCTAATGGCTTATAGTTGTGGTCGGCATGGTGGAACTCATCAACGATGTGCTTACCAGCAGCGCGGCCAAATACCACCAAGTCAAGAAGTGAGTTGGTACCTAAACGGTTGGCACCGTGGACACTGACGCACGCACACTCACCGATGGCATAGAGGCCTTTCACCACATTGCCTTTAGCGTATAGACCGTTTTCATCCGTACCCGCTTCTAGATCTGGTACGATGACCTGACCATGAATCGTGGTTGGAATACCGCCCATCATATAGTGAATGGTCGGGATAACTGGAATTGGCTCTTTGGTGATGTCGACGTTGGCAAAGTTTTTACCGATCTCAAACACCGATGGCAGACGCTTCATAATGGTATCGACACCTAGGTGCGTCATGTCCATTACGATATGGTCAGCGTTCGGGCCACAGCCGCGGCCTTCTTTGATTTCTTGGTCCATCGAGCGCGATACTAGGTCACGAGGCGCTAGGTCTTTGACCGTTGGCGCATAACGCTCCATGAACGCTTCGCCATCTTTGTTACGCAAGATAGCCCCTTCACCGCGGCACCCTTCGGTCAATAGTACGCCGGCACCATGCACGCCGGTTGGGTGGAACTGCCAGAACTCCATATCTTGTAGCGGGATACCAGCACGCACGGCCATACCAATACCGTCACCTGTGTTGATATAAGCGTTGGTAGACGCGGCGAAGATACGGCCTGCACCACCTGTCGCTAGTACGGTGATTGGTGATTGGAAGACAGCGATGGTACCAGTCTCTTGCTCAATCGCTACCACACCGTTGATGTTGCCATCTTCGTCTTTGATCAAATCAAGCGCGATCCACTCGATAAAGAATTCGGTGCCTTGCTCTAGGTTTTTTTGATACAGCGTATGTAGCAGGGCGTGACCTGTACGGTCAGCTGCCGCACACGCGCGTTGTACCGCTTTTTCGCCATAGTTTGAGGTATGACCACCAAATGGGCGCTGATAAATCGTGCCATCTTCGTTACGGTCAAACGGCATGCCCATGTGCTCAAGCTCATAGACGACTTTTGGCGCTTCACGGCACATGTATTCGATCGCGTCTTGGTCACCCAACCAATCTGAGCCTTTTACAGTGTCATAAAAGTGAAAATGCCAGTTATCGTTACTCATGTTACCCAAACTTGCACCGATGCCACCTTGGGCTGCGACGGTGTGCGAACGGGTTGGGAATACTTTGGTCAAAACTGCAACCTTCATGCCTGACTCAGCCAAATGCAGTGAAGCACGCATCCCTGAACCACCACCACCGACGATGACGGCATCGTAGTTTAGGGTCTTAATATTACTAATGGTATTATCTTGTCTAGTTGCCATTACGGTTTTCCTAATGCCTGTTAATGCTTAGAAGTAAATAAAAAGGCTATCTGTCCTGTGTCTGTGCACCAATAGCTATCTTCTCAGTGCAGCCTATCTAAAGCCTATGACACATCTGGCCTTTAACCACTTAATTTGCATATCTATCGTTATACTGGGCTGAGCGGTATTATGCTCGGCGGCTTATTTATCGAGCGCCCTATCAGCGCATTTGTCTTTTCAAACATAAAATAGTAGACATAAAATAAATAAGTAACCAAACCCAATGCTATGACTATTTTCGGCTATGTATGAATGGCAGTGATAACCAAGCTATCAATCACGTTTACAGCCATCCATTTTTATCGATATTTTGGCGTTACCACCCAATTTGGGTGCTCACCTCATCATTAAACAGCAACGACACCAAAGCCATTACCCCAAAAAATCATGATGCCCCAAAATAAAAAGACTAAAATAGAAATAATCATCAAAGTCTGTAATATTAAACGCAATCTTGGTGCGCTCTCACCCATTTTGCCTGAGGTGATATAGTCAGTGAATACGGTCCACATACCTACCCAAGCATGGCCTGCAAGTGCCACCACAGCGACCAAACTAAACAGACGCATCGGTAAGCTGGTCATAAATGACGACCACTCAAGATAAGTGACATCGCCATGGGTCAAAAAGAAACCCAGCAACACCACACTATAAACGGCCAAAACGACCGCGCTGATACGCTGGACAATCCAATCACGTGAGCCTGAACCTGTCAGACCAGTTGCGCTTTTGATTCCTGAATCATTTTTAATCATTAGAACATCACCCATACAAATGACGCGACAATTAAAATCGCTGCAATCACAAAACTGACCTTAGATGCGGCGCGGCCAGATTTTAGCTCTTCGTTCATGCCCATATCAGCAAATAAGTGCTTGATGCCCATCACAAAGTGATAAGCAATCGCAGCCACAAATATCCATGCTAAAAAGCGCACAAGTACGTTGTCAAACACGGTCTCAAAACTCTCAGGCGACGCCAATGAGTTCTGTAGTAACCACAGCATGACAGGAATCAATAAAAATAAAATAATGCCAGAGATACGATGCAAGATAGAAGCGATCGCAATCGGTGAGCGATTAACGCTAATCACTTGGCTTAAAGGCAGATCAATAGGTCGGTTGCTTTTCACAGCGGGCATCCTTTTTGCGGTTATACTCCTGTATCTGCTATCAACGCATGACATAGGTCGGGATTGTGTCAATTAAGCGTAGAGCAACACACGAGACGAATAAAGTAAGGAAGAGCTAGCTGACTTCGTTTAGTTTGTGCTAAAGGTGAAGAAAGAATTATGTGGTAAGGTATTGATACTTTGTCTACGACTGCTCGGTTTACAACTGCTTGGCAAACAGATCGGTCAAACAACCTGTCTATTATACAACAAAGAAAATAAACATGAGTAAGATCGATTAACTAGTCTATTTTTACTGGTCGCACTTATCACAAGATAACCGTGTTTTGTTATCTTGCGATTGTGTTATCTATAAGGGTGCAAACCTGACGCTAAGTGTTTAAAAATAGAACAGTTAACAAGAACATTCAAACCGTCGGTTGGGTTTGGGTCTATTGACATTGTCCAGCTGTAACCAAATATGAATACCAGTATGAATAGAGAAGCTCTAGACGACACTATATCATGACCACTTATCAAT
>Ga0208300_101248_pt1 | contig 11197 bp, 15 predicted proteins | sample 23_taG_FD_184096 | JGI IMG/M metagenome (GOLD analysis project Ga0208300, IMG submission 184096) | Marine viral communities from Cariaco Basin, Caribbean Sea - 23_WHOI_OMZ (SPAdes) (version 2) | ecosystem: Environmental > Aquatic > Marine > Oceanic | place: Caribbean Sea: Cariaco Basin... | reverse complement strand
CAACTCGCAGTTTTGGGGTGTTTTCGTTCAGTGGAATTAAATCCAGCTGGTGACTGGCTTCAGCTGCTTGACCCACGGTGAGCCCCATATAGATGAAATGATGGTTTGAACAAATATCACCCAACTGATTTCTCTTCAAGGGCACAAAGCCAGAAGCAACCAAAGGATGGTCAAAGGCAACCTGATGACGGTTTTGAGGCAACCAAATGACGCCGTGAATAGTTGATCAGAGGAAAGCTGGCTGATTTTCGTGCAATATGGTCATGTTATCGATGTTTATTGCACCTATCTTCCACCTCAGGCCGTCATAAGGTTGCCTGAAGTGTCTCGCCACGTTGAGTGACCCTGTAATTTCCGAGGTTCAGCCTGGAAAGACCGTCTTTGAGTTGCCCAAACCGGCGTGATTACCGTCATTGAGTTGCTTTTCGAGGGCTTGTGTCGTTTCCATACCGTCATCAGGTTGCCTTTTGCGGCGTATGGTTCAGGAAAAGTGCGTTCGACCGTCATCGAGTTGCTTTTAAATCTGCCTGCGCTCTCTGATTTGACCGTCATCAGGTTGCTTTAGTCGACCCAAAACGTCATCCGGTTGCCGATTATTACCCTGAAAACCAATGAAATCAGGGTTAAGCAGCCTATAGGGCTCTGTGAAGCTGACTCTGAAAGCGCTCTGCACCCCTCTGAAACGCCGTCATTTGGTTGCCCCTCCCAGTCTATGACTGCCAAGAACCCGCCTCCAGGGAAATTCCCTTGCCGGCATCATTTGGTTGTTTATCGCCGTCATTAAGTTGCCGCCAAACGTCAGTGAACGGCAATTTCCCCGTCATTGAGTTGCTTCAGACCGTCTCGAAGGTACTGAATCTTCATTCAGGTTGCCTTTCTTTTTCTAGCATCATGTTTCTTCTGGATTTTTTCGAAAAGAAACAAACATAACTACTTAAATAGGAAATAGTGCAAACATGGCTTATGGACTTCTATCTCTGATACAGGCACACCAGCGACCGGCAACCTGGATGATGCCGTTGTAACTGCTGCCCCGGTCTCCAGGGCCCCGTTAGCTGGAGCGCATTGCCTTTCAAAGATGGATTCTCTCTAAAGGCAATACGGTCTGCAGACCAGTGATAAGCGACGAGCGATCTACGCCATGCCTGCAATGAAGTTGCATACACCTATCGGGAGCCACAACTTCAGGCCGGTCTCATCGATGATCTCAAGGTCGTCACCTGCCCTATCAAGGTAAAAGGCTTTGGCGTCCTGGTCCTTGGCATCAATAACCAAGCCTACGCCACCTACGGCATCTGAAATCTCAGCTGCGGTAATGATCGAGTAGGTAAAAAGACGTTTACCACACCCCTGCCCCTTGTACCGGATATCCACGGCCATTTTGGCGAGCAACAGAGCGGGTACCGGACTCTTAAGTTTACGGCCGGCAAAGCACTCATCTGGAATGTCGATTGTGGTGGGAGTCAGCGTCACAAAACCCATGACCCTATTTGAGTCTCTTGGATCCTCCAGGACAAATGTCCTTGTCATCCTTTTGGAGTCGGATGACCGCGCGCTGTTAGCTAAATAGTTATTCAGTTGTTCATTACCGCAGTCAAAATCTCTGCGGTTATGCCTCTTCTGAATCGGTGTAAGTTTCGCTCGCATCTATCGTTTCCCTGTAATCGAGCGCGTCCTGAATGAGCTTGCTTGACTTAGGTTTCCGAGGTCTTTGATCCATCAGACTCAGCATTCGGTTACCGGTCTCAACGGTCACCTTGATGCGTGTCATCTGTTCAATAACCTTATCTGCCCTGTCCATGGATGACTCAATCACAAATTGTGACAAGGTCACTCCACTGAGCTCAGCCGCTTGCGCTATGTGTTTTTGGATCTCCGGACTGACTCGCGCAACAAGGCGCGGATCAGCAGATCCGTTTCCCAGCTTGGTCATGATTGGCTCCTAGTATTTATCGTTGGCTGGCTCAGGCGACCCTGTTTTAAAGCCCGGGTTTGGCAAGTGCGTGCGACGAAATACAACCTGTTTCCTCTAACTGTTGCCAGCATCATTACTCTACTCTGCCCTTGCTCAAAAATCAACCTGTGTGACGTTTAGGCACACAGGCAGTGCGCTGCGTTCAATTTGATTGCTGCGAATTGATCTGCGCCCAAGATGCGCTCCATCGAAAACATCGTGGCTTCTTTGTTATTAATTTATTTCTTGATTTGTTTATTTGTTTATTTGTTGGTTTTTTTCTTATAAAACGCTATGCTTGATGCATATCCCTACTAGTTCGAGGTTCATATGCGCCCTGCGGAATTTGAAGACGAGCAAATCATCGAAGCGGCCAAGCGGTTATTAGGCGCCGGTCGGCGAGTAACCGGTTTTGCCTTGAGAAAGGAAATCGGGGGCGGCAACCCGTCGCGCTTGGTGAGGGTTTGGGAGGACTACCGCCAGAGCCAGGAGGTTGTTGAAAGCGAGCCCGTCCAGGACCTGCCTGTTGAGGTTGAAGAAGCACTGAATGAAATGACCAGCTCATTCCTGGATCAGGTCAGAACACTTGCGATCAATCTTAACAACCGTGCTGTTAAAACCGCAGAGCGCCGGGTAGCCGATGTCATGAAGTCGGCCAAGGAGCAACAACAAATCGCGGAAGCAGAGCTGATTGATGCCACAGCGGCCTTTGACGAGTTAGAAGGGCAAGTGCAAAGCCTTCAGGAAGCGCTTGAAGGCACGAGAAAAGAGCTTCAGTCAGTCAATGATGACCGGAAAGAGCTCGGCAACAAACTGGTAAAGCTGGAAAAGGATCTTGCTGTTTCGGAACAGAAGTTAAGCAAAGAGCAAGAAAAGGCCAGTGATTTGAAGGGTGAGGTTGCAGGTCTTAAAAAAGCTAATGAGAGCCTGGAGAGCGACAAAGCTGATCTTCGAAAGCAGCGGGATGGTTGGGCGACGATAGTCGAAAGCCGTGAGGAAGAGGCAGCAAAGCTGAGTCATCAGTTGTCGGAGGCTCAAGGTATGTTGCGTGAGCTTGAGGCTGAAAAGAAAGCGATCGCGGCACAATCGGAAGAACGAAAGAAGGAACGTGACGAAGCCCGCTCCGCCCAGAAGGAGGCCGAGAGACTAGTCACCCAACTGGAAACCCAGCTGGCAGCCAACGAAACCCAGAACAAAGAGACCACAGAGGAAGTGCAGGAGTCTCAAAAGCCAGGAAATGAATCTCGGTCACCAGAAAAGGCCTCGGATCCAAGAAAGAAGGGAGGTAAATCGTGATTGGTTGCCGACCTGCATGGCTACTGATCTTAGTTTTGTCGGCTCTGCCCTTGGTTGGGGCAGCCGATATGATCAAAAAGTCCGGGTCGGGTATTTGCCATGATCCACAGAGCCCTTGGTACGAGGTTGTTAAAAACTACCAGGGATTCCGGACCCTCAAGGCGTGTACGCAGTCTGGTGGTCGCCTGCCCAAGGAAGCCAGTGCTACTCCGGAAGAAATTAAAGCCCAGGTTTACAGTCGTGCTCACTATGGAAACGGGTGGGCGTATGACGATGGTGATTGCCAAAATACCCGCCACGAACTCTTGGTAGAGCGCTCTACCGCGCCAGTTCGATTTAAGGACGAATCCAAATGCACTGTCGTGTTTGGGCGTTGGATAAGCCCGTTCACCAATCAGGTCATTCAGGATGCGCCCCAGCTAGATGCCGATCACCTGGTCCCGCTTTCATGGAGTTGGCAAAGAGGTGCCTCGGAATGGTCCGTTGAAAAACGAGAGGCTTTTGCCAAAGATCCGTCTAATGTACTTATCGTAGAATCCTCCCTCAACCGATCAAAGTCCGATAAGGGGCCGGACGAGTGGTTGCCGCCAGAGGGAAGGTGTGACTATACGGCGAGATTCACGAGGGTTGTATTGAAATATCGACTACAGCCAAAGCCTGATGAGAGCGCCAGAATTAAAGAAATCTTGGAACAGTGTCGAGGGTAGCAATGGGGTCGACAATCAATGTCGACCCCCTATTTATGCACTGGCTTTCACTGCTTTTAATTCAGAAATGAATTGCTCTACCCGATCTGCATCCTCATTGTTGAGAATCGCGAAAACAGGACGCTTCTGGGCCCCCTCTTTCACGGTGGCGCTTGCAAATTCGTGCTCGTAATCTTTCACCTGCTTTGCGACAGTTTTCGGGATTTGCACCGTGATCGTCTCCAGATCCGGCGCGTCATCCAGGATGCCAAGAAACAAAGCCTTTTCCTTGGCTTTGGTCACCCCGATGTTCACTTGTTGCCGTGACATTCCAAGTAAACGGCCGACTTGGGACATGCCATAGCCGTCAACCAGGACAAGCGACAACGCCATGAAAACCCAATACTTGATGTATCGAAACTCTGTGGTGATCGACACAAGCTGTAATTGAGTGAACATCGGTTGTTCGCTCGGTGCCACAGCGTGCTTGAATATATCCACAAGGACCTGATAATCCCTCTCTGCATTTGGAGCGTCTCGCTCAAACACTTCCAGAGTTGGTACGCCTTCAACTAGAACGCGGTAAGCGCGATCTTTCAGTTCCGGGGAAGGCTTTACAGCCCTTACTGCCTTGGCGAAGGATTGAGGATGAATATTCATTGACCTAACCCCGTGTATGTCTGAACAGCTGCACGTTGTGTGTCGGATAAGGGGATAGAGCTCAGAAACTCCGTGAAGGCTTGCTCATCAGATAATTCCTGCCGTTCGGAACGCCAGGTCTTCCAGGTTGCGATGGCCTGGTCGTCATCGGTTGGCTCAAATCCATTATCCAGGGCCAAATCGAGTGCGGCCGCGTATGCCCATTTCGGAACGATCCGGGTGCCGTCAGCCCAGGATCGAAGGTGTTTACCTCTCAAACCGTCCCTCTCAGCACCGTAACGGACTCTGCCGATATCGAGAATGCGTTGAGCGGTGACATCGTGGCTTTCCTGTGGCCCGAAGACCGCCAAAACGTGCGCAAAGAACACGCGGCCATCCCCTACCCTCTGTTTTTTGGTTTCATCTCTCATAATTTACCGCCAAACAGCGCTTCGCCGATTTTCTCCCAGTCTTTCTTCCAGCTTCTTGGGACTTTGAAGCGCATGGCGTTGCCTTTCCCATCTTCAATTTCCAACACGCCCTTTTCGGCCACATTCACTTTCTTGGCCGAGAACGTCATTGGTTTCGGCGTCTGGGGTTCTTGCTCTTTCTTTGCAGGTTTGGATCCTGGTACTTCCCTGCCCTCTTTAAGCGCTTTTACCCTGGCGGCGTACTTCTGTTCAGCCCCGGATGAAATTTGGCCAGCTTCAAGGATTTTCTGGGCTTCGGCCGCGGCGTATTCCTGATCGAGTCTCCATAATTCAACCAGGCTGCCAAGGGTGTTAAGGTTGGTCAGCGCTTCAGCGCGAACCAGCATCTGGATTTCTTCGGGACCGTTGAAAATCTTCAGGCGTTTGCTGAGATCGGTTTTCGAGAGATCCAAGTCTTCTGCGGCCTCGCCCTGCTTTTTCCCGGACAGTTCCACATACCGTGCACAGGCTTTGATGTCTTCCCAGGGTGTCAGAGGGCGTCGATCATCGTTGTCAGACTTCTGCTTCCGAAGAATTTCTGCCTGCTCTGGGGCGGTAAGCTCCGCCGGCTCATACTCATAAACAATGGCGTCGATATATTCCCAACCGGCTTTTTGGGCAGCTTTCCAGCGGTTTTCGCCGTTGCGGATCTTGTATTGATTAGGTCCGGTCATCACTACGGTAATGGGTTGATGCTGCCCGTCCTTTTGGAGCTTGCGCGCTAGAGAATCAATGAAATTAGGATCGAACGTTTCGCGCGGTTGGTTAGGGTCCGGGGTGATAGATGAGATCAATACACGGCAAAGTTCCCCAGTCGCGGCAATAACGACGGGTTTGCTAGTTTCTCTGGTCTCAGTGGATTCTTTTCTGCCGCCACCCAAAGCGGCTTTGAGGCCTGCCTTTTTGCTCATGCCTTGCCCTCATCCAGGTCCTTCAGAATTTCGTCGGCCAAGTCTCGGATGTCGTTTGCAGACTCCGATCGCTTGGCATAGTCAACGATGCCCTGGCCATAGGCGTGGGCTTTCTTGAACTCTTCAGAGCGACGAATGGTTGTCTTGAAAACTGGGTAGGGGTAGTCCTCTCCGAATAACTCCAAGGCCATCCTGGTTAAATCTTCATTGGCGCGGGTACTGGTCAACAAAACCCGGAAAAACGGAGCTCCATCGCGAAACTCTTGAATCTTGCTGAGTGATTCCACGCAGATCTCTGTTGCGCGGAAGTCTGCGGGTGCAGGCTGCAGAGGAACAATGACGTAGTCTGCCATAGCCATAACAGCGCTATTGATCTTGCTGGCTTTCCCGTCTTCTTCATCGTCCATATCGACAATGATGCCTGCGGTGTCAATCAAGATGATGTCGTTGGAACCTTCATAGGCTTTGATGTTGACCTTGATCATCGGGTCATACATTCCAACCACCGGTACTTTGGCGTTATCACCCGCCAAACTTTGCCAGTGGACACAACCGCCTTCTTTCTCGGTGTCAGCGATCACCGTGGAGTACCCGCGATTCACGAATTCACAGGCCAGGTTAATAGTGGTGTTGGTCTTGCCGACGCCACCTTTTCGGTTGATTACTGCAATTTTGATGGGGCGTTTGAGCTTAGGGGCAAAGGGCTTCGCCATTGGGTAGGTCCTTCTGTTAGGTCGCCACGAGTACCGGCGAACGTGAGTAATGGCTCATCCTACCGGTTTTTTTGTCAAACTTTCAACAAAAATACTTTGACTCGAATCAAATAGTGCCATCTAATATAGAACTATATGAAATTGGAGAGTTTTGAGATGGACCTGGTAACGCGAAACGGATTGTGGTGTGTTGTATTCGAAGGCGATTTGGGCGAACAGTTTCAGAAGACTTTTGGCTCCAACGTGGTTCCCCTGCCCATTGAGTCGTCTGTTCCAAGGAGTCAGGCGCTTGAGTATCTGGAAAGGCATAAAGATTCTATGAGCATGGATCATCTGTTTCCGGCCGGAAACTCCAGGTGACGGCCATTGTTGTTCTGAAAGATAATCTAATCTTTTTTGTCTTGAAAGATATACAAAAAAGTGACAAAGAAAGGCGATAGAGTTACGCTTAAATGGCATTCAAATTGGTTTACCGCAAAGCGAGGTAAGTTAGATGGAAAAAGTAAAAAGGGGTCAGACGGTCCGGTTGGGTCGAGTGCTGGCCAAGGTTAAGCGGGTCTATAAAAACACCCTGGTTATTGAGACATGTGGCGGTCGTCTGAGAGTGGCCAGGGAAGATGTCGATATGGCATGGGGGGGGGTGAAAGTGAGGCCGAAAATTTAGTAAATCTACACCAGCGTCGGCTCGTGCTTATAGAGACGATGGGCAACCTCGATGAAGAAAAGCGCCGCCTGAAAGCGCGGATGTCGAGCGCAACAGACAAAGCAAAGCGGCGAATTGGGAATGAGATCGAAGAGCTTCAGAAACAGCGCGAGGCAGCACGGCTAGAGCTGGCAGAAATAAATCAGGCCATCAAAGCCAGTAAAGCGGTCAAGCACCGCGGAGGCGCCGATGTCTCCGTTTCGCAAGTGTTTGTTGAGCTCGCTCGAAGACATCTTGAGAAAGAAGACTTCGACTACTTGTATCAGCAGTCCCTGCAAGCCGCCAACTGCGCGAACGATCTTTAATACGCTTCTGATTCGAGGAAAACCCTATGCCACAAGTAAATGTTATCGACCGCCCTACCCTGAAAAACGTCATTCGTCCGGCACTGGACGCGAAATTGGCCGAGCTTTCAAAAGAGCTTGGGCTGCAAATTACTTCGGGAAGTGCCACCTACGGTGATACCACGGGCAGTTTTAAGCTGAATCTTGCGACCATCTGTGAAGACGGCGTCGTAATGACGCAAGAGCGACAGGCTTTCCTGGACCTCCATGAGCTTTATGGTCTGCCCGAGAGTGCACTGGACGCCGAGATCACTTTGTCAGGGCTTCGGCTCCGTATAGCCGGCATTCGGACTAAAGCGCCCAAAAATAACATCCTGTTGGCCGGTCTCGATGGCAGCGGGAATCGTGTTGCTCCACTGAGTGTTGTAAAGGCAGCGTTGAAGCGCTCACAGGGCTGAAAAGGAACTTAGTAATGCGGGTCCGTGTTGACCCGCATTTTTTTACACCTGTTCCCCATGGAATCAGGGCGTCAGAAACCAAAGGAGGGGGGGGTTACACAATGCACACGATGAAGCGACTCGCCCGAGACCGATTTTTAAGGTTCGCTGCGCTAACTCTGTCCAATCATGAAGAGGGCGCTATTTCGCTGAGTGATGCTGTGCGATTGATTGAATCCCATGGGGGCGGGATGGCAGAGGCGTTTGGCGCAGTGGAACAGTTCGAACTCGTGAAAGTGGTTGAGGAGACCAGAGCAGACGTAAAGCTTTTCCTCGAAACCCAACATGGCTTCTTCGACTATCAGTGGCTGATCATGAGCGAGCGGACGGTTGGCCGATTTCAGCAGCTCGTGAATGAGCTCCAAAGTTTAGACGCCTGTGGTATCGAAGGCTCCAGGAGCGCGTTGGAAGATCCCTGGTCTGATCTTCGGGCTTCGTCTTTAGAGCACCTACCCTCCCCGCTTCCTTGCTGTTACTGGGCAAAGTTATTCGCCATTTTCGTGGATAAATCTGTGGAAATGGGACCTAAGAAGCTGTTTTTATTGCTGATAAAACGGCAGTCAAATATTGATCAAGTCTAAGGATGGAATTGAATGAAGGCCTTCAAACCTATCATCATTGCCTTTGTGGCATTGGCAGTCTTCGGATGTACTAGTAAATCTGAGCCAGATCAGGTTTCTCAGGCTGCGTCTAACCGAGCCCCCGACGAAAAGAAAACCCAGGCATCCACGCGCACTAAGGATCCCGTATCTGGGAAAATTCGGGATGTTCAATTCTCCGTGGAACAGGCCATTCTGAAATCAGGTACGTTGGAGTTGCGGCAGGGCTCAGACTTTTTTGCTGATCTTTCTGCAGAAATCGTATTGTTTGGCGATAATCCGGCGGGCAACGGGTTCAAAGTCCCATCGGACGGGCCAGGCCTAGTACCGCACCTGCGCTTGAAGCAAAAGCTTGAAGATCAAGGCGTGCCTGTTAGCATTATCTTGAAGGACCCCGCATTGACCAACCGGGTTCTTCAGGTCGCGAACAGCTCCTTCTACCGGTCTGGAGATCAATATATTGAGTCGGTAGACCAAGCGGTCTTTCTGTTAGGGCACAGAGGCATTCGGAATGTCGTGTTGGCTTCCATCATGCGACGCATGTTGGGCCGCGCGGGACAATGCCTAAGCCCTGTTCAGTGAGCGAGTCTGGCAGTGGGGTTATGACATGCGCCAAATCAGCGGAAGCAGTTGCCATATCAGAAGGCGGGGATAGCGGAGCTCTCTTACATCATCCTTCGACGTGAAGTGCAAAGACTTTACAAAGACCGCTGCCACCGAGAGGAGGTACCACTCAGCTTGTTTCGTAAGTTTTTCAGCCAGTTTGATTGGGCCACCGCTCGACTCGTGGCCCAGAAGTGGAGCTTACTGTCCAGCTTCCAAGCTAGTTTGCCCCCAACGAAGCGCCCAACGCTGACTCAAAGTTCTACTCCGCTCTGCGATGGAATTATGCTGGGTACTTGAGAGGTATTGCGTCACGCCAATCAGCCCAATCTGACCGAAGAGAAACTTCGTCAAGTTCTGCTGCTGGACGAGCGGCAGTTCGAAAGGATATGTGGCGCGACTGCGGGGATGATTGGAAAAGAGGCGAGCCCGACTTGATAACCTCTACGACTTTTCTTCGGTCACCACGTTTTACGCGGCTGACAGACCGCTGTACGGGATACAAAAGCCGATCTGATTGGCTGTCTTTTTCTATCAAGCCAGAGAGGACCCTCGATTGAGGACTCTGATTCTGGAACACGACGTAATAATGGCTGACCTTCTGGAGACAGTTGTTAGCGGTCTGTATCCGGGTGGCACTGTTTTTGTAACGGGCGGCATGGAGAGCGCTCTGGCGTATTGTAGGAAAAACGGTACTGACTTGATAATTACTGGCTGGAGCCTACCGGATGGATTAGGCCTGGCCTGTGCAAGAGCCGTTCGCGAAAATGACAAACAAACACCGATTATCTTGATTTCCGGTCGGTCGGATCGCAAATCTGTGCGCCAGGCTGCAAAACAGAGCATCAATAGCTATATCGTAAAACTTTTCGGTGTGCGTCTCCTTTACGAAAGGCTGAAATCTGTGGTTAACCAGGAAGCTTTTGAGCAGAAGTCCTCCATTGATCTGGAGCAACGATTACGATCTGCGGTGGTTACGGTCATCCAGCTTCCTTGCGAGATTAATACCGCTGATGTCGTCAAACTGATGGAGCGTCGGCAGGATCTATATCCATTCCAGCTTGCGGAGCGCTGGAATGATGTAATGGCGCTGACATCTCGCCTGCTGGATGTCGCGAACACTGCATCTTTCAAAAAGACTGGTGAACATGTCCGTACTTCGCGTGATGACGTTGCAACCTTGGGGATCGATCTCGCACTCCGGCAAGCATTGGTACTGTCGTTGCCTACATCCGGACACTTGCGCGATCCGCGGCTTGCCGAGAGGGCCGAGGCGTTTATTGAACTCGCTGAAAAACCGCCCGCGAGGCCGAATTGGTTGCAGCGAGGCTTGAAATCGACGCCGCGGAGATTCATGCAGCTGCACTGCTTAGTCGCATCGAAGGGTTGTTAGTGCTTAAGGTGATGCAAGAAGCAATTGACCAAAACTGTTCCATTTCGGAAGAGCAGATTGAAAGCGGGTTGGGCACCTGGGCTCCTACCTTTGGAAATCTTCTAAAGGTGCAATGGCATCAACCAATTCCGCTCAGGGGACTCATCGGGGCTGTGCATATTCTCCCTCGTGCCGCCACTGCCAGTCGCTGATCGTGATGCGCGCAGCAGCGCTCAAAGCAGCCGGCGAGGGAAAAAGCGAGGAGTGTTTGCGTCTACTGAGTCGACTCGGGTTGGATCAATATAGTTTTGAGCAGCTATAGCAAGCAGATACAGAAACCGTAGCAAATCTCTTACGTTGGGGGATTTAATTGATTGATGTGCCCAGCGATCCACAAGACACCATTTATGAGCGCTTTTCGTTTATTTCTACGACCAAAAGTGTGATAAGAAAACATCGATCGCTTTACT
>Ga0208300_101245_pt1 | contig 11225 bp, 10 predicted proteins | sample 23_taG_FD_184096 | JGI IMG/M metagenome (GOLD analysis project Ga0208300, IMG submission 184096) | Marine viral communities from Cariaco Basin, Caribbean Sea - 23_WHOI_OMZ (SPAdes) (version 2) | ecosystem: Environmental > Aquatic > Marine > Oceanic | place: Caribbean Sea: Cariaco Basin... | reverse complement strand
AACCGGTGCTGGTGGGTATCAATGAACTGCCGCAGGCCCTCGCCCGGCGCAGATCCTTGTGGGGCGCATCAATAATGGTCTGGGTGTTGGTCAGGCTGTGGATGGTGGTGATGGAGCCGTGCTTGATCCCCAGTTTTTCGTGAATCACCTTCACTACCGGCGCCAGGCAGTTGGTGGTGCAGGAGGCGGCAGTGACAATACGGTCGTTGGCGGGATCGAAAATATCATCGTTCACACCGAGGACAATGTTCTTGGCCCCTGCCTCTTTTACCGGTGCCGTCACCACCACCCGTTTCACGCCCTGGTCCAGGTATGCCTGCAAGGCACTGACTTTCTTGTTCACACCACTGGCCTCGATCACCAGATCACAGCCGGACCAGTCGGTTTCGCCGATGCTGCGGTTGTGAGTCACCCGAATGCGATGGCCCTCGATGACGATATCCGTTCCGTCCGCACTGGCTTCCTGGCTCCAGCGACCGTGGATGCTGTCAAAGTTGAGCAGATGGGCCAGTGTGGCGGCATCCGCCCCGGGGTCATTGATGGCGACAAATTCCATGTCCGGCCACTCCCAGGCGGCCCGCAACGCCAACCGGCCAATTCGGCCGAATCCGTTAATGCCTACCTTGATCTTGCTCATGATTTTCTCCTTGCGCGTTGGCTAATAAGTGCGTGGGTAGTCACGGGCACCGCACGACCGGGCGATCGGCCATGGCCTGTAGTCGTGACAGCGGCTGTTCAATCAGTGCCGCATTGTTCCGTGCGGTTTCATCCAGAACCTGCGCGACCCAATCTGGCAATCGCGGATCAAGGTAATAATAAACCCACTGGCCCCGGCGCTCAGTTTCCAGCAGGCCGGCATCCCGGAGAGAGGCCAGATGGCGGCTGACTTTTGGCTGGGATACCTCAAAGGCCTCGGTCAGCTCGCATACGCACAGTTTTTCCTGGTCCCTGATCAGCATCAGCGCGGCCAGGCGAAGCTCATCTCCCATCGCCTTGAAAATGGTCACCGGGTTGTAGCTGGCCTGCTTCAGGCCGGTTTCTTTCTGGTGAACCAGGGTGAACAGGCCGATGCGCTCTTTCAGCTCCTTGAGGGTCAGGGCAAAGGTGGCATGTCGGTTAGTTTCGGCCGGATCCGGGAAGTCCCAGGCAATCTGCTGGGCTCCGGAAGCCACCAACCTGCACTCACGGGCGGCCTTTTCACACAGGGTAATCACGTAATCCCAGTACTGGCCCTGCACCTCCGCCAGCGACTTGCTGTACAGCCCGTCGGTGGGAATACCCGCTTCCTGCAACACCTGTAGTGCCAGAGGGTGCGACCGGGAAGGCTCGGTACCGGCACTGGCCACCTCGAACCGGTCACCGGCCATGTTTCGCAGCAGGGCTTCAGCCATCAGAGAGCGGGCACTGTTGGCGGTACAGACAAACAGGACTCTTCTTTTCATACGAAATTCCGGATATTCGAATTGCCATATATTTAGTTTTTGCGATAATAGCCCTCAACTGTGACAGAGTAAAGACAGCAACCCACCCTGCGGCCTGCAAAAGGTCAGCGCTGGACAACCAGTAAAAGGACACCGGAAAGGGCCATGACAGAAAGACTGCTGGAGATCTATCGGAGCAATCAGCGAGAAGGCAACCTGCTGTTTGTCATGATCCTCGCCTTTCTGGCCATCTTCTTCATGCCCGCCGGCACCGAGCGTTTTGACAACGCCGTGCTGGAAGCTTTCCGGCTGACCAACTGGTATGCCCAGGAGCATGTCATCCTTTGCCTGTTGCCTGCATTCCTGATTGCCGGTGCGATGGCGGTCTATATCAGCCAGGGCTCGGTAATGCGTTATCTTGGTCCCTCCGCCTCCAAACCGGTGGCATTCAGTGTGGCGTCGGTGTCCGGCACCTTGCTGGCTGTCTGTTCCTGCACCGTACTGCCGCTGTTTGGTGGAATCTACCGGCGCGGCGCAGGTCTGGGTGCGGCCGTCGCCTTTCTCTACTCCGGCCCCGCCATCAACATCATGGCCATTGTGGTCACCGCCAAGGTGCTGGGCGTCGAAATCGGCCTGGCCCGGGCCATTGGTGCCATCGTATTCGCGGTCGTGATCGGGGCCATCATGCACCTGATTTACCGCAAGGAGGAAGCCGAACGCTCCGTCAGCAACGCCCGGGGGTTTGGCGGCGATGACGCCGACAAACCCCCGGGCATCATTACCCTGTTCTTTACTCTGATGGTGGGCATTCTGGTGTTTGCCAACTGGGCTGCGGCCGACAACAGCACATGGATGGCCATCTACGATCTGAAATGGCCGATCACTGCCGCCCTTGGCGCTGCCCTGGGCGTTCTGCTGGTCTGGCGCTGGCACTGGCCACCCCGTCAGCTGCTGGTGGTAGCAGCGGCGGTTGCCATCGCGGCCACCCTGGCTCCGACCATGCCGGAACTGCCATTCGTGATCGCTATTGGCGGACTGATGCTGATCGCCACCCTACGGGATGAAGACCGGGAGTGGCCGCTTCAGAGCTGGGATTTCGCCAAACAGATCCTGCCACTGCTGCTGGCCGGGGTTTTTGTGGCGGGCTTTGCACTGGGCCGGCCGGGCCATGAAGGCATGATTCCCTCGGCATGGGTGGCCGCCGCCGTGGGCGACAACTCCCTGCTCTCCACCATCCTGGCCTCGGTGCTGGGCGCCCTGATGTATTTCTCCACCCTGACCGAGGTACCCATTGTCGAAGCCCTGATGGGCTCCGGCATGGGCAAGGGGCCCGCACTGGCGCTTTTGCTGGCGGGTCCTGCCCTGTCGCTACCGAACATGCTGGTAATCCGGACAATTCTGGGCACCCAGAAAACCCTGGTGTACTGTGCCCTGGTGGTGGTGATGGCGACCATCACCGGCTTTATTTACGGAAACTGGTGGGTCTAGACCTGCCGCGCATACGCTAAGGAGATACCAATGAAATTCACCATCTATGGCAGTGGCTGTGCCAAGTGCAAACAACTGACCACCAACGCCGAGGAAGCCGCCAAGGCCCTCGGGCTGGACTACGAAGTGGAAAAAGTGACAGACGTGAACGACATCATTAATGCCGGCGTCATGCGCACACCTGCCCTGGCCGTAGACGGCGAGATTGCCGTGGAAGGCAAGGTGGCCAGTGCCGACGACATCAAGAAACTTCTGGGCTGAATCCGTTTACAGGAAACCTGACGCTGACCATGAATCCATCTGATCTGCCGAACATTGATACCGGGCTGTTCCGGCCCCCCACCAGTGACGAGCTGTTTGCCGCAACGCCTTCAAGCCACCGTCCGAGAATTCTGCTGTTGTACGGTTCCCTTCGGGAACGCTCGTTCAGCCGACTGGCCGTTGAAGAGGCTACCCGATTGCTCGAAGCCATGGGCGCGGAAACCCGGGTATTTAATCCACGGGGGCTGCCTCTGGCCGATGCAGAAGATGCCTCTCACCCCAAGGTTCAGGAACTGCGGGACCTGGCGGAATGGTCCGAGGGCATGGTGTGGTGTTCACCAGAGCGTCACGGCGCCATGACCGGCATCATGAAAACCCAGATTGACTGGATCCCGCTGTCCATCGGCGGGATGCGTCCCACCCAGGGCAAGACCCTGGCCGTAATGCAGGTCTGTGGCGGCTCCCAGTCCTTCAATGCGGTCAATCAGCTGCGGGTGCTGGGTCGATGGATGCGGATGGTCACCATCCCCAACCAGTCCTCGGTGCCCAAGGCGTTTATGGAGTTTGATGATAACGACCGCATGAAACCCTCGCCCTATTACAATCGCATCGTCGATGTGATGGAGGAGTTGGTGAAATTCACTCTGCTGATCCGGGACCGGAGTGATTACCTGACCGACCGGTATTCGGAGCGGGTGGAAAGTGCCGAAGAAGTCTCCAAACGCGTCAACCAGCGGTCCATGTGAGGGAAAGGCAATGAGCAGCGATACCGAAATCAACCAGGCGGAAGGCTCCGGCGAAGGCATGGATCTGTTCGGCAGGTACCTGTCGGTGTGGGTGGCTCTGGCCATCATTGCCGGCGTCGCGCTGGGCCAGTTCGCGCCCGTAGTGCCCGAGACTCTGTCCCGCTTCGAATACGCGCAGGTCTCCATCCCCATCGCCATTCTGATCTGGGCGATGATTTTCCCGATGATGGCGCAGATTGATTTCAGTGCGGTGGTCGGTGTACGGAAAGAACCGAAAGGCCTGGCGATCACTACCATCGTCAACTGGCTGATCAAGCCCTTCACCATGTTTGCCATTGCCTGGTTTTTTCTGATGATGGTGTTCGAGCCATGGATCGCGCCGGGACTGGCCAGCGAGTACCTGGCCGGGGCGATCCTGTTGGGTGCAGCGCCCTGCACCGCCATGGTGTTCGTCTGGAGTTTCCTGACCAAAGGCGATGCCGCCTACACTCTGGTGCAGGTATCCCTGAACGACATCATCATGCTGTTTGCCTTCGCGCCGATTGTTGTTTTCCTGCTGGGCATTTCCGACATCCAGGTGCCCTGGGATACCGTGCTGCTGTCGGTCGTCCTGTATATCGTGATTCCGCTAACAGCCGGCTACTTGACCCGCCGCGCCCTGATCTCGCGCCACGGTCAGCAGTGGTACGACGATGTCTTCATGAAGCGGCTCAGCCCGGTCACCCCGGCGGCGCTGATTGTCACTCTGGTGCTGCTGTTCGCCTTCCAGGGCGAAGTGATCCTGAACAATCCCCTGCACATCCTGCTGATCGCCGTGCCGCTGATCGTTCAGACCTTCCTGATTTTCTTCCTGGCCTACGGCTGGGCCCGGCTGTGGAAGGTACGCCACTGCATCGCGGCACCCGGCGCCATGATCGGTGCCAGCAACTTCTTTGAACTGGCCGTGGCTGCGGCTATCGCCCTGTTCGGCCTGAAATCCGGCGCGGCTTTGGCTACGGTGGTGGGCGTGTTGGTAGAAGTGCCGTTGATGCTGGCGCTGGTGAAAATTGCCAATAAGACACGGGACAAGTTCCCCGCCTAGTAAGGAAGGCGTTCCCCCACTGCCAAAGGATTTACGGCTACACTTTTTGGAAAAGAAGCAACCGGTGGGGTCGCCTCCATGATTGAGAAACAACAGTTTATTGTCATCGGCCTAGGCACTTTTGGGGCAACCATTGCCCAGGAGCTTACCCGCTTGGGCCATGATGTTCTGGGCATCGACTCGAGTGAACATTGCATCAACCGCCTGGCTGAAAACATCACACATGCAGTGATTGCCGATGTTACCGATGAAAATACACTTATCGAACTGGATGCGGGTCATTATGACGCGGCCGTGGTCGCCATCGGAAGAAATATAGAGGCAACCATGCTGGCCACCCTGCAGCTCCGGGATCTTGGGGTGGAAAAGGTGTGGTCAAAAGCCCTGACCAACCAGCATCATCGGATTCTCGAACGCCTGGGGGCAACCCGTGTCATTGCGCCGGAGGATGAGTTGGGTATCCGCATCTCCCAGGAGCTGAATTACCCGATGATCCACGACTACCTTGAGCTGGATGATGACTACTTTGTGGTGGACTTCCAAACAACCGAGGACCTGATCGACAAGACCATTGGCGAAATCGTCAGCGGCACGCCAGTGGAGGCCCTGGTTGTGAAAAGGCAAAAGGAAACCCATCACCACCCAGACCCAGAATGGCAAATCCGCAATGGCGACCGGCTTGTTCTGGGCGGTTTCATGGACGACCTGAGGCAGTTAGTTAAGCGCTTATGAAAGCACGCTTACTGGACCTGGTCTCGCACCGGAGTGCGAGCACAGGATCAAATCGCGAGCGCCACATTCACCCACCAAGGCTGCTGTTCGAAGGCTTTCTGGTATTGATTGCCCTGGGCGCCTGTCTGCTGAAGCTGCCCTTTGCCACCGTTGCTCCAATCAGCTGGATGGAGGCGGTGTTTACGGCCACCTCAGCGGTTACCGTCACCGGCCTTGTTGTCGTGGAAACCGGCAATCAGTTTACCCTTTTCGGACAGCTGGTGATCCTTGCACTTATACAGCTCGGTGGCCTGGGCCTGATGACCTTCGCGGTCCTATCCGCCCTTGCCCTCGGCTTCCGGCTGGGTTTGCAGCACCAGATCTTTGCACATGAAGCTTTCAACGAAATCTCACTGCACACCGCGGGCAAAACCAGCCGGTCGATAGCCGTGTTTGCCCTGACGGCCGAAGCCATCGGAATGCTTATTCTGAGCCTGTTTTTCATTCCTGAACTAGGTTGGCAGGACGGTCTGTATCACGCTTTGTTCTACGCAATTTCAGCATTTAATAACGCTGGCTTTGCACTCTCTCCCGAGAGCCTATCCGCGTACGTAAGTCATCCAGGCATCGGCTTGTCTGTTACCTCGCTCATTATTGTCGGCGGGCTGGGCTACATTGTCATGATGGAGCTGATGGACAAACGCTCCTGGTCGAAGCTCTCGGTGTATGTAAAGGTACTGCTGATTGCCACCCTGCTGATCAACCTGGCGGCCACCGCCGCCATTCTCCTTCTGGAATTTGGCAATCCGGCAACCCTCGGTGCCCTGAACAGCTTTGGGGATAAGCTTCTGGCGGCCTGGTTCCAGGGCGTCACACCGCGAACAGCGGGGTTCAATACCCTGCACGTCGAATCACTCACGGTGGGAACCAGCGTCTTGATGCTGCTGCTGATGTTCATTGGTGGCGCTCCCAATTCAACGGCGAGTGGCATCAAGGTATCCACGTTTGTCATTCTCCTTGCCACCACCCGTTCTTTCCTCAAAGGTAACCTGAACGTCCAGCTTTTCCACCGCTCCCTGGGCAGGGAAACGGTGCTCAAAGCCCTGGCCACTGTAACCATCGGCATGGCAACGATTTTTATTGCGGTTTTGACCCTGAGCATTCTTGTTGAAGATGAGTTTCTTAACATAGCCTTCGAAGTGGTCTCGGCCTTTGGCACCGTTGGCCTGTCACGAGGCACCACCAGCGAACTGGGGACTGCCGGCCAAGTGCTGATCATGGCGGTGATGCTGGTTGGCCGCCTGGGACCACTCACACTGGGCTATACCCTGACGGTAAGACGCAAATCCCACATCCGTTATGCGAAGACGGAGTTCCCGGTTGGCTGAACATCCATGCCCAGGGTAACCCTATAGCAACGACTCGGGGGCGGTCTGTCCGTTCAACCTGAAGCCGCCCTGCTACTATCCCTCCCGACTTTCTCGCGCACCGAACCCTGACTCAGACGGACCACTACAGAATGGATTCTTACCAGGCCCGCTCCTTGGCCTCCTCCAGGGACTGACCGAATTCCTGCCCATCTCCAGCTCCGCCTACCTGATCCTAGTAGTTGGTGTGCTGGTGGAAGTACCGCTCATGCTGATGCTGGTCAAAATAGCCAATCGCACCCGGGACCGGTTTCCTGCCTGATTGAATGGCCTCAAATCATCGGAGCAATGTAATCCGGCGCAATTCCAGACTGTGCAATGTAGTCTGGAATATCCATACCTTGCAGGGAGCCATGCGCCGTAACCAGCATGGTTTTCATTCCCGCAGCCTGCCCGCCCGGACTTATTGGAACTGGGCAAAGGCCCATGCAGGAGAGGGTGTCCTCCCGGCGAAGGACGTTGGGAGGTATCGATCATGCGCCTAGAGTACCGCCTCACGAACCTTTACGGAAAGCCATTCTGAGATCACGACGGTACCGAGGATCACGATGAAGTTCATGGCCACCTGGTTCCAGGCCAGGGTGCTCAGGGAGGCATTGAGTTGAATACCGAGCCCGCCGGCGCCAACCAGTGTTTCCGGCGCCGAATTGACCAACATCAATAAAAGCCCAGGCGACCTGTTCCATCGCTAGCGGCCCCCTCAAAGCTGGTCTAATTTTAACCAGAGCCTGCCGAGCTTGTGCATTTTTTGCACAACAGCCAAACCCGGAAGTACCAATACTGCCCCATCGGGCTGCGGGTCGGCCAAAACAACAATGAGGGAGAGCAACAATGAAACTGTCAAGAAGGCGGTTCCTGGCCTTTACAGGTACAACCGCAGCCGGCTCAGCCGCGCTTGGCGGCAGTCTGCTACTGAATCCGGCACACGCCGCCGAAGGTAGCCAGCAGCCGGGAAAGGTCCTGCTGGACTATCCGAAAACCACCATCAGTAAAGCCGGAAATCTGAAAGTCGGTCAGCCGGTTTCCTTTAGCTATCCGGATTCATCCTCCCCCTGCACTTTGATCAAAATTGGCCGTAAAACCCAGGGTGGCGTGGGACCGGACGGCGACATTGTTGCCTACAGCGTTATGTGCACCCACATGGGCTGTCCGGTGTCTTATTCAGCCGAAGAGCGCACGTTCAAGTGCCCGTGCCATTTCAGCGTGTTCGATTCCGAGCTCAATGGCCAGATGGTCTCCGGCCAAGCCACGGAAAACCTGCCCCGAATTCTCCTTACGTACCGGGATTCGGATGATTCCATTGAAGCGGTTGGCGTGAACGGCCTGATTTATGGTCGCCAGTCCAACCTGTTGCCGGGCGCCTGAAGGAGGGATTCAAAATGTTTGAATACAAGAAGGACCGGGTTGCCCTGCCGCCGGCCGATGCCCGTAAAACCCAGACCTGCTGCCATTTCTGCATCGTTGGCTGCGGTTACCATGTCTACAAATGGCCAGCCGATCAGGAAGGCGGGCTGGCACCCGAACAGAACGCACTGGGGCTGGACTTCCGCCAGCAATTGGGGCCCCTGGAGGTGACTCTCACCCAGGCGATGACCAACGTTATCCAGGACGATGACGGCAGCTACCACCGGATAATGATCCTCCCGGACAAGGCGTGCAAGGTGAACAGCGGGCTGTCGTCCACCCGGGGTGGTCAGATGGCCTCCATCATGCATTCGCCGCAGACCCCTGTTGGAAGTCAGCGCCTGAAATATCCACGGGTCTTTGCCGGTGACGAATGGCGGGATACCAGCTGGGATCAGGCCATCGCCCTGTACAGTCATCTGACCAAACGTATTCTGGAGGATGACGGATCTGACCAGCTGATGTTCAACCTGTTTGACCACGGCGGTGCCGGTGGTGGCTTTGAGAACACCTGGGGCACCGGCAAGCTGATCTTCACCGGTCTGGGCAGCAAGATGGTGCGGATTCACAACCGTCCTGCCTACAACTCCGAGTGCCACGCCACCCGGGATATGGGCATCGGTGAGTTGAACAACAGCTACGAAGACGCCCAGATGGCGGACACCATTTTCTCCATCGGCGCCAATGCCTATGAAACCCAGACCAACTACTTCCTCAACCACTGGCTCCCGAGCCTGCAGGGCCAGACCGCCGACAAGAAGCGGGCTGTCTATGAAGACGGGGAAACCATCCAGCAGACAAGGATTATCCTGGTCGACCCCCGTCGCTCACTTACTGTTGCCCTGCTCGAGCAAGCGGTCGGCCAGGGCAATCTCCTGCACCTGGACATCGAGCCAGGTACCGATACCGCCCTGTTCAACGGCCTTCTGACCTACGTCGTGGATCAGGGCTGGCACGACAAGGCTTTCATCGAAGCTCACACCACCGGCTTCGAGGACGCCCTGAAGGCGAACCGCCAAAGCCTGGACGAAACCAGCCGGCTCACCGGCATCAGCAAGGACAAGCTGATCAAAGCGGCGGAATGGGCCTACAAGCCCAAGGCCTCCGGCCACGCGCCCAGGACCATGCACGGTTACGAGAAAGGCATCATCTGGGGTAACGACAATTACCGCATCCAGTCGGCCCTGGTGGATCTGGTACTGGCCACCCATAACGTGGGCCGCCGGGGCACCGGCGTGGTCCGGATGGGTGGTCACCAGGAAGGCTACTGTCGCCCGCCGTACCCCGGTGGCCGTCCGGCTCCATATGTGGACCAGGAAATCATCCAGGGCAACGGCCAGATGCTCACAGTCTGGGCCTGTAACGCCTTCCAGACCACCCTCAATGCCGAGCAGTACCGCAATGAGGTCCTGCGCCGCAGCGACATCGTGAAACAGGCCCTGCGTAAGGTTCGTGGCGCCGGGCCCGAGAAGATGGCGGAGGTCATCCACAAAGCCGTCAAGGAAGACGGTGGGCTGTTTGTCACCGTGATCGACCTGTACGCCACCAAGTTTGCCGAAGCCGCCCACCTGATTCTGCCTGCGGCACACACGGGGGAAATGAACCTCACCTCCATGAACGGCGAGCGTCGCCTGCGCCTGTCGGAGCGATTCATGGATCCTCCGGGAACCGCCAAGCCGGACTGCCTGATTGCCGCGGACATGGCCAACGCCCTGCGCAAGCTGTATGAGGCGGAAGGCAACACCGAGATGGCCAAGCGCTTTGAAGGCTTCGACTGGCAGACCGAGGAGGACGCTTTCAACGACGGCTTCCGCCGCGCCGGCCAGCCTGGAGCGCCGCACATCGACAGCCAGGGCGGCCCCACCGGTCATCTGGCCACTTACGAGCGTCTCAAAGCCGCCGGTAACAACGGTGTTCAACTGCCTATCAAGGAGTATAAGGAAGGCCAACTGGTCGGCACGGAAATGCTCTACACCGACTACAAGTTCGATACCGATGATGGCAAGGCCCACTTCCAGCCTGCGCCCTGGAACGGGATGCCGGATACCGTTGAGGAGCAACGCAAGAAATACCGGTTCTGGATCAACAATGGCCGAACCAACCAGATCTGGCAGACTGCCTATCATGACCAGCACGTGGAGTTCCGCCGGGGCCGTTATCCGATGGCCCCACTGGAGATCAACCCGGAGGATGCCAGTGATCTCGGCATCAAATCCGGCGATCTGCTCGAACTGTTCAACGATTACGGCGCCACAACGGCCATGGCCTACGTGGAGCCGGACATCAAGCCGGGCCACGTGTTTATGGAGGCGATGTACTTCAACTCCGTCATGGGCGATCTGGTGACGCCCTGGACCGACCGGAACATCATTCCCTACTACAAGGGAACCTGGGCGGATATCCGCCGCGTCGGGCGGATTGAGGACTATGCCGACAAGGTGAGCTTCAAACGCCGACGCTACGTCTGAATGACGGCCGGCTATCCACGAACGGGTGGCCGGCTTTTTTCGTCCCTTGGGTAACTGTTCAGCCCCCGCCGTGCCTGCTACTATCCCGCCAACATTTCTGACGCACTGAATCTGACGGAATCCACGCAATGGACGTTTTCCAGGCGCTTTTCCTTGGCCTTCTCCAGGGACTGACTGAATTTCTTCCCATCTCCAGCTCCGCCCACCTGATCCTGACG
>Ga0208300_101244_pt1 | contig 11229 bp, 9 predicted proteins | sample 23_taG_FD_184096 | JGI IMG/M metagenome (GOLD analysis project Ga0208300, IMG submission 184096) | Marine viral communities from Cariaco Basin, Caribbean Sea - 23_WHOI_OMZ (SPAdes) (version 2) | ecosystem: Environmental > Aquatic > Marine > Oceanic | place: Caribbean Sea: Cariaco Basin | collected... | reverse complement strand
GGGGCCGGTAATAAAAGGTAAAACCGGAACGTGAAAAGAGCGCGAGGACGGCGATTGTGTTTTCCGCCGCGATTGCCAATACTCGCGGCATGAACTCTCCCCGCACGCCCCTCAGCGACACCGACCGGACCCTGGTCGACGCCTGGCTGGACAACCAGTGGCTGGAGCGCGGCCTGAGCCGCCACACCCTGGAAAGCTACGGCCGTGACCTGCGCCAGTTCGGCGAATGGCTCGCCGGCGGCGGGCGGAACCTGGGGGGCTGTGACCGGGAACGCCTGCTGAGCTTCCTGGCCGACCGGCACCGCCAGGGCGTCGGCGCACGCTCGGTGGCGCGCCAGTTGTCCGCGTTGAAAAGCTTTTTCCGCTGGATGAAACGAGAGGGGCGCATCGTCGAGGACCCGACCCTGAACGTGGCCCGCCCGCGCACCGGCCGGGCCCTGCCGAAGACCCTCTCCGAGGCCGACGTGGAGGCCCTGTTGCGCGCCCCGGACCTGGACGACAGCCTGGGCCTGCGCGACCGCGCCATGCTGGAAGTGTTGTACGCGTCCGGGCTGCGGGTGTCGGAGCTGGTGGGCCTGACACTCAGCCAGGTGAACCCCCGCCAGGGGCTGGTGCGGGTGATCGGCAAGGGCGACAAGGAACGGCTGGTGCCGCTGGGCGAGGAGGCGCTGCACTGGCTCGAACGCTACCTGCGCGATGCCCGGCCGGCGCTGCTGGGCGAGCACCGCGAAGTGTTGTTCCCGAGCCGGCGCGGCGGCTTCATGACCCGCCAGACATTCTGGCACCGCATCAAGCAGCTGGCGGTGCGCGCCGGGGTGCAAAAGCCGCTATCGCCCCATACACTGCGACATGCCTTCGCCACGCATTTGCTCAACCACGGCGCCGATCTGCGCGTGGTGCAGATGCTGCTGGGGCACAGTGACCTGTCCACCACGCAGATTTACACCCACGTCGCGCAACAGCGGTTACAAGAGGTGTACCAACAACACCACCCGCGCTCGGGAACCTGAGGGCGGCCCCGGGCTCCAAACGGCCTGGGAACCCGAACAACTGGAGAACAATGATGAAAGCGATTGTAAGTGCCCGTATGGCGACCCTGGCGGCCACGCTGCTGGCCGTATCCGCCGTCGCCCAGGGCGCGGGGGAGATCGACGAGAAAACCTTCAAGAGCAACTTCCAGGATGCCTTTCCGCGCACTGAAATCACTGATATCCAGCCCGCCGCCGAGGGCCTGGTGGAAGTGGAGCTGAACGGCCGCGAGATCATCTACGCCTCCGATGACGGCCGCCTGGTGTTCACCGGCGACGTGATCGAGCTGCGCGACACCGGCCCGGTCAACCTCAAGGAAGCCCGCTACCAGAAAGTGCGCAACGCCGGTCTCGCCGACCTGGACCCGGACGCGTTGATCACCTATCCGGCCAAGGGCAAGGAGAAGGCCGAGATCTACGCCTTCACCGACATCACCTGCGGTTACTGCCGCAAGATGCACCGCCACATCGAGGAATACAACGACGCCGGCATCACCGTGCATTACCTGGCGTTCCCCCGCGGCGGCCCGCAGGCCGGCAGCGCCGAGGACATGCGCCACATCTGGTGTGACGCCAACCCCGACGAGGCGCTCACCGCCGCCAAGCTGAATAACACCATCTCCGACTCCGAGCTGGCCGAGTGCGCCGCCGCCGTGGACGAACAGTATCAGCTGGGGCTGGAATTCGGCGTGCGCGGCACCCCCGCGGTGTACACCGCCGAAGGCGCCCAGCTGGGGGGCTACGTGACCCCGCAGCAGCTTAACCAGCGCCTCGGTCTGTAGCCGGGCCGCCCGCTCCAGGCCCCGCCATACGGCGCTTTGCGGCGCCGTTCACCGGTTCTTTACATTGACGGCGCAGGGTTGCGCCGTTAATGTGTCCGGCTTCCAATGACCCCGCCCAAGGTGACGCCGTGGAAGCTGACTTTCAGCGCATCAAGCGCCTGCCCCCCTATGTCTTCAACATCGTCGGCGAGTTGAAGATGGCGGCCCGTGCGCGCGGCGAGGACATCATCGATTTCGGCATGGGCAATCCGGATCAGCCCACCCCGAAGCACATCGTCGACAAGCTCACCGAGACCGCCCAGCGCGGCGACACGCACCGCTATTCGCAGTCCAAGGGCATTCCCCGTCTGCGCAAGGCGATCACCGACTGGTACCAGCGCCGCTACGACGTCAGCCTGGACCCGGAAACCGAAGCCATCGTCACCATCGGCTCCAAGGAAGGCCTGGCGCATCTGGCGCTGGCCACCATGGGCCCCGGCGACACCGTGCTGGTGCCCAATCCCAGCTATCCGATCCACCCCTACGGCTTCGTGATCGCCAACGCGGACATCCGCCACGTGCCGCTGGTGCCCGGTGTGGATTTCTTCGAGGAGCTGGTGCGCGCCATCAAGGAAGCCTGGCCCAAGCCGAAACTGCTGGTGCTGAATTTTCCGGGCAACCCCACCGCCCAGTGCGTGGAGCTGGAGTTCTTCGAGAAGGTGGTGGCCATCGCCCGCGAGTACGGCATCTGGGTGGTGCACGACATCGCCTATGCGGACATTGTCTTCGACGGTTACCAGGCGCCCTCGATTCTACAGGTGGAAGGCGCCCGTGACGTGGCGGTGGAGTTCTTCTCCCTGTCCAAGAGCTATAACATGCCCGGTTGGCGGGTGGGGTTCTGCTGCGGCAACCCGCAACTGATCCAGGCCCTGGGCCGGATCAAGTCCTACCTGGATTACGGCACCTTCACGCCCATCCAGGTGGCGGCCATCGCCGCCCTGGAGGGCGACCAGAGCTGCGTGGGCGAGATCCGCGACATGTACCAGCGGCGCCGCGACGTGCTTTGCGACGGCCTGAACGAACTGGGCTGGACGGTGGAGAAGCCCCGCGCCACCATGTTCGTCTGGGCGCGCATCCCCGAGACCTACCGGGCGATGGGCTCGCTGGAATTTTCCAAAAAGCTGCTTCAGGAAGCGGGCGTGGCGGTGTCACCGGGCATCGGCTTCGGTGAATACGGCGACGACCATGTGCGCTTCGCACTGATCGAAAACGAACAACGTACCCGGCAGGCGTTGCGCGGCATCAAGAAGATGTTCCGCGCCGACGGCGTGTCCGGCGAATGAAGAGAGAGGATGCCAAGGTGAATGCGGTAAAGGTCGGCATAGCAGGTCTGGGCACGGTGGGCTCCGGCACGGTCAACGTTCTGCAGCGTAACGCCGGGGAAATCGCCCGGCGCGTGGGCCGCCCGATCGAGATCGCGCATATCGGCGCCCGCCGCGACAATCCGGCGTGCGACATCAACGGTATCCGCGTGTCGCGGGATATCTTCGCGGTGGCCACGGACCCGGAAATCGACATTCTGGTGGAGCTGATCGGCGGCACCGACACCGCCCGCGAGCTGGTGCTCACCGCGATCAAGAACGGCAAGCACATCGTCACCGCCAACAAGGCGCTGATCGCCGAGCACGGCAACGAAATCTTCCAGGCCGCCCATCAGAACGGCGTGGACGTGGCCTTCGAAGCGGCGGTGGCCGGCGGCATCCCGATTCTGAAATCCCTGGGTGAAGGCCTGGCCGCCAACCACATCAACTGGGTGGCGGGCATCATCAACGGCACCGGCAACTACATCCTCACCGAGATGGAGCAGGGCGGGCGCGCCTTCCAGGAAGTGCTGGAAGAAGCGCAAAGCCTGGGCTACGCGGAAGCGGATCCGACCTTCGACGTGGAAGGCGTGGACGCCGCGCACAAGCTCACCATCATCGCTTCCATCGCCTTCGGTATTCCGCTGCAGTTTTCCAAGGTCTACATGGAAGGCATCAGCCGCATCACCATCGAGGATGTGAAGAGCGCCGCCCAGTTCGGCTACCGCATCAAACACCTGGGCATCGCCAAGGACACCGGCAACGGTATCGAATTGCGCGTGCATCCCACCCTGATTCCCCGCGAGACCATGCTGTCGGCGGTGAATGGAGTGATGAACGCGATCATGATCGATGGCGACGCGGTGGGGCCGACCATGTTCTACGGCGCCGGCGCCGGCGCCGAGCCCACCGCCTCGGCGGTGGTGGCGGACATCATCGAAATGGGCCGCGCCTTGACCGTGGACCACGACGAGCGGGTGCCCTACCTGGGCTTCCACGCCGACCAGATGTCCGACGATCCGATTCTGACCATCGACGACGTGTCCTGCAGCTTCTACCTGCGCCTGCACGTTCAGGACAAGCCCGGCGTGCTGGCCAACATCACCCGTATCCTTAGTGACAACCACATCAGCATCGAAGCCATGGTGCAGAAGGAAACCGAGGAAGGTCTGGTGCCCATCGTGATGATGACTCACAAGGTGCTGGAAGGGGACATGAACGCGGCCCTGGCGGCGATTGCCGCCCTGGACACCGTCGATAACAGTATTATGCGCATCCGCGTGGAAACGCTGGACGCTTGACGCTTAAGAGAGAGACGACATGCCATTCCGTGACCGCTATACCGGCCTGATCAATCGTTACCGTGACCACCTGCCGGTCAACGACGACACGCCGTTGATCAGCCTGGGCGAGGGCAACACGCCGCTGATCCGCCTGAAGAACATCCCCCGCCTGCTCGGTAAGGACGTGGACATCTACGTCAAATACGAAGGCCTCAACCCCACCGGCTCGTTCAAGGACCGGGGCATGACCATGGCGGTGACCAAGGCGGTGGAAGAGGGCAGCAACGCCATCATCTGCGCGTCCACCGGCAACACCTCCGCGGCGGCGGCGGCCTACGCCGCCCGCGCCGGCATCACCGCCTTCGTGATCATTCCGGAAGGCAAGATCGCCATGGGCAAACTGGCCCAGGCGATGATGTACGGCGCCGTAATCATGCAGATTCGCGGCAACTTCGACCAGGGCATGGAACTGGTCAAGCAGGTGGCCGAGAAGGCGCCGGTGACCATCGTGAACTCGGTCAACCCCTTCCGCCTGCAGGGTCAGAAAACCGCGGCCTTCGAAATCATCGAAGAGCTCGGCCGTGCCCCGGACTACCACTGCCTGCCGGTGGGCAACGCGGGCAACATCACCGCCCATTGGATCGGTTACTGCGAATACTCGTCCAGCAAAACCGACATCGTTACCGAGGCGTGCGCGTTCTGCGAAGGCCACTGTCGCTACGCCGGCGGCCCGATGATCGGCGACCGGCCCAAGATGGTGGGTTACCAGGCGGCGGGATCCGCCCCGTTCCTGCGCGGCGAGCGGGTGTCCGATCCGGAAACCGTGGCCACCGCCATCCGTATCGGCAACCCGCAGTCCTGGGACAAAGCCTGGAAAGTGAAGGAAGAGTCCGGCGGCTGGTTCGACGAACTCAGCGACGAGGAAATTCTCGCCGCCCAGAAGCTGCTCGCCGAGAAAGAGGGTATTTTCTGCGAGCCCGCTTCCGCCGCTTCCATCGGCGGTGCCATGCGAGACATCAAATCCGGCAAGATCGCCGAAGGGTCCACCGTGGTGTGCACGCTCACCGGTAACGGCCTCAAGGATCCGGACACCGCCATCGAGCAGTGCAAGGATTCCCGTATGGTGACCATCGATGCGGAGCTGGACGCGGTTCGTGACGCCATCGTCAAGAATATGTGAAGCGCGGTTAAAACCATCCGGCGTCCGTTGAAGGGACGCTTTTAAAAGGAGGCGCGGCGCCGAAAGGGCCGCGCCTTTTCTGTTTTTTGCACAAGCGAATATCGTCTCGGCCTTGAAACCTGACGCCGAATGGAGGATATATAAAGCATCCTTGAACGCCGTACGGTAATTAGTTCATTGGATTTTTCAATTTTTTTATATTGCTGGAAAGCCAGAGACAATAAGGGTTTTTTGGCGAAAGTCTGAGCAAGAAAAAGGTCATCGATTTGACATCAGTTCAATGATCTTTAGGCTGCGTGATGACTTCTGCTGGGGAGACCATAATGAGAAAGTCTATTTTTGCGAAGTCCGCACTGGGCTTGTTCGCGGCATCCGCCGTATGTACACCGATCACGGCCACCGCTGGGGCGGAATTGAGTGCCGGCGTTTGGTGGGTTTATCAGAACGTAACCAATTCTGATTTCAATTCGGCCTCGTTCAGCGAGGATCTCGATAACGAAACCGGCGGCAACTTCGCCGATCCGGCGCTGATTCTGTATGCCGATGACGACGGCAGTCACGGTCCTTGGCATTTCAGCGCGGAAACCCGCATCGGCACCGGTTCCTTTACCAGCGCCGCTAACAACAACAGTGGCGACAATTTTACCGTGCACAAGGCCTGGATCGGTTACGACCTGACCGAAGAGACCAGCCTCAAGATCGGTAAAAGCCAGGTGCCGTTCGGTTGGAAAACCGCCAACTTCTGGCCCGGTGACGGCCTGCAAGGCGGTTACGGCGACCAGATGGACGTGGGCCTCAAGCTGAGCGGTGACGCCGGCGCCATCCATTATGACGCCGCCTATTATCACCAGGACGACTGGGGCGAAGACAGCACCGACACCGTTGACGACAACGGTCACTGGGGCAGCAGCGCCACCTACCGCAAGATCAAGACCGGCGTGCTGAACGTCGACTGGAACTTCCTCGAGCATCACACCGTCGGCGCCTCCGCCCAATACGGTCGCATGCAGGACCTGGTGCCGGTGGCCGCCGGTAATCCGTCCGCCAGTAACGACGAAGGCGTTCACCAGGCCTACGATCTGCACTACATGTTCGAGATGGACAACTGGTCCGCGAAGTACCGTTTCATCAGTGTCGAGCGTGATTTCGACGGCATGGACGCGCTGCTTGCCTCCGCCGACGCACCGGTGGACGACAAGATCGAAAACCAGCGTCACGTGGTGGAAGTGGGCTACAACCACAACAACTGGTTCTACTATGTGGACGCCGGTGTGGCCAGCACCGACACCACCGGCAACGACGCCGATGACGTCCAGTTCATCGCCCCCGGTGTTCGTTACCAGTACGGTCCCGGCTGGATCTACTTCGAATACCTGCAGTCCGACGGAGACATCAATGCCTATGGCGATGTCTACGAATCGGATTTCGATGCGGTCTACGTCGCCTTCGATTTCTACTTCTGAATCCAATGCCGTCAAGCCGGCCGCGGGCCGGCTTCAGGGTTCGGCCCCGCCGAACCGACCGCGCGGCGCCGCCTGTCTGGTTCTGAGCCGGCGCCGCGTGACACGGAAAATGGAGCTATGCCATGAGCGTGGAATACGAAACAGACTATGAAGTGGGTCAGGATAATGTGCAGGTCCTCGGCATGGACATGCACAATCCGGTCTTCTTCATCAGTGCGGTACTGATCCTGGTATTCGTGATCGGTACCATTATTTTTCCCGCCGAGGCCAAGACGGCCCTCGACGGTGCCAAGGGCTGGACCATCGACAACTTTGACTGGTTGTTCATGGTCGGCGCCAATATTTTCGTTTTGTTCTGTATCGCCCTGATTTTTCTTCCCGTCGGTAAGATCCGCCTGGGTGGCAAGGACGCCCGGCCGGATTTCTCCACCCTGTCCTGGTTCGCGATGCTGTTCGCCGCCGGCATGGGCATCGGCCTGATGTTCTGGAGCGTGGCGGAGCCGGTGGGTTACTACACCGACTGGTTCGGCACCCCTCTGAACGTGGAGCCCAACACCCCGCAAGCGAAAGACATGGCGCTGGGCGCGGTGATGTACCACTGGGGTCTGCACCCCTGGGCGATCTACGGCGTGGTGGCGCTGTCCCTGGCGTTCTTCGCCTACAACAAAGGCATGCCGCTCACCATCCGTTCCGCCTTCTACCCGATTCTGGGCGAACGCTGCTGGGGCTGGGCCGGCCACGTCATTGATGTGCTGGCGGTGCTGGCGACCATCTTCGGTCTGGCCACCTCACTGGGTCTGGGCGCCAAACAGGCCGCCGGTGGCATGCATTTCCTGTTCGACACGCCCAACGCCATCAACGTGCAGATCGCGATCATCGTCGGTGTTACCGCCGCGGCGGTAATTTCCGTAATGCGCGGCCTGGACGGTGGTGTGAAACTGCTGAGTAACATCAACATGGGCCTGGCGGCGCTGTTGCTGCTGTTCGTGATGATCGCCGGTCCCACCCTGCTGATCTTCACCAGCATGGGGCAGACCGCCGTGGACTATGCGGTCAACATCATTCCGCTGAGCAACTGGGTCGGTCGTGAAGACCAGGGCTTCCTGCATGACTGGACCGTGTTCTACTGGGCCTGGTGGATTTCCTGGTCGCCGTTCGTGGGCATGTTCATCGCCCGCGTTTCCTATGGCCGTAGCGTTCGTGAGTTCCTGACCGCGGTACTGCTGGTGCCCACCCTGGTGACCGTGGTGTGGATGGCCACCTTCGGCGGCTCCGGTCTGCATCAGACCATCAACGGCATCGGTGAGCTCGCCAACGGCGTCGGCGATTCCTCCCTGGCACTGTTCCAGATGCTGGCGGAACTGCCGCTCACCGCGATCACCTCCTTCCTGGCGATCGTGCTGGTGCTGGTGTTCTTCATCACCTCCTCGGACTCCGGGTCGCTGGTGATCGACTCCATCACCGCCGGCGGCAAGCTCGACGCGCCGGTACCCCAGCGTGTGTTCTGGGCGATCATGGAAGGCCTGATCGCCGGTGCCCTGCTGTACGGCGGTGGCGAGCAGGCGCTGAACGCGCTGCAGGCCGGCGCCATTACCACTGGCCTGCCGTTCACGGTGGTGCTGCTGGTGATGTGCTTCAGCCTCTACAAGGGCCTGTCGGCGGAGCGCAAGCTGATGACCGCCAACCCCTGAAGGCTCTCAGCAAGCCGCAAGAAAAAAGCCCGGCCTCAGCGCCGGGCTTTTTTTGTCCGCTGATTATGATGACTGCCAACCACTGTGGGAGCGGGCCCTGCCCGCGAAAGGGTGGCTTTAGCCACCCGGCAAAGGTTGCCCCGCAGTATCTCAGAGACGCTGGTTCTTCAGGTGTTCGGTGCTCCGTATCGGAGACGCGGGGCAATGGTGGTGCCTTCCGGGACCGCTCAAGCCATCCCTGGCCGCTGTTAGTTTGGCCCTCCCTGGCCAAACAGCTCCCTCCAGGCACCACCATTGCCCCGCTCACTTTGCAGCGGAACCGCCACGGGACATAACACCCCCAGGACCTTTTCAGAAAGGTTCGGCGCCAGCGATAACCCGGAGCCTCAAAATCTCCCCCGGAGCGGGTCTGTGTTAGGCCCTTCCGGGACCCTGGAGAACAGGACGTTCGACAGGGAGTCTACAGGGACGTATTCACGACGTTCCCGGAAGGGCCTAACACAGACCCGCGACCCAGGCTGGAGAGAACCGAGCGCCGCGACTTATCGGGTGTGGCGGTTGATGGTGTACTGCAGGTTAAGCAGGGCAGGGAGATGCGGCCCGATCAACCCCTTGCCGGTGGTCAACAAGGCGCCGGCCAGATCCCGGTCCGGGTCCGCCCAGCAGTAAATGCTGATGAACCCCAGGTGCCCGAAGGCGCGCGGCGCCGCCGGCCCGAACAAACCGATACCGCGATTGCCCAGCATAAAGCCCGGCGAGAACGTCAGCGGCAGCATCAGCGTGCGGTCCACCCGGGGCCGCCGCGAAGCGGGCGCCAGCGCCGCCGCCACCGTCTCCGGTTTGAAGATTTGCCGGTCGCCCCAGCGGCCGCCATTAAGCAGCATCTGCAAGAAGCGGCTGGCCTCCTCGGCGGTGGCGTACAGGTTGCCGGCGGGCACCACCGCCTGTTGGAAGCGCTCGTCGTTGGTGACTTCCACCACCTCATCGAAAGTGCCGCCCACCGCGTAGTTCAGAAACAGGTCCACCAGTTTCATCGGCACCCCGGTGGCCACGTCGCGGGCGCGCTCGGGGCCGGTGGCGCCGAAGGTGAAGTAGCGCATGCCCATGGGCTGGCGCACCACCCGGTCCAGGGTCTGGTTGAGCCCCTCGCCGGTAACCTTCTCCACCACCGCGCCCAGGATGAAACCGGCGGTGATGGCGTGGTAGGACTGGTTGCCCAGGGTGCTGGGCCGGGCTTCGCAGAGCAGCTTCACGATCTCGTCGGGCCGGTACAGGATGTCCGGCTCCACCGCCTGCTCCGGGCGCGGAATGCCGGCCCGGTGGGTGAGCATATGGCGCAGGGTGGTGTTCTGCTTGCCGTGGCAGCCGTACGCCGGCAGGTAGCGGCTGACCGGGTCGTCGAGATGCAGCTGGCCCTGTTCCGCCAGATGATGCACCAGCATGGCGGTGATCGATTTCGAGGCGGAAAACAGGCACACCGGGGTCTCGGTGGTGAGCAGGCGCTCGCTCACCGGGTCGGCGTAGCCGATTGCCCGGTCCAGGAAGACGCTGCCCCGGCGGCGCAGGCTCAGCGCGATGCCCGGGCTCATGCCGCCCCGGTAGAGCCGCCGCGTGGCCCGCCAGATCGCCTCGACCCGGTCGTCGTCCAGCCCGGCCTCGGCGGCGGGCGCTTCGCTGCCCCGGGCGGTGATCGGCGCCAGATCGCGGGGGATCGGGGTGCGTTGCGGGGAAAGAAGGCGGCTGAGGCGGGGGCGTAGGGCCATGGGCAATCCGGTATCCGTGGTTGATCCGGCCATTGTCCATGGCCGCCAATCGTGGACAATGGCTGAAACAACCACTCCGGCGGCGGCTCTGCCAGTTGTCGGAACAGCGTATAATAAAGACGTAGCGGCAAGAGGTGAGCACCATGAACGAGATCAAGCAATCCGGATTCGAGAGCTTTCAGGAGTTCTACCCCTACTACCTGCAGGAGCACACCGACCCCACCTGCCGGCGGCTGCACTTCTTCGGCACCCTGGGGCTGTTCGCGGTCCTCGCCGGCGTCATCATCACCGGCAATCCGTGGGGCCTGCTGCTGCTGCCCGTGGTGGGCTACGGCTTCGCCTGGGTGGGCCACTTCTTCTTCGAGCACAACCGCCCGGCCACCTTCAAACACCCCTGGTACAGCCTGGCCGGTGACTTCGTGATGTTTAAGGACATCCTCACCGGGCGTATCCGCTGGTGACCGTGGCGCAGCGGTTCGTCCCCGGTGAAGCGCCGGCCCGGCGCGACGACAAGCCGGACCTGGACAGCCCGGCGCGCATCGAGGAAATGGTGGATGCGTTCTACCAGCGGGTGCTGGACGACCCGCTGCTGGCGCCGGTGTTTCTGGAGGTGGCGCGCATTGACCTCGACCAGCATCTGCCGCTGATCGCCGCCTACTGGAAGAAGATGCTGCTCGGCGACACCGCCTACGACCGGCA
>Ga0208300_101242_pt1 | contig 11243 bp, 15 predicted proteins | sample 23_taG_FD_184096 | JGI IMG/M metagenome (GOLD analysis project Ga0208300, IMG submission 184096) | Marine viral communities from Cariaco Basin, Caribbean Sea - 23_WHOI_OMZ (SPAdes) (version 2) | ecosystem: Environmental > Aquatic > Marine > Oceanic | place: Caribbean Sea: Cariaco Basin... | reverse complement strand
AAATCGATTCGGGATTACACAGAAGTCGATGTGGCCTTGGGGTACATTGGCTTATAACCAACGGCTGCACAGCGACCGGTTTTGCGCCGCTGCGCGGCTCCAAACCGGCGCGTGAGCCGGGCGTTAGCTGCACAAAGGACAAGATGCTGTGATGGAGTTTCTGGAGGCACACGCGAATATCTTTCTAGCCCTTGGCGGCGCGGTGGGAGGTGCGCTTATCTCGCTGGTGGTAGGTTGGCTGCTGAGGAAGCGAGATTACGACCTCCGACTCTGGGATAAGTTACTCGAGCGCAGGATTCAGGCGCATGAAAATCTGATCAAAATAGCCCTTGAGATGCGAGTAATGGTGGCTCCTGGAACTGTTGATGCAGAAGGTGAGGTTGTTAGAGCACCACAAGTCTTAGTCTCTCAAGAGGCGTTCGAGCAGTGGTTTACTTCCGCTATCAGTGGCGGCGTGGCAGGCTCTACTTGGTTGGCCACCGATGCCAAGCGAGAGGCAAACTTCCTCCAAGATTACCTTGTGACCCTCCATCTCCACCTGCAGCCCGTGGCGAGTGAGAATTACCTGTCCGTTGGGTGTATCATTCGCCAGGATTTCATAGACATTTCAGCAAGTCTTGAACGAGCGGCGTTCCGCTTCTTTGAGAAGGATGCAAGACGGTTGAAACTCAGCAGTCTTGATGAATGGCACAAGTATCCGCGGGAGCAGACGGAAAAGAGGCTAAATGATACGCAGCTACTTCAGCGATGGTCGGAATGGAGCCCGCTAGCCCAAGAGAGTGACGCTTGTGGCAGCTAACAATCAAATCCAGCCGACCTCCTTCGTCGGCGGCTGATTTGTAGCGTTAGGGCTGGTCGTAATGCCCTCCGATAGCAAAAACGTAAATGGATTTGTCGTCGAATCGGTATATGAGTCTGTCTTTCTGTGAGATGCGCCGTGACCACAGGCCTGATAAATTGTGCTTAAGTGGTTCAGGTTTGCCGATCCCTGTTGATGGATCGTCAGAGCGGAGCATTTCTTTCAGCAATTTGCAGAGAGCTTTGTGGAGTTTCTTGTCTTTCTCTCGCATCTTTTCATAGGCTTCCCAGGTGCTGCCCTCAAATACCAGTGATCTCATTCATCTGCTCGTCATTAGGTATGTATCCCTGGCCACGGTTGTGAGTATCGAGGGAGGCCGCAATCTGCTGCATCAGGTCTCGGTTCTGAAGAACGTGCAGGGTTTCTTGTTCCCTTTCCCAGTCTTCAGCACTCATAATCACGAAAGCCTCTCCGGCGCGGCGCGTCACCTTGAGGGGCTCATGTTTGCTAATAACCTGTTCTACAAGGCTTTTCAGGTTATCTCTAAATTTGTTGACACTGACGATATCCATAACTCCACCATTACGTACGGAAACTCCGTACAACTATATCGCAATAGCCCTAACAAGGCCAGCCCCGGCGACGCCTCCATTCCGTAGCCGCGCGTGCTGAGCGGCGTTATATGCAAGGAGAGTATCGTGGTGCCACCAATCGTAAAATCGGGTGAATGGCTTACAGCAAATACCCATTGAGGCTCTCTAATGTGGTAATTCACCACTGGTAAACCGAGTTGCTCTTTGCAGATTGGCCTGGGCACTAGACAGTCATCGGTTAACCAGCCGCTGTCCTATTCAAACAGCGGGTTACTTTACAATCCCAGTTAGTTTCAGGTTCAGCGCCGGTGTAAGCTCACTCGCTCAGGGTATTGGTGCGCGTCAGCAGGATGGATAATTAAAGCGATGGCTTCGAGTTGGGTGTAGAAGTCGGGCTTCGGATCTCAAGGTCAGTCAGCAGATGCCCAATTTCAGCATCGATATTGCGCTAACTGGTGCGGGACTGTTACCTAGCATGCCTTTTTTAAAATTAGCCTTGTGCGCAATAACAACTATTTATTTACTTCGAGGCTTAGGCGGCTTAATTGCTCCATTTATCACTAATCACCCTCAGATAAAGCAAAATAGCACCGCTTTTTGGCTATGCAGCTCGGTTATTTGCTTAGTTTTTGGTTCAATTCACTTAGTTGGCGTGGTTTTAAAATGGTCAATCTTGTAAAAATACATAACCAGCGGATGCATCGGGCATTAGCAAAAAGAAAGAAGTATTTTACGGCTACATATGTCGTAGGTTGTTTCTTCTTCGGGCTTACAAGTGCTGTGGCAAATGAAAACGATGCTGTCTCATCACTCAAAAGAGCGGATGGCAGCGTCATTGACTATTACCTAGAAGTTGCATCCGATAACCTTTCATCAGATACGCTTCTAGTATCTTTCCAAGGGTCTGATTGTAATAGTGTCAAGCATAACAATCTTATCAGAGAGCTGTCTCACGCTGCTTGGCCATCGGCGGATTTATTGCTGATTGAAAAGCCGGGAATCACATCTGATTTGCCTCGCGATACAAATGCAGAGAGACCCGATTGTCCCGCTTATTACCTAGAGAACGATAGGCCAGAACAACGAGTTCAGGATGCCAATACGGTAGTATCTGACATGGTAAACAGTGGCAGCTACAAGAATGTCATTGCGCTGGGAGGCAGCGAAGGAGCCGTGGTTGCCGCTTTGTATGCAGCCGAGTACGACACGGCAGACGCGGTCATTATGATTAATGGGGGCGGTCGATGGTTTATTGATGATGTGAACCATAACATTAAGTTGACCGAGCCAGAAAGCGCGGTGGCATCCGCAATAGAGGGGTTCAACGGCTTTGCAGAGCATATCCTAAGCAGCAACGAAAGGTTGGATATAGACGTCAGTAACCATGGATACGCATGGTGGCGAAGCATGCTTTCGATTGATCAAGAATCTGTTTTGAGCCGTGTAGAGATACCCGCCTTAATTGTGCAGGGCGGGAGCGATGAGTCTGTTTCACCTGAGGCAGTCGCTGAGTTAGTCGAAAATCTTCACGACTTAGGTAAACATAATATCGAGCTGATGGCCTACCCCGAGATGGATCATGGTTTATCTGACTCAGATGGCCGACCCATGACTCAAGACGTCGCTGAGTCCATACGTGGATGGCTGATCAATACATCTGACCGCTGGCGCGACTGATGATTCGTAGGCAATGCATAAAATTGGAAATCACAAATATGTATCTATAGCCGGAGCTGACAAAGTTCATCAATAGTGAGGCACCGAAGGATTGGCTAAGAAAAATTCCTTGGCTGATAGAGCGGTGATCTGAGTTAATCGCAGAGAGCCGCTTTGCTTTAGTTTGATACCAAACTAGGCCCACGCTGGAATAATTGCTGCTATCTACTTATGGAGATGCCGTTTGAACATTACAGATTTACCTTTTGGGGTCACAGATTGGTCTGAAGTTAAGCCGACGGAGCATTGCGGAGAAAGTGGCGTTGCTTATTGGAAGACCCAAAATTTTGGGGATATTCGGGTGCGTATGGTTGAATATAGCCCTGGCTATTTGGCGGATCATTGGTGTGCTAAAGGCCACATATTGCTCTGCCTTGAAGGTGAACTTCATACTGAACTCGACGATGGACGCTGCTTTGTTCTTACGCCTGGTTCTAGCTACCAGGTTGCCGATAATGCCGAACTTCATCGCCCATCGACAAAGCAAGGAGCTAAATTATTTGTCGTTGACTAGTAGCATAGGCCTGAGGAAGCACGGCGATGGCGGCTTAGATGAATGTCCAGGCCAATACTCTCGTAACCTTATTTCCCTGCTTCATCTCTATTTCTCGTATATCAACGGCACCGAGCTTACTAATCAACTTCTTGGCAGGCTTAACATGGTCAGTTTTCGAAACTAGGCTAGTAAACCAGCGGCATTGCGTTGAATACACCTTACTTTCTCTTATGAGCTTTTTAAGAAACAGCTGTTCGCCCCCCTTACACCAAAGCTCAGCTTCCAACCCGCCAAAATTCAAAGTGGGGGATTTGGTTTTTACCTTTTGCTCACCGCGACTACGAGCGAGGTTATTGAGTTTAAGCCAGCTACCTTTAAGAGCTTCATCAAGCGAGGCATGGAAGGGTGGGTTGCATACGCTGACGTCAAAGAATTCCCCGGCTTGAATGATTCCTTCAAAAATGTGGTTTTTATCGTGCTGCGTGCGCAGCGTGAAGCGTTCTTTGAGTGTGGGGTTGTTGGCGATAATCGTGGCTACGTTCTCAAGCGAATGAGGATTAATGTCGCTACCAACACACTGCCAACCATAAATTTGGCAGGCCAGTATTGGGTAGATTCCATTTGCTCCCGTGCCGATATCGAGCAGCTTGATACTGCGCTGTTCTAGCTCAGGCCCAATCTCCAGCAAGTCAGCCATGTAATGGATATAGTCAGCTCTGCCTGGGATTGGCGGGCAAAGCGCGCCCTCTGGAATATCCCAATCGACAATATTGTAGTGCCGGTTTAATAACGCAGCGTTGAGAGTTTTTACTGCCAATGGATCTGCGAAATCGATGGAAAGGTCGCCATGCGCGTTCGGTTTTACATGGGAGGCTAGTGCTGGGTGGCTTGTTACGAGAGCCGGGAAGTCATAGCCTTGGTTGTGTTGATTCCTCGGGTGCAGGCCTTTGCGAACAGGCCTAGCTTGGCTTTTTTCACTTCGATGGGAGATGCTCACAGTAATACGCCCGAGGCTTAGAGTTCGATAGTAGGGTGGGTCTGGCTTAGCCAGTGATTATAATCTTAATGGCTTTGACGTGCATGCTCGGCAGTTCGAGGGTAGCGACTACCCGCTATTCTTCCCTCGTACCACTTCATACAGTTCTGTACTAACTGGAAGACTCAATGAACCCCGTTACTCAAGAAGAAATATCCGGCTGTGGGATTGCTGCATGCGCCGCGCTTGCGGGCATTACCTACGTGCAGGCCAAAGCGACAGCCAATGCTTTGGGTATTTATGCCGAAGACACCGCGCTTTGGTCAGATACCGAATATGTCCGTAGGCTATTGTGTGCTTTGGGTATCACGGCTGCGCCAACAGAGACGCTATTCGACACCTGGGCGACTCTTCCAGATAAGGCACTATTGGCGATCAAGTGGCGCACTGAGCAGGGTAGGCCTTTCTGGCATTGGGTGGTATTTGTTAGAACTGAACGGGATGCTGTCGTTCTGGATTCCAAGAAAGCCTTGAAAACCAATATCCGTCGAGACTTTGGACGTATCAAACCCAAGTGGTTCATTCGTGTAGATTAAGATGTAAGGGCTGCTATTGAGGACTATTCGAAGAACTATTTTAAGGACTATTTTAAGGACTATTTTAAGAGCTATTTTAAGGAACCAGCGTTTGGTTCTTATCGGGCTCTGGCTTTTTGCTCTGCCTGATCGAGAAGTACAGGGCCACTACCTGATTTAGCCAGTTTGTCGTCGGGGTTATAGAGCGGGCAACTAGTCATGCTTAGGCAGCCACAGCCTATACATCCCGCTAGGTTATCGCGCAGTTTTTGCAGGTAAGCAATTCGGCCATCAAGCATCTGCTGCCAGTTTTTTGAAAGCTGCTGCCAGTCTTCAACTGTTGGCGTGCGGTTATTCGGTAATGATTCAAAGGCCTGCTTTATTTCCTCCAGGCTGACGCCAACTCTCTGCGCTGCTTTTATCACCGAAATTCGCCTTAGCACTTCTGGTTTATAACGCCGCTGATTGCCTGCATTACGCCAGCTGTGGATCAGCCCTTGCTGCTCGTAAAAGTGCAGGGTGCTTACTTTAATGCCGCAGCGCTTGGCAACCTTGCCAACACTCCAAATTGCTTCTGCCATTACTCACCTCATATTTTTTTTGCCATTTTTTTCTACAAACCACTTTACCTCAACTTAAGTTGAGGTTTTACCCTGGCATCTCACTTAACGCAAGGAGTCTCTTATGTACTTAGAACACGTTAATCTGGTGGTTACTGATATGGATGCCATGTTGGATTTTTATCGGGCAGTTTTTCCACACTGGCGGGTGCGGGACGAAGGTCATGGCGAGTGGTATGGCAAACCGCGTAAATGGGTGCACTTTGGTGACGATGAAAATTACTTGGCGTTAAGCGATCACGGCGAAGGGGAGAACCGCGATTTGAAAGGTCACTCCGTTGGGCTGGCTCATTTTGCATATGTGGTCGATAACCTTGATGCCGTTGTCGCCAGGCTCAATAAAGTGGGCTATGCCATCGCCAAACCTGGCGCTATAGAGCCGTTTCGGAAAAATGTCTATTTTGTCGATCCGGCCGGTTTTGAAGTGGAGTTTGTCGAGTACCTGAGCGACATCCCAGCCGAGCGAAATTTAAACCGCGATGCTCAGTAACCAGTAGTACAGTAACGGAAAGGGTCAGTGTAATGAACGTTGCCGTTGTGTTTCATTCTGCTTTGGGCAGTACTAAGCAACTCGCCCAGGCTGTCGCTGCTGGAGCGGCAGCACAGCCTGGGGTTGATGCTATTCAAATAGAAATCGTTGGCGCAGATATTGTAGAAGGGCGTTTTTGTAACACCGAGCTGCTGCAGCAATTAGGAAAGGCCGATGCCTTAGTCTTTGGCTCTCCCACCTATATGGGCTGTGTGTCAGCCCAATTTAAAGCCTTTAGTGACGCCACGAGTGAGCTTTGGGCTAAACAGTTATGGGCAGACAAGATTGCCGCTGGTTTTACTATTGGTGCTAACTTAAGCGGTGATCAGTTGAATACCCTTCAGTACATGCAAGTGTTCGCGAATCAGCATGGCATGTGCTGGGTCGGCCTGGATATACCGGGCAACTACGATCCAGGTATGCGTAACCGGCTGGGAGCACAATCTGGGCTTATCGCTCATTCAACAGATGGCGTATTAAATGAAACGGACTTACTAGCCGCGCGTTATTTAGGCCAGCGGGTGGCACAAGTCAGTAAGAGGTTTGCGGCATAAAGGTTGTTCATTTGGGCGTGCAGCAGGTGTTATTGCATGCTTGTGAAGCATTGAGTTAATTCGTTTCGGTATATTGACCTTCACGCAACGTGAGGCCTTAGAGTGCGCTCGTTGTTAATAACGATGGAGCTAGCAATGCCGAATCCGATGACGATTCAGACCTCAAAGATAAATCCCAACGACTCTGCCCATCGAGTGGCGATTGCCCGTGCGGTGCATCAGCTATTGGACGAGCCGAGAGTATTAGATGACCCTTTAAGCTTGCCCTTGCTTGGTTCTGAGCTTGCCAAAGCAGTGAGTGCTGACCCATTTCCTTATAACGACCCTAGCGCTCGTTCCATGCGAGCTGGCATTGTCGCCCGCAGCCTGCTTTCAGAAGATACACTGAATGCCGCTGTAGCCAGGGGCGTGTCTCAGGTAGTGAGTCTAGGGGCTGGTTTGGATACCTACGCCTTGCGTTATGGTACAAGCATGCCCCAAGTGAATCTGTATGAGGTGGATCAGCCCGCAATGCTGAAGCTCAAACAAGATCGGGTGGTGCAAGCCGGATTGACGATACCCGCCAAAATGCAGTTTGTAGCAGCAGACCTGACGCAGCAAAGCTGGACAGAAGTGCTGGAAGGGTCTGGTCTCGACTGCTCCCAGCCTGTTGCTATTAGTTGGATGGGCGTTAGCCCTTATCTGGCGCCGGAGCAGGTGTATAACGTTTTGAAAACGGTGGCTGATTTGGCTCCTGGGTCAGTTATCGTCTTCGATTATCGTGTAGCTACCCACTTGCTCAACCCCATTGAACAATCGATAGTTGCTGTTTCTGAGCAGATATTCGCTGCCATGGGGGAGCCCTGGCTCTCACAGTTCAATCCGAAAATGCTAATGAAAGAGTTGCAAGAGATGGGTTTCTCCCGGATTGACAATAATGATGCTGCTGTCCTGAACCAGCGATACTTTCAACGTCGTAAGGATGGGCTGCAGATTGCCGGAGGTGGATTCAACTATATTGTTGCTCTGCGTTAAATAAGGGGGGCTAGGAGATAGCATTGGGCCAAATGGCCCAGTTGCTGTCATAAACATACAACAAGCCAAATCAACGCAACCAATAAGAGTCTATGGGGAAGATAGAAGGAGGGGGCACTGCTCATGAAGCAGAGTAAAAGCGAGGATATCACTAAGCCTATGCAAGCGGGGGAACTAGCTCTACGCGCCGGTATCACTGTGCGCACCCTGCATCATTACGACGCTTTGGGACTACTCAAGCCTTCGGGGCGCACAGAGGCTGGCTATCGCCTCTACAATGTTCAGGATATTGCACGCCTTCAGCGTATCCAACTGCTTAAGAATCTGGGGTTCACCTTGGCAGAGGTCGCCTCACTCCTACAAGACGATGCCCGTCCTTCAATCAAGGCGCTTGTGGACGATAATATCACAGCCCTAGACACCCAAATTGATAGCGCAACGCGCTTGAGAGATCAGTTGCAGCAACTGAGAAATACATTCGTAGGAGAAACCGAACCCAGTACGGAGACATTTCTCAATACTCTGGTACTGCTAGAAATTTATAGTCGCTATTTCTCCAGGGACGAACTTCAGGATTTGCGTTTTTACACACGTCAGCGTGCCACGCGGGCTCAGTGGAGAGTGCTGCTGGATGAATTAAATACTATCCAAGCTGAAGGCGTGAAGCCTACTGCTCCTGTAGCACAAGATCTAGCGGTGCGCTGGATGGAGCAGTTAGAGCAGGATACTGCCGGTAACCCTGAGTTACTTCGTAAGCTGAACCTGATGGCCGAGCGGGAGCAGGAACTGCGGGACTATCTGACCATCGAAAGGGAGCAGGTGAACTTCATCCAACAAGCTTTCCTAGAGCACAAGCTAGCCATCTTCCGTCGCCACTTAAGTCCGTCAGTATACGCCTACCTAGCTAAGCGCTATGGTGATTACATGAAACAGTGGCCGCCCCTTCTCATACGTATTAACCAAATGCTGGAACAAGGTATCAGCCCAGAAAGCGCAATTGGTGGAGAGTTGGCCCTGGATTGGCTGGCCATCTTCCAGGGTTATGCTGGTCAGGATCCAAAGGCGCAAGCAGAAATACGCAAGGTGCAGATGAGCGAGCCAGAACTTCGCCGCGGTACTTGGCTGCGAGATGAACAGCTAGATTTTCTTCGATGTGCCCTGGCGGCGTTGCAGCAATAGAAAAGATCATTTCCACTATAAATGGCCTCGGCAGAAGAGAACGCTCAGGTCAAAAAGCTATTGGCCGAGCGGTATTTAAACCGTCATGTTTAGCAATAAGCAGAGTAGCCTTCATAGGGTGCGTTGATCAGCGCTGGACTTATATTTTGTTGGCGAGGTTAAGAATTTTTTGCATTAACTGTTAAAATTCAGGGGCTTTTGATGAGAGTTGAAACTCAAAAAGAAATACTGGGAAGTGCTCTCTACCTTTGAGTTCATGCATTGTGGTGACTTAACCGCGGACGGGGTGATGGTGCTAGAAAGCGAGCCTTGATGAGCGTTGGTTTTCGGCTAGGCGCACTAGGCTGTAATACCATTGGTGCAGTTGACCATCAATAAGGAACATTTAGATGATTCGCAAATACCGAGAAACGGATATTGACCAGATTCTAGAGATCTGGCTTTCAGCATCGATTAAAGCGCACGCTTTTGTTGAAGCAGAGTTTTGGGCGTCAAAGGTTACCGAAATGCGCGATGTTTATATCCCTGCCTCGGAAACTTTTGTGTTTGAGTCTGACAATCAGATAGCTGGCTTCTACAGTTTATACGGAAATACACTGGCTGCCGTTTTTGTGTCGCCAAGCTTGCAGGGGCAAGGTGTGGGAGCCGCTATGCTTGATGATGCTAAGAGCCGAAGGGAGTGCTTGCAACTAACGGTTTACCGGGAAAATACTCCCAGTATCAACTTTTATAAAAAGCAGGGATTTATTTCATTAGGTGAGCAAGTTGATGAACAAACTGGCCACCCAGAGTTAGTCATGGAATATTATTGCTAGCACGGTGGCGCCGGTCTAGGCCGTTGGATGCAAAGTATTATAGGAGTGTTGAATGAAAGGTGAGTGTCTCTGCGGAGAGGTTAAGTTCAGCGTTAAAGGAGAACTACCAAACTTTTATCAATGCCACTGCTCTTTGTGTCGGAAAACGACTGGTTCTTCAGCGAATGCCGCTACGTTTGTCAGCGAGGAGTGCTTCGAGTGGATTTCTGGACAAGCCAATATTCGCTCTTTTCAAAAGCCAACGGGTTACCGGAATGACTTTTGTTCGGCCTGTGGTAGCTCAGTGCCCAATAAGTTGAGAGACACGGAGCTTGTCTGGATCCCCGCTGGACTGCTCGATGACGAGACGGGATCATGCGTCGCAGTGCATCTACATGTGAACTCATCGGCGGCATGGGAGCGAGTGTCGTGCAATAGTGTTCGGTTAGGTGAAGGCCCCGATAGCTTAAAGTCGCTTCACGCAGCATTACAGCGCATAAGCTGATGAATACACAGTTTTATTTCCGGTAATTAGAATAAAGCGCCATGATAAGGGGTTGCGATGGATCATGAAGTGCTGATCAAGCAATGGATAATGAGTGATCCTGATCGCATGGCGGCGCTGACTACCGCAGCTGCGCAGAAGCTGCCGGGTTGGTGTCTCGCTGCAGGGTTCGTTAGAAACTTAGTGTGGGACAAGCTGCATGGCTTTGTAGCGAGTACGCGATTGAACGACATTGATTTAATTTACTTCGACTCGGACGATGTGGGTGATTCTCGTGATCGTGAGATTGAGCGAAGGTTAATGGGCGTTTCAACCTTACCCTGGTCAGTAAAGAATCAAGCAAGAATGCACGCGCGCAATGGCGATTATCCGTATACGTCAACCGAAGATGCTATGAGTTTCTGGGTAGAAGTAGAAACTGCTGTAGGCGCTGCGTTGGATGATCGCGGAGAGCTAATAATTATGGCTCCTTTTGGCGTTAAGTCACTGTTTAACTATACCATTACATTAAATCCAAAACGGCCAAAGCGAACAGACTTTGACGCTCGGGTATACAATAAGCGGTGGCTTCAAACGTGGCCAAAGTTGGTAGTAAGTGTTTAACACCAGCTAATTTAATGAGTGTTGAACTGTGCGCGGTGTAACGCATGGCGAGGAGTGGTGGCTTTATTGTTAACTGTTGGCAAATAGCAGGCTTAGATTCTAAGGACGTCCTCAAATGAACATTGGCATCTATATCTATGACCAAGCAGAAGTACTCGACTTCGGCTCTTCGACGCTGAGTGTGGAATTCATGCCCTGAGCTAGGCCAGAATATAGTCTTTACAACGGCAGTAGGTATGACATGGACGGCACCCAAATTCTGGCGCTCGGCCTGGGCCTAGAAGCGCCCT
>Ga0208300_101240_pt1 | contig 11253 bp, 8 predicted proteins | sample 23_taG_FD_184096 | JGI IMG/M metagenome (GOLD analysis project Ga0208300, IMG submission 184096) | Marine viral communities from Cariaco Basin, Caribbean Sea - 23_WHOI_OMZ (SPAdes) (version 2) | ecosystem: Environmental > Aquatic > Marine > Oceanic | place: Caribbean Sea: Cariaco Basin | collected... | reverse complement strand
AGGCGGTGGAGGATCTGATCATCCGCGACGTGCTGCCGGCGGAGTGGATTCACGACAAGACCCGGTTCCACATCAACCCGACCGGCAAGTTCGTGATCGGTGGCCCGGTAGGGGATTGCGGCCTGACCGGACGCAAGATCATCGTCGACACCTACGGTGGCATGGCGCGCCACGGTGGCGGGGCGTTCTCCGGCAAGGATCCGTCCAAGGTCGACCGCAGTGCCGCCTATGCCGGGCGCTACGTGGCCAAGAACATCGTCGCCGCCGGTCTCGCCGACAAGTGCGAAATCCAGGTCTCCTACGCCATCGGCGTCGCCGAGCCGACTTCGGTCTCGATCAACACCTTCGGCACCGCCAAGGTCAGCGAGGCCAAGATCATCGAGCTGGTGCGCGAGCACTTCGATCTGCGCCCGCACGCCATCACCCGCATGCTCGACCTGCTCCATCCGATGTATCAACTGACCGCCTCCTACGGTCACTTCGGACGCGAGCCGTTCGAACACAGCTACACCTGGACCGACGTCAACGGTGAAACCCAGACCGAAACCTTCACCGCTTTCCCGTGGGAAAAGACGGACAAGGCCGAGACGCTGAAGGCCGCTGCCGGCCTGTGATCGTGGATGCATCGACTCGATCGATGCGCTAGATCGGTCGAAAGACCCGACTGGTCAGTAACGCAAAGCGGACCCGCCATCACGGGTCCGCTTTTTTGGTTGCTCGCTTTTCCAACGAATTGCCGTCGGGATAAACCCGCATCATGGCTGCCATCGTCATGAGCCACTATCGTTATGGTATGGGGCAGGACGCCTATCGATCATTCGCCACGGCTGGCGGCGACAGGAAAGGATGCCATGCTGGAAATCGCAGCACTCTTCATCACGATCACCGCGCTGTTCGCGTGGTTCAACTACCGCTTCATCAAGCTGCCGGCGACGATCGGCGTGATGTTCATCTCGCTGATGGCTTCGTTGCTGCTGATCGCCCTGAGTCACCTCGGATTCGACGCGATTACCGATTGGGCCGAAGCCTGGCTGGGGCAGATAAACTTCAATGCGCTGCTGATGGACGGCATGCTGTCGTTCCTGCTGTTTGCCGGCGCGCTGCACGTCGATTTCCATAAACTGAAGCGCTATCGCTATTCGATCAGCTTTCTTGCCACCATCGGCGTGGTGATTTCGACCGTGGCGATCGGCAGTGCGGCCTGGTGGCTCTTCGCTACCTTCCATATGGCGGTGCCCTATCTCTACTGCCTGGTCTTCGGGGCGCTGATCTCGCCGACGGACCCGATTGCCGTGCTCGGCATCATGCGCAGCGCCGGCGCACCCGAGGACATGGAGATCAAGATCGTCGGTGAATCCCTGTTCAACGACGGCGTCGCGGTGGTGGTCTTCACCGTGATGCTGGGGGCGGCGACCGCGACCGAAGCGCTGACGGTCTCGCACTCCGCGATGCTGTTTCTGGAAGAGGCCGGCGGCGGCATCCTGCTCGGGTTGGTGATGGGTTACATCGCCTATCGGATGATGAAGAGCATCGACCAGTATCAGATCGAGGTGCTGGTCAGCCTGGCGCTGGTGCTGGGCGGCTATACGCTGGCGACGCATCTGCACGTCTCGGGGCCGATCTCGATGGTCATCGCCGGGCTGTTCATCGGCAACCGCGGCCGCGAGCACGCCATGTCGGATACCACGCGCCGCTATGTCGATGGCTTCTGGGAGCTGATCGACGAGATTCTCAACGCGGTGCTGTTCGTGCTGATCGGTCTCGAGCTGCTGCTGATCCCCTTCGAGTGGTCGTATCTGATCGTTGCCGCGCCGATCATCGGCGTGATTCTGGTGACTCGGCTGATCACCATCGGCCTGCCCATGATGATGCTGAAGCGCTGGATTCACTATCGTCCCGGGACCACGCGTGTGCTCACCTGGGGCGGGCTGCGGGGCGGAATTTCGGTGGCGCTGGCGCTGGGTCTGCCCGAGAGCGACTACCGCAACACCATCGTGATGGTGACCTATCTCATCGTGCTTTTCTCGATTCTGGTACAAGGTCTGACCATTGGGGGGTTGGTTCAGCGAGTCTTATCGCAAGAGGCCGACAAGTCTTAGACTTTGGTCGTGCATGACGGTTCGGGCATGGTATCGCCGCCGGGCGTTCCTTACTCTTGGGGCCATCATGGTGTGTATATTCTTCGGCCGGACAGGCCGATGACAATCAAGTGACGGGGTGAAACATGAAGTTACGCACAGGAATGCTGGTCGCCGCGCTGGGACTCTCCAGCGCACTGCTGGTCGGTTGCGGCGATGACGGTGATGACCAGGCGAAGGAGGGTGATCAGAAACAGCCGTCGTCTCAGGAATCATCGACCTCTCAGTACGGTGGCGGAACGCCGGATTCTGATGGTTCCGAGTCGACCAACGACAACGGCCAGTCCGACCAGTCTGGCGGCGAAGACAGCCAGCAGGCTGCGGCCGGCGGTGGCGAGCCGGTCAATCTGATCTTCGGCACCGGCGGTACCGGCGGCAGCTATTATCCGATCGGCGGTGCGCTCAAGAGCGTGTTCGAGGAGAGTGATCTGGTCGATGGCGTGCAGGTCGTTTCCACCGGCGCCTCCGTGCAGAACATCAACAACATCACCGACGGTCTGAACCAGGTCGCCATCGTGATGAGCGACGTGGCCTACGATGCGGTCAAGGGGCAAAACCAGTTCGAAGGCCAGGCCGCCGATATCCAGACCATTGCTGGTCTCTATCCCAACGTGGTGCAGGTCGTCGCGACGGCCGACAGCGATATCCAGAGCATCGCCGATCTGAAAGGCAAGCGCGTCGGCGTCGGCAAGGTCGGCTCCGGGGTAGAGCAGAGCGCGGCCAAGGTGCTGGAGTCAGCCGGTCTGAGCTACGACGACCTGGCCCAGGTCAGCCACACCGGTTATGCCGACAGCGTGACCGAAATGAGCAACGGCAACCTGGATGCCGCGTTCTTCACCTCTGGCGTGCCCAATTCCAGCATCACCGGGCTGATGCAGAGCACCGACGTGACCTTCGTGCCGGTCAGTGGCGACGTTGCTTCCACGCTGCTGGAAAAATATCCGTACTACGAGAATTACGAGATTCCGGCCGGCGCACCGGAGCGCTATAACCTGGGCGACGCCGTGAACACCGTGGCGATCCGCAACATCATGATCGTGCCGTCTTCCATGCGCGACGATGTCGCCGAGGATCTGGCCAAGCGTTTCCACGACTATCTGGAATCCGGCAACGTCTCGGTCGGCGCGCTCAAGCAGTTCGATCCTGCCACCATGAACCAGAACCTGGTCGTTCCGGTACATCCGGGCGCGCAGGCCTACTACGACACGCTCGCTTCCAGAAGCGGCGGCGACGAGGCCGACATCAGCGAGGCCACGGCTTCCCAGGCAGCCAACGAACAGGCGGCAACTACCGATGCGGACGGTGCCGAGGCCGACCCTGCCAAGCAGACCAGCGCCGAGACGCCTGAAGACAACGCTCAGCCTACCGAAGGCAGCGATACCAGTGGTGGCGACAACGCTCAGGACAAAGAACCGCAATCCTGAGCAAGAGCGCTCGCGTGTCCCGCAAGCCATGACACGTCCTGGCGATGCGTAAAATCTGGCTGAGTATCGCAGCGGTGGTGATCCTGGTGATCGCCACCGCTGCGTATCCGCTACCGTGGCTGGTCATTCGTGACGGGCCGCAGTGGCGGTTTGCTTTTCCGGGGTGGGAGGGGACGACCTTCACTCTGCGCTGGATGCACTCGGTCGAGAAGGAGGACTGGGAAGAGTGGTTCGCAGTTACCGAGGGCGATGTCATCGAAATCACCGGAACGCGATTCAAGACCTTCGGTGCCGGTGTGCCATCCCGTGCCGGCAACGAAACCCATCTCGAGGATGGCTGGGTGGTGATGACCGGGATCGATCGTGCGGTCGATCCGCTGGCGGTACAGGCGGCGGTGGAAGAACACTACCGCCTGATATTTGCCGGCCATGTCATTCCCCTGTCGCGTGGCGACCCACCGCCGATTTTGACCTTTTCCATACTCAGGGTGCCCTTGTGGCAAGTGTTGCCGGCACTGGTGCGCCCCTGGTTGTCATAGATTCCTGCGTGGCGAGGAAGACATATGTCCGAACAGAAGAACACGATCTCCACCGACGGCCCGGAAGATCCGTCGGTCAAGGAGGCGCTGGAGAAATTCGATCGCGAGAGCCTGGTACGGGACAGGCTGCCGCGCGCGGTGGTCCAGTTCGTCATGGCGGTATCGGTGCTGCTGGCGCTGTTTCACCTTTACACCTCGTTTTCGGGGCCACTGGTCGATGTCGCGCAGCGCAGCATCCACCTTTATACCCTGCTGGGACTGGCCTTCATTCTCTATCCGCTGACCCGCAAGGGCGCACGGGATCGCGTACCGTGGGGTGATGCCATCGTGGCGCTGCTCGCCTTCGGGATCGGCGTCTACATGCTGATGGTGTCGGACCGGGTCATCGCCTCGGCAGGGCGCATCAACAATGTCGACATGGTCGTCGGCCTCGTGGCGATTCTGCTGGTCCTGGATGCGACCCGGCGCGTCACCGGCTGGGGTCTGACCATCCTGGCGACGCTGTTCCTGATTTATGGCTTCTACGCCAAGCTCTCTTTCTACCCGCAGTTGAACGAGGCGATCGTGCTCGCCACCTGCAAGCAGATCGTCTCGCACCTGGTCTATATCACCGAGGGGCTGCTGGGGACGGCGATCGGGGTGTCGGCGAGTTACATCATCCTGTTCATCCTGTTCGGCGCCTTTCTCGGCAAGTCCGGACTGGGACAACTGTTCAATGATCTGGCGCTGGCGATCGCCGGGCATACCCGCGGTGGACCGGCCAAGGTCGCGGTCATCGCCAGCGGTTTCCTGGGTTCGATCAATGGCTCGGCCATTGCCAACGTGGTGACGACAGGCGCCTTCACTATTCCGCTGATGAAGAAGACCGGCTACAAGCCGAACTTTGCCGGTGCGGTGGAAGCGGCCGCCAGCGTCGGCGGACAGATCCTGCCTCCGATCATGGGGGCGGCGGCGTTCATCATGGCCGAGGTGCTGGCCGTTCCTTATACCCAGGTCATTCTGGCCGGCATCATCCCGGCACTGCTGTTCTATCTCGGGGTGCTGTTCCAGGTGCATCTGCGCGCCATGCGCAACGGGCTGGAAGGCATTCCCCGCTCCCAGCTCACGCCGCTCAAGGAGGTCATGCTCAAGCGAGGCCACCTGCTGATACCGATGGCCGTGCTGCTGTGGCTGCTGTTCGAAGGGCGGGCACCGTTCTTCGCGGCCTTCTGGTCGATCGCGGCGACGGTTCTGATCTGCGGTACGCGGCGCGTCACTATCGGGCTCAGCCTGATCCTGGCGCTGTTGATCTTCGAACCGCAGCTGCGCGCGTTGCTCGGCGGCCATGCGATGCCCAACTTCCCGGCCAGCCGCTGGATGCTGTTCGTCATCATCGCGATCCCGGTAGCGGTCAACGCGATGCGTGCCAGGCTGGGCATGGTGGCGGAGAAGATGGATGTCGCCGATTGTCGCGATGCCATGCACGACGGGGTGCGTAACGCGATCCCCGTGGCGGTGGCGTGTGGCGCGGTGGGCATCATCGTGGGGATCGCCACGTTGACCGGTATTGCGCTGGAGGCAGCGGACGCGGTGGTGACGCTGGGCCAGCAGATTCCGATTCCGATGATCCAGCTGCTGGTCACGCTGTTCTTGACCATGATCGCGTCGATCGTGCTCGGCATGGGGCTGCCCAGCATTCCGACCTACATCATCACCAGTACCATGGCCGCGCCGATTCTGCTCAACCTGCCGATGTTCCGCGAGCTGGCCGGCAGCAACGAGACGGCGATCTTCGTGGCGCACATGTTCGTGTTCTACTTCGGGCTGTTCGCCAACCTGACGCCGCCGGTGGCCCTGGCTGCCTACGCTGGCGCCGGCATCAGCGGCGGATCGCCCAACGCGACCGGTTTCCAGGCGATGAAACTGGCGATCGCCGGCTTCGTGGTGCCGTACATGTTCGTGTTCGCGCACAGCATGCTGATGATCGACGCGACGTTGTGGAACACGCTGTGGGTCATCGTGACCGGTGTGGTCGGCGTGTTGCTGCTGGCCGTCGCGGTCGAGGGCTATCTGCGGCGACCGCTCAATCCGTTCTGGCGGATACTGGCAGCGATCGGCGCGCTGGCATTGATCTTCCCGGGGATGATCAGCGATATCGTCGGTGCGGTCATTACCGTCGTGCTGTTCCTGCTGACCAAGGCGAAATCGGAGACTACGCCCGCTCGCGCGGTATAGCGCCCCGAGCCTTCGGGCCTTGATGACGCCCGCTCTCCTTGCGAGGAGAGCGGGCGTTTTTCATTCGGGGCCACGAGTCGGGTTCGATGACGTCGGGGCGGCAGTCGATGACGTCACATTCGGCCATGGTCATGAGCGACAATTTGTCTAGAGTCCACAGTAGCATCCGTCGCTGATGTTTGATATAAGACAACCAAAGCACCCGTCGGTAGAGGTGCCGGTTAATGACCGTTGAGGATGATACATGTCGATCAATGTCACTCGGCGCCAGTTTTTCAAACTGGGCGGGGCGGGATTGGCGAGCTCGAGCCTGGCGATGATGGGGTTTGCCCCCGAACCCGCCGAAGCTTCTATCCGCCAGTTCAAGCTGACCTACGCCAAAGAGACGCGCAATACCTGCACCTACTGCTCGGTGGGTTGCGGCATTCTGATTTACAGCAAGGGCGATGGCGCCAAGAACGTCGAACAGAACGTCTTCCATATCGAAGGCGATCCGGACCACCCGGTCTCGCGAGGTTCGCTCTGCCCGAAAGGCGCTGGCCTGCTCGACTTCGTTCACAGCAAGGGACGTCTCGAATATCCGCAGGTGCGTGAAGCGGGCACCAGCGAATGGAAGCGGATCGGCTGGGATGAAGCGCTGACCCGCATCGCCCGGCACATGAAGGACGATCGCGACGCCAACTTCGTCCAGCGCACGGCGCACGGCGAGACGGTCAACCACTGGACGACGACCGGGTTCCTGGCGGCATCGGGTTCTTCCAACGAAGCCGGCTACATCACCCACAAGGTGGTGCGCAATCTCGGCATGGTGGCTTTCGATAACCAGGCGCGCGTCTGACACGGACCGACGGTGGCAGGTCTTGCCCCAACATTCGGTCGCGGTGCCATGACCAATCACTGGGTCGACATCCGCAATGCCAATCTGATTCTCTCGATGGGCGGCAACTCTGCCGAAGCACACCCCGTGGGCTTCCGCTGGGTCACCGAGGCCATCGAACACAACAAGGCCGAGTTGATCACGATCGACCCGCGCTTCACCCGTACCGGCGCCGTGGCGCAGGACAAGGCGTTCATCCGTACCGGCACCGATATCGCGTTTCTCGGCGGCCTGATCAGCTATCTGATCGAGACCGACCAGATTCAGCACGAGTACGTGTTGAATTACACCGACGCGGCATTGATCGTGCGCGAGGGGTACGGTTTCGAGGACGGCCTGTTCTCGGGCTACGACGAGTCGACGCGCAGCTACGACAAGCAGTCGTGGATGTACGAGATGGGCGACGACGGTTTCGTCCGTCGCGACGAGACGTTGCAGGATCCGCGCTGCGTCTATCAGCTGCTGCGTGAACACTACGCGCGTTACACCCCGGCCATGGTCTCGAGCATCACCGGTATCGCGGTCGAGAACATCCAGCGCATCTGGAAGAAGATCGCGGCGATGGCGGTCCCCGACAAGACCATGACCATCCTCTACGCGCTGGGGTGGACGCAGCACTCGATCGGCTCCCAGATCATCCGTACGGCCGCGATGGTGCAGCTGTTGCTGGGCAACATGGGCATGCCGGGTGGCGGCGTCAACGCGTTGCGCGGACACTCCAACATTCAGGGGCTGACCGATCTGGGTCTGCTTTCCCAGCTGCTGCCGGGCTACATGACGCTGGCCAACGCCAAGGAGCAGGACTACCGCGCCTATATCGACAAGCGCACCAAGCAGCCCACCGTCGAAGGCCAGGTTTCCTACTGGAAGAACTACGAGAAATTCCATGTCAGCCTGATGAAGGCGTGGTACGGCGATGCCGCCAACGAAGCCAACAACTGGTGCTTCGACTGGCTGCCCAAGCTCGAGCGGCCGCTCTATGACATTCTCGATACGTTCGAGCGCATGTCCAAGGGCGAGCTCAACGGCTACTTCTGCCAGGGGTTCAACCCGTTGGCGTCGTTCCCCAACCGGGCCAAGGTGACCAAGGCGCTCTCTTCCTTGAAGTATCTGGTGGTGATGGACCCGCTCAACACCGAGACCAGCGAATTCTGGAAGAATTACGGCGAGTACAACGATGTCGATTCCAGCCAGATCGACACCGAGGTGTTCCGCCTGCCGACCTGTTGCTTCGCCGAGGACGAGGGGTCGATCGTCAACAGCGCCCGCTGGCTGCAGTGGCACTGGTCCGCGGCACCACCGCCGGGAGACGCGCGACCGGATACCCGCATCATGGGCGAGCTGTTCCTCAAGCTGAAGCAGCTCTATCAGGAGGAGGGCGGCGTCTTCCCGGACCCGATCCTCAACCTGACCTGGGATTACCGGATTCCGGCCGATCCGAAGGCGGACGAACTGGCACGCGAGTTCAACGGGCGCGCGCTGGAGGATCTTACCGACGAGCAAGGCAACGTGACCCGGCGCGCCGGTGAGCAGCTGTCCGGTTTCGCCGAGCTGACCGCCGACGGGCGCACCGCGGCGGGCTGCTGGATATTCGCCGGCTGCTGGACCGAAGCCGGCAACCAGATGGCAAACCGCGACAACTCGGACCCTTACGGCACCGGCAATACGCTGGGCTGGGCATGGGCCTGGCCGATGAACCGGCGAATCCTCTACAACCGGGCCAGCGCGGACGTCCAGGGACGCCCCTGGGGGCCTGACAAGGCGTTCATCTGGTGGGATAGCGAGCAGGGTGCCTGGGTCGGCGCGGATGTACCGGATTTTCCGACCAATTCGCCGCCATCGCAGGGGCAGATGCCGTTCATCATGCAGCCGGAAGGCGTCGGTCACCTGTTCGCGGGGCAGAGCATGGTCGACGGCCCGTTCCCCGAGCACTACGAGCCGTTCGAGTCTCCGGTGCCCCAGAACCTGTTGCATCCGGGCAAGGAGAAGGCGCGCAACAATCCGGCCGCGCGCATCTTCGAGGAGGATCGCGAGGCGCTGGGCAAGCCCGAGGAGTTTCCGCACGCGGCGACGACCTATCGTCTCACCGAGCACTTCCACTTCTGGACCAAGCATGCCGAGCTCAATGCCATTGTGCAGCCGCAGCAGTTCGTCGAGATCGGCGAGGCGCTGGCCGACGAGATCGGCATCGCGGCGGGCGACTGGGTGAAGGTCTCCTCCAAGCGGGGCTTCATCAAGGCCGTGGCGGTGGTGACCAAGCGTCTGCGTCCGATGATGATCGGCGACAAGCAGGTTCACCACGTGGGGATTCCGCTGCACTGGGGATTCACCGGAGTGGCCAAGAAGGGCTATCTGGTCAACGCCCTGACGCCATTCGTCGGCGATGCCAACACCCAGACGCCGGAATACAAGTCGTTCACCGTCCGCGTCGAGAAGGCTTGAGGAGCGTATATGGACAATTCCCAGAACATCATCGCCCGCTCCGCCACCACGACGACGCCCCCGCAGGTCCGGGGGCATGTCGACGAGGTCGCCAAGCTGATCGATGTCTCCAAATGCATCGGTTGCAAGGCGTGTCAGGTGGCGTGCATGGAGTGGAACGACCTGCGCGACGATGTCGGCGAGTGCCACGGCACCTACGACAACCCTACCGACCTGACCTCGGAATCCTGGACCGTGATGCGGTTCAGCGAGTACGAGACGCAGGAGGGCAACCTCGAATGGCTGATCCGCAAGGATGGCTGCATGCATTGCGCCGAACCGGGCTGCCTGACGGCTTGCCCGGCCCCCGGAGCGATCGTGCAGTACGCCAACGGGATCGTCGACTTCGACTCCAACCACTGTATCGGCTGCGGGTACTGCATCACCGGGTGCCCGTTCGATATTCCGCGAATCTCGCCCAAGGATCAGAAGTCCTACAAGTGCACCCTCTGTTCGGATCGGGTCAACGCAGGGGTGGAGCCGGCGTGCGTCAAGACCTGCCCGACCAACTGCATCGAGTTCGGCACCAAGAAGGACATGCTGGCGCGGGCGGAGAAGCGGGTGGGCGATCTCAAGGAGCTCGGCTTCCGTGACGCGGGTATCTACGATCCGGCCGGGGTCGGCGGCACGCACGTGATGTACGTGCTGCATCACGCCAATGATCCCAACCGCTACAGCGGGTTGCCCAAGGATCCGCGCATCTCGCCGCTGGTCGGGGCGTGGAAGGGCGCGACCAAGCCGATCATGTCGGCGATCATCGGCATCACCGCGTTCGCGGGCGTGATCCATTACATGACCAAGGGGCCGAAGGAGGAGCCGGAAGAGCACGTGCAGGAAGACGCGCCGCCGCCTCATTCGCTCGGCTACGATGCCACCCGTCCGCGGGGAGAAGACCGATGAAGATGCCACGCGATCGTCTGATTCGTTATTCGCCGCTGGATCGCGCCAACCACTGGACCATGGCAATGGTCTTCGTGCTGTTGGCGCTCTCCGGACTGGCGTTCTTCCATCCGGCCTTCTTCTTCCTCAGCCATACGCTGGGCGGGCCGGTCTGGGCGCGGATCCTGCATCCGTTTCTCGGGGTGGTGCTGGTGCTGCTGTTCTACGCCATGGCGGCCCGGCACGTGCGGCGCAACCTGCTCGGCGAGAACGACGTCCAGTGGGTGCGCCAGATCGGCGACGTGCTCGACAACCGCGACGAGAAGCTGCCGCCCATCGGTAAGTACAATCCGGGCCAGAAACTGGTCTATTGGGCGCTGGTAGTGTCGATCGCGGTACTGCTGATCAGCGGCGTGATCATGTGGCGGCCCTGGTTCGCCGGCTATTTCCCGATCCCGCTGATCCGCTTCGCCAGCCTGCTCCACGCCGTGTCGGCATTCGTGGCCATCGTCACCATCGTGGTTCACGTCTACGCGGCCATCTGGGTCAAGGGCTCGATTCGTTCCATGACCCGGGGCTGGGTGACCCGCGCCTGGGCGCGCCATCACCACGGCCTGTGGGCCCGCGAACAAGAGGAGGCGCAGCACCGTGAGCAGCAACCCTGATAACGAAAGCGAGCCGGCTGTCGCCGGCGAGCACAC
>Ga0208300_101239_pt1 | contig 11258 bp, 6 predicted proteins | sample 23_taG_FD_184096 | JGI IMG/M metagenome (GOLD analysis project Ga0208300, IMG submission 184096) | Marine viral communities from Cariaco Basin, Caribbean Sea - 23_WHOI_OMZ (SPAdes) (version 2) | ecosystem: Environmental > Aquatic > Marine > Oceanic | place: Caribbean Sea: Cariaco Basin | collected... | reverse complement strand
GTTGTATGTTGGTATGTTAAATGCCTCTGCCAAGTGGACGATGCCGATTCGTAATTGGGGACAGACGATGATGCAGCTGTCTATCTATTTCCCTGGTCGATTAGATTCGGTGATGCGTCTTTAATTTAGTTGACACAGAGTTTTGAACGCCCTCTATTTGAACCGCCCTAAATATATCGGAGGCGAAACTACTCGGCTCGATTTCTTATATGTATAGTCGAGCCCATCCCGAATTCTGTGTAACTGCAATTTAGATTAAATGCTTACTAACGCGCTCATCGAACATAATCATAAAGCGATTAAGAGCAGACGTCCAGTTACGGATGGGCATCAGCTCTAACTTATCATAAAGAAGCCGAGATTTTTTATTAAGCTATTTATCTAGTGCATGGATTCAAATATTTTCTCAAGTTCACATGAACCCCTTCTCGTCCATTAATGATTTTTACATCAGTTATAGTTTCAATCCACTAGACTCCCTCACATAAGCTATTTCTAGCCCTCGTAAATCCGTCAGCGAAAGTTAATGAATTGGTAATTTTGCAAGAGATATACTTGCTATTACTTAGAGATTCTTGCATTCGAAATAAAACCCTCATGCTTTACCTTTCCGTTATTCATCTTCTTTTCAATTACTAAGCCTACAACAGTCCTAAAACTGTTTCATTCGGAACTGCTCTTACTTATTAGAGAGATCACCATGCACCATTTAAGGACATGCAAAGATTAATTTGGTGCATCCGTTCGCACTCTCCAAACAACCTCATTCCTCACTAAAACAGGTACTGTTCATATGGTACATTTACGGAAAGGGTTAATGATTGTTTTGTCACTTATTTTTTTCTTTTTAATATTGGCATAAAGGTTGCTATTTGTAAGTTACAACCTCCAAATTAGAGATATTGAATAATGAATCAATCTGACGACTACCCTTTGAGTGCTGTACCAACTGACAAGAGAAAAGGTTTATGGTCCATGATGTCAATATTATTGGGCTTTACATTTTTTACTTCTACAATGTGGGCAGGCGGTACACTTGGTAAATCATTTTCATTTTACGAGCTAATTTCTATTATATTCATAGGTAACTTATTGCTTGGATCTTATGCAGCAAGCTTAGGTTACATTGCATGTAAAACTGGTTTAAACACCGTGTTGTTAGGTCGATATTGTTTTGGACTAAATGGAAGTAAGTTATCTGACTTTGTATTAGGATTTACACAAATCGGTTGGTATGCATGGGGTACTGCGACGATTGCCATTATCATTGTCAAGTTGCTGGAATTACCAGATACATGGCTCACGCCATTGATGATCTTTTTTGGTTTTGGGTTTTGTATCAGTGCCTATATAGGCTATAAAGCGTTAGAAATTCTTTCAAAAGTCTCCGTACCTGCGATGCTATTTTTTATAGGCTTATGTTTTTACAAAGGCATTCTCGATATAGGTGGTATTTCCGAATTTATAGCTATTGAGCCCACGGAGAGTATGCCAATCGCAGCTGCAATTACCTTGGTATTTGGCACTTTTGTAAGTGGAGGCACGCAAGCGACAAATTGGAGCCGTTTTGCTAAATCAGGAAAAGTAGCGGTTATAAGTACTTTAGCAGCATTTTTTATTGGCAATGGCTTGATGGTATTTGTCGGTGCTTTTGGTACTGCTATCTATCAACAAGCGGATATCGTTGATGTGCTTGTTGCTCAAGGTTTCATGCTTGTCGCTATCCTAATGCTATTCACTAATATTTGGACTACCCAAGATAATACTATTTACAATTTTGCAGCTGCAGGATGCAACTTGTTCAGAACAGATAAAAGGCGTTTAGTCACCCTATTCGGTGCTGCATTAGGCACTGTATTAGCTGTCATGGGCATGTATAACATGCTAATACCCTTTCTAATACTTCTAGGGACCTTCATTCCACCAATTGGTGCGATTATCATGACAGATTTTTGGGTGAAATATAAAGGTAATATGCCAGATTTAAGCAGTATCGAATTACCAAAGTACAATATAGTTGGATTATCAGCTTACGTGATTGGTTCAGGTTGTGCTTACGCTTCACCTTGGATTGCTCCACTTGTTGGCATTATTACTTCTGCTATTGCTTATACAATATTATTGAAGCTCTCTACTGTAAAAACTCAACAAGAACAGAGTATTTAATTAATGATATCTATTGGATCGTTAAATCAAATAAGTGGACTAGAAGCTCTTCGATTTAGAGCCGGTCTGCAGGGCAGTAAAAATGCGATACGCTGGCCCTATATTGCAGAAAACACAGAGATTGAAAATTGGACAAAAGGTGGAGAGTTGATCTTTGTTACAGGGTTAAATTGGAAGTGGACTGTTCAAGAATTTATTACTCTCATTGAAAAAGCAAAAAAGCAATGTACGAGTGGGTTAGTGATTTTAACCCACTCACCCTATCTAGATACCATTCCTATTGAAGTTTTAGATTTTGCTAATGAACAACACTTTCCTATTTTTGAACAGCCTTATTCATTGCCAATGGTCAATGTTACCGAAATATTATCTAATGCGATCATTATGGATGGTCTCAATAATAAATCCAATCGTTGGTTTCTACGAAACTTAGCAGATAACCCAAGCATGTCTGAAATAGATTTGATTAAAGCCACAGAAATAGGACTTAATCCCGATCAACAGTTATCTGTCGCTTTTATTAAATTCAATCGTATTACTGATGAAGAGGTCATTAAAGGAGATTACTTAATTAGTCAGTTCATGCTGAACGAGGGTGTGCAACTTCCTATTACAGAGCTGCATCAAGGTTGGCTAGCGATTATGCCGACATCAGCAGAATACTGTGATGATAGTCTGAAACGATGGAATCAACTGCATCAAAAACTGCTTGCATATGGCTTTCACTGCACTATTGGTGTTAGCGATGCAAAAGAATTAAAAGTCATTTATAAAGCAGTTTCACAGGCAAGGCAAAGTGCTAAATTTCATAGAGATAATGATAGAAACGAAGTTATACATTACAACTCGTTAGGTATTGCTCAGCTTTTTACTCATGTCGATAACAATGAAATTGAATCTTTTTGTCGTCAGTATCTAGGTGATATTTTCAACAAACACGATACTCAGAGTTTGGTTCTAAAAACTACTTTAGTTTGCTATTTTGATAATTTATGTTCGATGCGTCAGACAGCATTGGCAATGAATATACATAGAAACACTTTATCTAATCGATTACAAAAGATTGAAACGTTGACGGGTATTAATTTAAGCAATGCTCAGCAGCGACTAAGTTTACAAATAGCACTCATTGCAGCTCGTTTCATCAGTTAAATTTTATAAAATATGATTATCAATTAGGAGATATTATGATTATTAACAATGCAAAACTTCGCGGTAAACAGGGCTTACATAGCATTGAATGCGAAAATGGAAGATTTGTAAGTATTATCGAGCAAGATGGCTTAGTCATTCCATTAGAGTCAAGTCTTGATGCAAAAATGAATTTACTGTCTGCTCCATTTGTTGAGCCTCATATTCACCTTGATGCTGTATTTACAGTAGGCGAGCCAAACTGGAATTTAAGTGGCACGTTGTTTGAAGGGATAGAGCGTTGGGCTGAACGTAAGCCAATGTTAACTAGCGAAGATGTTCAGCGAAGAGTATTAAAAGCCGTACAACTATTGGTCGAAAATGGCGTTCAACATATTCGAACACATGTTGATATTACCGATCCTGAATTAGTTGCCTTAAAAGCAATAGTCGCTTTAAAAGAAAAACTCAGTGCTTATATTGATTTACAAATAGTTGCATTCCCCCAAGAAGGTATTTTGTCCTTTCCCAACGGTAAGCAGCTAATGGAAAAAGCACTTGAACAAGGTGCTGATGTCATCGGTGGTATTCCTCATTTTGAATATACTAGAGAATATGGGGTTGAGTCGATGCGATGGATCATCGACCTTGCAGAAAAGCATGGAAAGTTAGTTGATGTCCATTGTGATGAAATCGACGATGGCGCATCAAGGTTTTTGGAGGTATTGGCTACAGCCGCTTTAGAAAAAGGAATTGGAGAACGAGTGACAGCAAGCCATACGTCTGCAATGCACTCTTATAACAATGCGTATTGTTCCAAATTGTTTCGTTTACTAAAAAAATCTAAAATAAATTTTATTGCTCTTCCTACTGAAAATATGCATCTACAAGGACGATTTGATGGTTATCCTAAGATTCGAGGTATCACACGAGTTAAAGAGATAAAAGATGCTGGAATGAATATATGTTTCGGTCAAGACTCCATACAAGATCCATGGTATACACTAGGTAATGGAAAACTACTTCGTGTTCTAGACTCAGGGATTCACTCATGTCATATGATGGGATACGAGGATCTAGAAACTGCATTAGACTTAATTACAGATAATGGCGCTAAAACGCTTAATATATCTGAAAACTACGGTATAGAAGTAGGTAAACCTGCAAACTTTATTATTCTTGAAGGTAGCAATGATGTCGAAGTAATCCAAAAACAAGGTGATGTTTTATACTCTGTAAGAGAGGGAGAGATACTCATATCTAGACAACCTGCTACTCTGAATCAAACGATACCGTTAATTGAATAAAAGAATGGTTTTTTACGAGCCACTAAAAATGCGTTCAAGAGTATTTTCTTGGAGCCCATCCCTGATTCTGTGTAACTGGAGATCTTTTAAGATCTCTAGGGGTATGGTTCAAGCAAACCATATATTATGTCCGAAAAAGAATTTTGTATAATTCTCCAGCGAGCCTTTCCCAAACTTTTTGTAACTGCTTATACCCTGTTAGCAAATAGCAGTTACACACAATACGGTATACCTAAAAAATTCTGCTAATTGTCTGACTAGAATATTCCCAGCTTGAGTGGATGAAATTGACGGCAGGGGTCAGATTAATCCCTGCCGTCAAACCTGTAAAGTTTAACTTGGGTATTTTAGTTGCGCAGCATCTAGAGCACTCACCATCATCGATCACACTTTCCCACCCACGCCTTTAAACTTATCAACAAAAGCCGAAATTTTCTGAAAGACACTTTGCTTCTTGGTTAGATACTGAGGATTAAGAGGACTTAGCTTAGGTAGGACCTCATTTAGCTCCGTACCATTCTCACTGGCGTATTCACGCTTTAAAGATGCCGTTATATAACGCTTAGCCGCCTCTTCATTAAGATTTTCAGCAGCAATCATATCTTGCGCCTCACGCTGCTGCTCTGTTTGAGCAAAGCTAAAGAAGGCCTCAATAATGCTGGATTTATCAGGGATGTTATCTAAGTTGGTTTTATTGATGAAATCTACTACCAGGCTTTCTTTAGCACGATTACCAAGGCTTGCTCGAATCACTCGGCGTACTTCTTCGACTAAGGCGGACTTATCCTTGGTATTCTTGTTATGCTCAAAAATCAGCTCAAGGATGTAATCAAGGTTAATCTCTTGCGACTTAAGAAGATCCACCTCAAAAACCACGTCATCCCAATCAATCGACGACTCGCTTTGCTCCTCAGCTGCTTTTTCACGACGAAGCCAATCGCGTATATCGTTATAGGTTGAGCGGTAATCTTGTACTTCCCGTTCAGCAGGCACTTTAATGGCTTGCATAGCGGCTAAGTCATCGTCGTTTAGGTAGTGTTCTTCCTTAAATGTCTCAACTGCCTCTGCGTCAGTCACATCCAAGTCTTGCAGCGCCTTCAAGCTTGCAAACTCATCATAGTTTTGTAAGATGTTCTCGACACGCAAATACTCACCGAATAACTTAGCAAAGTCCTTCTTGTCAGACTCTTTCACAATCTCATCAGGATTAGGGAAGCGTTGTTGCAGCTCTTTGACCACTTCCAAATAACCACGGCGCGCTTTACCTGTGGCGATATCGGTAAAACCTTCTAGATATTCTTTATAGCTCTTCTCTAGCACCACATTTTTAGTGTTTCTATCACCAAATAAGGTGATGGCATCAATGGTCGCTTTCTCTAAGTCTCGAAAGGTCACAATGTTGCCAAATGTCTTGGTGGCATCATAGATGCGGTTGGTACGTGAGAACGCTTGCATTAAACCATGATAGCGTAGGTTTTTATCTACAAATAAAGTATTTAGCGTAGGTGCATCAAAACCCGTCAAGAACATACCAACGACAACCAGTAAATCCACTTCTTGATTAATGACGCGCCCTGCAAGGTCGCGGTAGTAATTTTGGAAGGATTTGCTGTCTACACCATAATTTGTTTTAAACATCGCGTTATAGTCGCCAATAGCACTGCTTAAAAACTCTTTGGCACTGCTATTCATGGCAGTAGGTTCAAAGCCTTCGTCAGCAATGTCACCGATTGCATCTTGTTCTTCATTAGCAGCAAAAGAGAAGATGGTGGCGATCTTTAACGGTTTGTCGCTGTCCTTTTGCAGCTGATTCAAGGTCTCATAGTAAGCCTTTGCTGCGTCCACACTACTGACGGCAAACATGGCATTAAAGCCTTTACCGTTTCCTTTTAAGCGATGGGTTTTTTGCTTAAAGCTGTTTAAGACGTACTTTGATATCTCTTCAATACGATCAGGGTGTAATAATAGCTGCTTGTTTTCAGCAGCTGTGAGTTTCTTCTCATCTTGCTCGCTCTCAATGGCTTGAAACTGCGGGCGTACGTCATTGTAGTCCACCTTAAACTTCAAGACCTTCTCATCACGAATGGCATCAGTGATGACGTATGAATGCAGCTCATGGCCAAACACACTGGCAGTTGTCTCTGCACCCAAGGCATTCTCTGGAAAGATAGGGGTGCCGGTAAAACCAAACTGGTAGTACTTTTTAAACTTCTTCTTTAAGTTCTTTTGTGCTTCACCAAACTGGCTACGGTGTGCCTCATCAAAGATAAACACCACTTGTTTATGATAAATGGGTAAATCAGCCTCACCTTTGATCAGGTTATTTAGCTTTTGAATGGTGGTGACAACAATTTTATTATCGTCTTTCTCAAGGTTGAGCTTTAGCCCTGCGGTACTATCTGAACCGTTTACGCTCTCAGGGGAGAAGCGCTGGTACTCTTTCATGGTTTGGTAATCAAGATCCTTACGGTCTACCACAAAAAACACCTTATCAATAAAAGGCAGCGATGTTGCTAAGCGGGCAGCTTTAAAGCTGGTTAAAGTCTTACCTGAGCCTGTGGTATGCCAAATATAGCCGCCACTCTCAAGAGTGCTCCACTTCTTGGCTTGATAGGCACTGTTTATTTTCCATAAAATGCGCTCAGTAGCAGCAATCTGATACGGACGCATCACTAATGAGGTATTACTCACATCAAAGACGGTGTAATGCATCAGCACGTTTAATAGGGTATTTTTTTGAAAGAAGGTCGCGGTAAAGTCTTTTAAGTCTTTGATTAGGGTATTGTCTGATCTCGCCCAGTTCATGGTGAAATCAAAGCTGTTTTTATTGCGCTTGGTGGTATTGGCAAAGTAGCGGGTATCGGTGCCATTTGAGATCACAAACAGCTGTAGGTATTTATATAAGGAGTTATCGGAGTTAAAGCTCTCTTTGCTATAACGATGTACTTGGTTAAATGCTTCACGAATGGCAATACCACGTTTTTTAAGCTCAATTTGCACCAAGGGCAAGCCATTGACCAAAATAGTTACATCATAGCGATTGGCTTGTGTGCCTTTTTGAGCGAACTGTTTAATGACCTGTACTTTGTTACGTGGGATGTTTTTTTTATCTAGCAGTGCAATGTTCTGCAGGTGTCCATCATCAAAGGTGAAGTCATAGATGTGGTCATCATGAATCTTTCGAGCTTTGTCCGTGATGTTATCACTCGGATTATCAAGATACTCCATCACAAAGCGCTGCCACTCAGCATCTGTAAACTGTACGTCATTTAAGATCTGCAGCTGTACACGCACGTTAGCAAGCATGGTTTCAGGCGAGTTTAAACCAGGGACAAACTCATATCCCTGGTTTTGTAAGTCTTTAAGTAGTTCACGCTCTAGATCGTCTTCAGTTTGATAGCCTCCATCAGGCTGATCACACTTAGTATATTTATTTAAAACGATAAAATTATTCGATTCAGCAATGGTTTTTGTTTGGTCAGTCATGAGCTACTACCTCAGGCTTAGGGAAGCTTAAAAGCAGGTCACGGTAATACTCGTATTGCTTTTGGCGTAACTCAATTTCGCGGGGCAGGCCTTCGGTTAGCGATGTCGTTAAGGTGTCAAATTTATCTAATATAGAGACGATGCGTTTTTGCTCTAGCATAGAAGGTACAGGGATTTTTATTTTTGCGAGATTATCAGCATTTACTCGTCTGACTTTAGTACCGGTTATATATTGTCTTTTTTGCTTTTGAAACTGTCCAGTTTGGAAAAAATAGCTAACAAATTTTGGATCTAATGTATGTTTATAAATACAAGCATCATTGCTTATAGCTATTTCCTCACTACCAAGCCAAGCTACAGCCTTGCATAGGTCCTCATCATTTTCACTAGTAGTAGCTATAATTAAGTTACCCTGCTGTGCTTTTCTTGCTTTTTCTGCAAACTCACTAGATACGAAAGACTGGGTCTTGTATGCATATGTATTATATTGTGTATAAATTTGGCCATAGTGAATGCAACCGACACCTGCGTTAGTAAAGTCTTTCTTTTGCAATCCTTTCCCTCTAACAAATTCACCAACACCTTTCGTACCCATGGGTAGATGTTGAACCTCCCCCTCTTCAAACGTCAGCAACTGATCACGATAGTACACATACTGCTGCTGACGTGCTGTAAGTTCTGCTGTAAGTTCTGCTGTAAGTTCTGCTGTAAGTTCGGTAAATGTGTCTAAAATTCGGACGATTTCGTTTTGGACTCGAATTGGTGGAATTGCAATGGGGATTTTTGCAACTTGATTGCTCATTAATTTAGGATTACCCATTCCTGCATAAACATGCTTTTTTGCTTCAGTAGAGAGCCAATAAAATAGATACTTATAGTTCAGATTAAGAGTATCATTAATCTTTATTAACCCACTTACATTGGTGATTGAGAACTTGCCTGTTCGATAAAAAACTGTACCTGCATTAGCTCCATCAGTGGTCCAATTGACATACTCACCTTCAAAATCAAAAGTATCAATACTCCCGATCTTCCCATTATTTGCGGTTTGTGAACTATATACAGGATATTTACCAGGGTTTTCATTCAAATACCCTTTAGACATCACCCGACCTCGTTGCAGCGTTGCTACGTCTCCTAGCTTTTTCCACTCAACCTCAGCCCCATCAAGTAGCTTTTCCATATAACTTAGCTCACTCATGCCTCAATCTCCGCAACGATTTTATCGATATCAGCACGCAGCTTATCAATCTTAGCAACTGTCATTTTAAGTTCGCTATTTAAAGTTTTAATATCAATAACCTCACGCGTATCTTCTGCCTCTACGTAAGCACTTACCGATAAGTTATAGTCATTTTTAGCAATAGCGCTGTTATCAACGCTTGCAGACAAATAATCCGTATCTTCTTTAGTATCAAACAACGTCATGATCTGCTTGATATGCGCATCGGTTAGCACATTGGTATTGGTCTCTGACTTAAACAGCTTACTGGCATCAATAAACTGCGTCTTACCCTCTGTCTTGTGCTTTGATAAAACTAGTATGTTGACCGATATAGTTGTACCAAAGAATAAGTTGGGTGCTAAGGAGATCACCGTCTCTACATAGTTATTATCTACCAAATACTGACGGATCTTCTGTTCAGCACCGCCGCGATAGAATATCCCAGGGAAGCAGACAATAGCGGCGCGGCCCTTACTCGATAAGTAATTTAATGCATGAAGCACAAAAGCAAAGTCCGCCTTTGATTTAGGGGCCAATACCCCCGCTGGCGCAAAGCGCTCATCGTTAATTAAGGTCGGATCATCACTACCAATCCATTTCACTGAATACGGTGGGTTAGAGACAATCGCATCAAAGGGTCTATCCTCCCCAAAATGCGGATCTAACAGCGTATTACCAAGCTTAATATTAAACTTGTCATAGTTCACGTTATGTAAAAACATATTCATACGTGCAAGGTTATAGGTGGTGTGGTTAATCTCTTGACCAAAAAACCCCTCTTCAATGATGTGGTTATCAAAGTGCTTTTTAGCTTGTAATAACAAAGAGCCAGAGCCTGCAGCTGGATCGTAGATTTTATTAACCGTCTCTTGTTTGTGCATCGCAATTTGAGCAATCAGTTTAGACACGCTTTGAGGGGTGAAGAACTCACCGCCTGATTTACCCGCATTGGCCGCATAGTTTGAGATCAGATACTCATAAGCATCGCCAAATAAATCAATCTCACTGTTCTCAAACTGATGCAGCTTAAGGCCCGCTACCCCTTTAAGGACCGCAGCTAAACGAGTGTTTTTATCCGCGACCGTATTACCTAATCGGTTACTGGTGGTATCAAAATCCGCAAACAGACCCTTAATATCAGGCTCAGACGGGTAGCCATTGGCCGAGCTTTCAATCTCTTTAAAGATAGCGGCCAAATCCGTATTCAAGTTCTCATTTCTATGCGCATTATCCGCTACGTTAGCAAACAGCTGACTTGGGTATATGAAATAACCCTTAGTCTTAATCGCATCGTCTTTAATATCAGCAGTAATCACTTCATCAGGAAGAGCGGCATAATTAACGCTCTCATCCCCCGCCTCAATATAATTGGCAAAGTTCTCACTGATAAAGCGATAAAACAGCGTACCGAGTACATACTGCTTAAAGTCCCAGCCATCGACTGAACCACGAACCTCATTTGCAATTTGCCATATTTGGCGGTGTAGTTCGGCACGTTGTTGGGTACTAGTCATGATAAAAATCCTATAAAATAATAGTGAGGCATAGAAGCACCTCACATTTTGTATAAATTCAATTGGTAAGTAATAAACTTTGATTAAGGACGATATACCTTAGCGCTGCTAACCGTTTCTGGTTCTATTGTATGGTGCCGACCTAAGCAACAGTGCTAATTTTGCCATTGTTATTTTCTTTGGACCTTGCTTCTGCGTCTGACTTAAGAAAACAGACATCCGATGATACTAGAAAGGTTTACAGCGTTCGATAACATGTATAGTTTTTTGAGTTTTTTATACATATCCTTTTTATAGGTATAGAAAAACGAATTTTTTATACCTATCGCTCAACCAATTTTTCCTCAATCATTTCAGTCAACAACTCAGTCACCGTTTTTCGGCTTTCAAGCGCGTACCGCTTGAGCGCAATGTGTTTATCTTCATCTA
>Ga0208300_101235_pt1 | contig 11277 bp, 13 predicted proteins | sample 23_taG_FD_184096 | JGI IMG/M metagenome (GOLD analysis project Ga0208300, IMG submission 184096) | Marine viral communities from Cariaco Basin, Caribbean Sea - 23_WHOI_OMZ (SPAdes) (version 2) | ecosystem: Environmental > Aquatic > Marine > Oceanic | place: Caribbean Sea: Cariaco Basin... | reverse complement strand
AATCAACTGGATTGTTGAGTCTTTAAACTCTTGGGTATATTTATGTCCTCTTCTCATTTGCTACCTTTATCTTTTTATTATATAGAAAATTTACTATTTCTATGTATCATAAAGTGTAGCCACATCATGCATTTTATTAGCAAAGATTTCTGGATTAATTAAGTCTTTGTCTTTATCAGTAAATTCTTGTAGTGCTTGAGACATTGCACTTGTTATTAAATGAAAGTCAAGTTTCTCTTCAAAATCTTCATGATGTGAATGATGAAGGATAATAAAATACATTGCATTAACAAAGGTATTAAATTCAACTTGTAGGTTTAGTTCTTCTATTTTTTTAAAAGTTTCTTCTATATCTAATATAGAAGCATATACCATTTTACCTAAACCCATTTGAAAATAGATTTCATATCTTATGTACATCACCAATAATATATAATTCTTTTTTCATGCAAATACTTTTCTTTTTTTAATTTAGATAATAGTAGCTAAAACAAATAAACATACTAAAATATTTTACAGATAGTAAACTTAGTACATTAACAGTTTTTTTAATAGTATAATATATTATATAATTTATAAAGAGTCCTAATGAATAAAACAAAACTTCAATTAATGACAACACTAATCTTTTCTATTTTAGTTGCTTACTCATTTGTAGTTGAAAACAATTTAAATTTAACTACTGCTTTATTTTTTATAGGATGTTTTACACTTTTATCTATTAAAGGTGATGAAAAATTTGTTAAAATTGTAAAAAAACTATTTTAGGAGAACAGTATGGAAACATTAGAGATTTTAAAACTTTTAGTATTTACAGTTTTGACATGTACAATTACATATTTTTCTTTTAAGTTAAAAACTATTCATAAAAAAGATTTTAAATAAATGTTATATCATCTTTGTTTAATCTAATTCTTTTTACTTAAAATATCTGTATGATAAGCTTTATAATACTCAGATAATGTACCTATTCCTACTTTATAATCAAAATAATCTATGATGAATTGTCGGATATACTCTAAACTAAGACCTGCTTTTCTCATTTTTAATAAGGAATTATCAATTTTACTTAACTCTTTGAAAATCTTATTTTTATTTTTATTATCATGATAACGGTTAATTGCATGATCCACATTTGATTCAAGTTCTTTAGGTGAATATTCATTTAAGTCAATCATTTTCTTTTTAAATAACACTGTTTTCTCCATTATATAACTTACTATAGTTAGTTGAGAAAATATTTTACACTAATTATACTTATTAAAAACTAACCATAGGTGTTTAATGAAAGATTTACTTATCTCTAAAGAAGAAATTGAAGAAGTATATAAAGAAATTGGTAAAAGGGTTAAGAAATACAGAGAAAAAGCAGGCTTAACTCAACTAGAACTGGCTCTTGCAATGGGTCATAAAGCTGTAGGAACAATATCAATGGCTGAACTATACATTAATAAAAAACATTTCAATATTGAACACTTATATAAAATATCCAAAATACTAAATATTTCGGTTTATGATTTAATCCCTGATAATTATAATCTAATTAAATACAAATGACTATTTTATTGTAATTATATAATATAAAGAATATACACTATTTTTAGACCCTATAAGCCAAAAGCATTAATAAATTTGTTACTAAAAACAGTAGTTTAAAAAAGGGGTTATTCTCAATTATATTATTGTTGATAAAGTTGAACAAATTAATAAATCATAAATGTTAAATAAAGATTTATTTATAAAACAATATTCAAATGAAACAAATAAATCAGAGGATGAAATAAAATTACTAACAAAAAACAGGAATTTTAGAGAAGGTTATATTTCAGAGTTAAAGAAAACTAATACATTTGCTTTTTGTGGCTCTTTAATGTATCGAGAATTATTTAAAAGAAATGCCATTTTTGAATTTATTTATCAATTTGACAGTGGTGAAATTAGGCTCTTATACTATAAATTATAATGACTGTTTAAAAATTGATAATTAACTTTTTAATATAAACATTTTAATTTATTTTCAAACTGATAATAAATATTCTAACGACTAAACCACATTATAGTTTCTTGAGGTTTATATTCTGCAAATACTTCTAAATCTTTTTGTTTAACACATTCAAACATATCAAAAAGTATCTCTTCTTTTGGATGTTCATTTACTGTTAATAATGCTTTAGGTAATGTAACACCTCTTTTCCCATAGTCAAGAGGATGTTTTAATCCATCAGATACAGAAATATCTATAGTAGAATGTTTAACTTGAGTCATATGTCTTAATAAGATTATATTATCTATATATTTAAATTTTACAGAGTTTCCATCTTTTTTGAAATAAGATTGTTCTGTAAGCAATCCAGTAAATTCATTTATTAATGCAGAAATAGGTTCATATATAAAATCATCCCAAACAATTACTAAAACTGATAGAACATTATTGTCAGCATTTTTAAAAGATTTGAATTTTTCATTTGCAGATAAGGAGACCGTTCAGAGTTTTGTGTCAGTAGCCGATAGATTCTAAAATTATATCATAGATTATCTTCTACACAGATAAGTGCCAAAACCTACAGGTTGTTTAACTTGTTTTTATTATCCATAAATTTAGAATAAAAAACTTAAAGAATCTAGATTTATAAAAAATATATAAAGTTGCTTTTGATTTCCGCATTAATATATAATAATATTTTACTTATCTCAATAAAAAGTTATAAAATAAAGTATTTGTATAATACTTTATTTTAATTTTCAAAAGTTATTTTAAATAAAACATTCTTAATGAGATACATCACAATTAGCAATTTCAGCCTTTTTCTTCAATGCTAAAATATAGAATATTGCTGGTATAACTATTAATGTTAAAAAGGCAGATGAAATCATACCACCAATCATTGGTGCTGCAATTCTTTGCATCACTTCACTACCTACTCCATTTATATACATAATTGGAATTAATCCACCTAAAATTGCAAAAAGAGTCATTAGTTTTGGTCTAAGTCTTAATACGGCACCTTTGTAAACAGCATGAAAAATATGCTCTTTTTTAAAGTCTGGAACTTTTTTAATTAATTCAACCATAGCTTCATGTAAATATACAAGCATTACAATTGAAGTTTCGGCCGCAACTCCTAGAAGTGCAAGGAAACCAACAATTACAGCAATAGAGATATTGAAACTTAGATACTCTAAATAGAATATTCCTCCTGTTAATGCAAATGGTAAAGTAAAAAATATAATTGCAGTATATGTCAAACTTCTAAGAGCGAAATATATTAAAATAAAGATAATAACAAATGTTAAAGGTATAATATATGCTAACCTTTTCATTGCAGATTCTAAATATTCACTTTGTCCTGCCCACTCATAATAGAAACCTGATGGTAGTTTTAAATCAGCTAAAAGCTCTTGAGCTTTATCTTTATACTCTTTTGCTGAAACACCATTTTTAGGCGTAATATAGATAAAGTTTACATTTAAAGCTTTTTCAGATTTAATTACTGAAGGACCTTCTTCATAATTTAATTTTGCAAACATACTTAATCGCTGAAATCCTAATTTTGTCTTTACTTGTAAATTATTTAAAACTGTAATATCTTCTCTTTGAGTAGTTTCAAATCTAAGTGAGATAGGATATCTTTCAAGTCCAGTTAAAAAAGTAGATATTTTAGCCCCTGCAACACCTAAAGATACAGTTGATAAAACATCATTTTTTGTAATCCCATATCTTGCAATCATCTCTTCATCTAAATCAATATTTAGATAATACCCTGAATTAATCTTATCAGTTGAAACAGATAGTGTCTTATCGAACTTTCTAAGCTTTTTCTCAATTGTACCAGCTACCTCTTCAAGCTTTTGATGATCGTTTCCATATAGTTTAATACCTAAAGGTGTTCTAATACCTGTTAGAAGCATATCGATTCTACCTCTAATTGGATATGTCCATGAGTTAATTAAACCTGCAACTCTTAATTGGTGATCCATATCCTCCATAAGTTTTTTGTATGTCATCCCCTCTCGCCATTGATCTTGAGGTTTAAAATTTACTATTGTTTCAATCATAGCAAGTGGTGCAGGGTCAGTTGCACTATCTGCCCTACCCGCTTTTCCAAATACAGTATCAACCTCAGGGAAAGATTTTAATATCTTATTTGTTTTTTGGGTAAGCTCTTTTGACATGTCTATACCGATTCCATAAGGTGTTACAGGCATATACATAAAAGTTTGCTCATTCATCATTGGCATAAATTCCCAATTTAACTTTTTATACACAGGATATGCAGCAATTATAGTTGCTATAAAAATCACTACAATTAGATATCTTACTTTTAATGCTCCTTTTAATAAAGGGGAATAAAGTTTTATGAAAAACTTATTCAATATATTTTTATCTTCCCTAAGAAGTTTACCTCTGATAAAAAATATCATTAAAATAGGTACTACAGTAATAGATAAGATTGCTCCAACTATCATTGCAAAAGACTTAGTAAAAGCCAAAGGAGAAAACAATCTACCCTCTTGACCAGTTAATGCAAATATAGGAAGAAAAGAAACAACAACTAAAACTAAAGCAAAGAAAATAGGTCGCCCCACTTGTTTAGCTGATTTAACTATTATCTCAACTCTTTCTTTATTGGAAATATTCTCTTTACCTTGTAGATATTTGTGAGCATTTTCAACCATAACTATTGTTGCATCAACCATTGCTCCAATAGCAATAGCAATACCACCCAAACTCATAATATTTGAACCTAAATTAAAAACTTTCATTAGAAGAAATGTTAATAACACAGTAATAGGAAGTGTAATAATTATGATTAAGGCACTTCTAAAATGGAATAAAAAGAGTGCAGATACAATCATAACTATAATTGATTCTTCAATAAGTGTATGTTTTAATGTATATATAGCTTTATCTATCAATGAACTTCTATCGTATGTTTCTACAACCTCAACATCATCAACTTTTAAAGTTTTTATCTTCTCTTTTACTGCTTTTATAACTGCATATGGGTTTTCTCCATATCGTACAACTACAATACCCCCTACTGTTTCACCTTGACCGTTTAAATCAGCCATACCTCTTCTATTTGCTGAAGTGATATTAACTTCAGCAATATCTTTTATCTTTAATGGAATATTACCGTTTGTTTTAATGGTAATATTTTCTATATCATTGATGTTTTTTAAATATCCTCTAGCTTGAATCATATGTTCAAAACCATTTTCTAGAATAATTCTACCACCCTTTTCATCATTATTCTTAGTCAATGCTTTTTTTACTTGGGCAATACTAATATCGTATTGAACCATTTTGTCTTGATCTAATGTAATCTCATAGTTTTTAATAAATCCACCAATTGAAGCAATTTCACTAACCCCATCAACACCTAAAAGTGCATATTTATAATAATAATCTTGTAGTGTTCTTAACTCATCAAGTGATTTTGTATCTGATTTTAATGCATACTCATATGCCCACCCTACTCCGGTCGCATCTGGACCAATAGCAACATCAACACCAGCAGGGAAACTACCTTGAAGTTGCGATAATTGCTCTAATATTCTATTTCTAGAATCATATAAATCAGTTCCATCTTTAAATATAATATATATCAAAGCATTTTGAAAAGAACTCATAGCTCTAACCGTATCAATATTTGGTAAACTCATTAGGTTTGAGATTAGAGGATATGATACTTGCTCTTCAATTGTTTTTGGACTTTGACCTGGCCATTTAACTTGAACAATAACCTGAGGAGGTGACAAATCAGGTAAGGCATCTAAACTTGTATTTTTAACAGCCCAAAAAGAACCGATAGTTAATACAATAATTGAAAAAAGGATTAAAAATTTATTTTTAATACTATATGAGATTACATTTTCTACCATAACTTATCCTTACCAGTCTTCATCATCACTGCTATAAAGACCATTTGTAATAGCATCTGAATCAAGCAAGAATAATGCATTGTTTATAACTTTTTGACCCTCATCTAAACCTGATAAAATTTCGTATCTATTTGACGAGATTCTTTTTGCTTTAATCTCAATAGGTTCATATTCACTTTTTGATAAATATTCAAATACAAAATACTTGTTTCCTTTTCTTAATACAGCAGTTTTTGGCAGTGTCAACATCTGTTTTTGCTCATATGCTATATCTACTTTAGCAAACATATTTGTATAAAGTTTTAAATCCTTATTTGGGATTATAAACCTAACATTTACACTTTTTGTTTTTTCATCAACATCTGGATATATAAAATCAACTTTTGAATTTATTGGTTTAGCAATACCATCTATGTAAATCTTTGCTTCCATCCCTTTTTTTATATATGATAAATCTTTTTGATACACAGAAGCTATAAACCAAAGCTCATCTAAAGAAGCAATTTGAAGTAATAACTTACCTTTTTTTACAAAACTTCCGTCATTTATATTTTTTTGTAAAACTATCCCACTAGTTGGACTCAATACTGGAATATCTTTTATAACTTTTTTTGAAGATTTTATCTTTTCAATAACACTGTTGTTTAAATCTAAAGATTTAAGCTTTTCAATAGAACTAGAAACAAGCGATTTATTCACTTTTTTACCTATTTGTAACTCTTGTTGAATACTAACTATATCATCAGAATAGATATCAAATAAAGCTTGTCCTTTTTTTATATATTTATATTTTTCATTAGCATTTAGCTTTGTAACATATCCATCAAATCTAGTTACAATATCATAAACCTTTTTTTCATCAAATACAGTTTGCCCATAAAAGCTTTTAGAAGCTGTTATAAGCTCTTTTTTAACTGTTGTAGTCTTCTTATTAAATATTTGCTCAACTTGAAGAATTTCGGCATTTAAAAGGCTAAAAATCCCCATTATAAAAAGTAGTATATATCTCATTTGTTATCCCTTTTGTTATCTTTTTCAAAATATTTTGATTTACTGTAAGCATCAAAGTAGTTTTGTTTTTCATTTACAGCTTTTAATTTATATTTGATAATCTCATTTAAATTATCAATTAGTGCTTTTGCATCAATATTTTTATATGCATTTGCACTGTTATACTCTTCTAATACTGTTTGTAACTGGTTATATTTTGGTAAAATATCATCTTCTACAATACTATACGTTTCCAATGAATCATCCATTTTTTGCTGCAAAGTATCAATTGTATTTTCGAAAATCTTTTGCATATCTTGCAATTTATGATTTAGTTCAACAGTTTTATATTTTGCTTTCGCAGATTTAATATTTTCACTACCATAAATAGATAAAGGGATTGCAACTGATAGATTCATATAATCATCAAATTTTTCATCTCTTTGAAAATAGGCAACATTTAGTTTTATATCTGAAAACTTTTTTTGTCTTTCTAAAATTGATAAGTTATCAAACTTCTTAATAGATTCATCTATTATTTGAAGTTTTGGATGAGTAGATATATCTTTTGATAGTTTAAGAGTTTTTAAACTCGTATCTATATCAATATTATCAATTTTTTCATAAACTATTTGTTCAAGCTTCAAAATTGTTGTATTAAGTCTTGTTTGAAGAGTTTGAGACTTAAGATTTAGCTCTTTATACATGATTTGTGAATTAAGCACTTGTACCTGTGATGCTTTATTATATTCATAAAGTTTATTAAGTAAATCTTCCAGCTTTTTTGTATTATCTTTAAACTCATCAAATAAGGCTAATCTTTGTTTTATAAATTCAATATTATATAAATACTCATAAATTAAAGATTTGAATTGAAGCTTTTTATCTTCAATCTCTAACTTTGAAATTTCATAATCATTTAATGCTATATCTTTTTGAGTATCTAATTTATCACCTATTGGAAAAACTTGAGAAAAACCTATAAACTGGGCTTGCATAGCCTCTTTATCTCTTCTTGAGAAATCACTAAACTGTAAATCATTTGCACCTAAAGTTAGTGTTGGATTTTTCCATTTAGTTGATAGTTCAATCTCTTGTTTTGCAACATCTAAAGATTTTTCTAAAGTCCTTAAAGTAAGGTTTTTTTCATATGCTTGCATTACTACATCATCTATGTTTGCAGCACTTAAACTTGCTGCAAACATTGAAGAGACTAATGTTGTTATTAGTGTTTTTCTAAACATTATAGATTTACACTTGATCTAATTTTATGAACTTTTCCATCTGCTGATTTAAACATCAAATGGTATTGCCAAGTTCCACTCATTGCAAAATTAATTGAAAGTTTATACTTTCCATCAACTAATACACCTTTACCTACCTGCTCCATATAAGGCATACCAGGCATCTCTGGCATAAAGAACTTAACTTTTACTTTTGCATCAGTTACAGGTGCTCCATCTTTTGATAATGTAACAAAAAAAGTGTTATCACCAACAACTAATGATTTTTCTGAACTTAAACTAACATCAAAGCCATCTTTTTTACCATTTAGGCTAATTGGATCTGCATTTAACAGACCAAAAGTTAGTAACAATGCACCAAGAATTTTAAATAATTTCATAAAGACTCCTTAAAATATTTTAGGAAGTCTATTTGTTTTACGTGGAAAGTATGTGGAAATTAATCAAAATAAAAAATAAATGTAGTTCCCTCTTTAAGTTTTGATTGAACATCTACTTTTATTGAATATTTATCACAGATTTTTTGTACAATATTTAACCCTATTCCAAAACCTCCATGTTCATGTGTAGCTCTAAAATACCTTTTAAAAATATCTTTTACCCTACTTTGTTCAATCCCTATTCCTGTATCTTTAATAAGTAATTGATTATTTTGAAGTTTTATCTCTACACTACCTTTTTGTTTATTATATTTAATAGCATTTGATAAAATATTGTTAAAAAGTCTCACAAAATCATTCTCATCAATTTTAAAGAAAAACTCTTCTAAGTTTTTATCTATAGTGATTCTTTTTTTCTGGGCTAAGATTTCAAAGTATTTTAATTGTTCCTCTATAGTTTTTGTTATATTTAAACTTTTTACCTCTTGTCTTTTTTCAATATCTTCTAAAAATATAAATGTCAAATCCTTATAGATTTCAGAAACTCTTTTAGCAGATAATTTAATCCTTTCAATCTGTTTTTTTGATAAATCCTCACTCTCTGATGACATAAGTATGGCACTAATTGGAGTATTTAATTCATGTGTCGTATCTTTTATAAAATCATTTAATCTTTCTCTTTCATTTTTAATTGGACGAAGAAATAGTTTTGCTAAATAAAAACCAATCAAAGAGATTATTGAATACACAAGTAAGAAAAAAATTATAATATCAAGTTGAAGTTTTTTTATTGTCTTAAAATAAAGATTCTCCTCAATAGCTATAAAAAACACACCTTTATGTCCATAAGTTGACTCATCTACTAAAATAAAATGATTCTCATGTCTAATAATCTTCTTATCAAAAGATATATCATCATCTAAATTTCCAAATATTTTATTTTTGTAACCATTATAAAAAGAGATTTTATACATATCTGTTTTTAAAAACTGTGAAAAATCTATCTCCTCATTATTCATATGTGCAAAGATAAGTTTTGAAGAGATATTAGATACTATATTTTGCATCTTGGTTTTAGTTAAATCAAAATAAAGCCTCTTCTCATTTTCATAATATAAAAAAGCTATTAATAACATCAAAACAAAAGAAGCACCAAGGTATAAAGTAAAAAATCTTAGTAAAGTCTTTTTTTCACTTCTTATTAAATCTATAATATATCCTTTATATTAAAAATTAAAAACAATTCGTAATATTAACACAAGAGACTTAAAAAGTTAAGTCTCTTGTCATTTTTTAAAAAGAATAAATTAATCTTGTTCTTAAATCAGTTGCATCTTTACTATTCGTTTCATAATCTAAAATCGAATAATCTAATTGTGCTTTTAAGTTTTTGCTGATTGTGTATTGTAGATTTAATGTAGTCTCATCTAAGTCTGAACCTACTGCTGGATCATCAAATTGTGTATATCTTAGTTTAGTTTTTAATTTATTAAAGAAAGTATACCCTGCCCCAACTTGCCATGCATCTGTACCTGCATTAAACGCATCAACACCAGCAGTTTTTGTAGTTGCAGTATATTGAGCATAAGCACCTTGACCTATACCTCTAAATACACCTGCATCCCCTGTTGTTCCATCTGCAGATGTATATCCTGCAAAAAGGTCTATATCAGAAACTTTAGCACCGATTTTAAATCCATATAATGAATTATCTTTTAGCCCTAATGAATTATCATAATTTGTATCGTAATATTGAGCTGCAACATATGCAGGACCTATTTTATATTTTGCATCTGTATAGATTGCAGATAAAACATCATCTACTGCTGCATATTGACCTTGTAGTTCAAGATTTGGTATTGATGTATTATTAATATAAATTGTTTTTACACCATTGTTTTTAATAGTATTAAAATTTCCTGGTTCTCCTGTTCCATTTGTTTGAAAATCAACTGCTGCTGCATTATCTGCATATGTAGATTTATCTGTTCTTGTTTGATATTTAGTAACAACACCCGCAACAATTGTTGTATCAGGAATATTTGTGTTTGCTAAAAGATATGCTTCAAATGATTCTTTAATAAGTCTTGAACCAGAACCAGCTAATAAAGGTGTTGATATAAACTGTCTACCACCTTTTAAGGTTGTCTTATCATAAGTAAATTGAACATATGCCTCAGATAATACAGAACCTTGTGCATCCATACTTCCAGCAGTTTTACCACTAGCATCATCTTTACTAGTTACATGAGATGTTTGAAAAGTTCCCCCTAATACTATTCCATTATAAGAATCAGTCACATAGTTGAACATCCCACCATTTGCCCAAATTGAACTATCTTTATTTCCTGATGCTGAGTCAAAATCCTGTGCAAAATAGTAAGATTTTAATTCCCCTTTAAATTTACCATTTGCAAATGCATCTGCAATAGTATCTGCAGCAAAAAGTGATGAAGATAACGAACCAATTGCCAAAGATGCAATTAAACTAAGTCGTGCGAATTTTTTCATATTCATTCCTTATTTATTTATTGTATGTTTCCTTACAAGGAGAACAAACTACATAACTTTAACAAACTAAAATGGAGTAAAAATGTAGTTTTTTGCATCTTTACTCCATATTAAATAGTTACTATTCCATAAAATATAAAAGCCATCCTATAAGAGATAGCTTAAACGAAAGGTGAATTTTAAAAAGACAATAGTTTATTAACAATAAATTTTAAAAGAACTAAAGAAGAATACAATCTTCTTTGGTTTCATCTTCTGAGCACTTA
>Ga0208300_101234_pt1 | contig 11283 bp, 10 predicted proteins | sample 23_taG_FD_184096 | JGI IMG/M metagenome (GOLD analysis project Ga0208300, IMG submission 184096) | Marine viral communities from Cariaco Basin, Caribbean Sea - 23_WHOI_OMZ (SPAdes) (version 2) | ecosystem: Environmental > Aquatic > Marine > Oceanic | place: Caribbean Sea: Cariaco Basin... | reverse complement strand
ATCTCGGTGCACGTAGATCACGTTTTCCAGATCCGCCGCGTCCAGATCGTGGAACCCGGCCAACCAGCGCAACAGCGCTGGCGCGCAATCGTCGTCGCCCGCCAGATAGAGTTCCGTGCGGTTACAGGTCGATAAGATGCCGGCTTCACTGGCACCCGTCGCCGCCCGCAGTTCGGAGAAGGCCTCGGCCATCCGCTCAGGCGTAAACGCGACCCGCTCGCGGATTTCCACGGGCGCAGTGCGGTGATTAATTCCCAGTGTCAGCAATGCCATGGTGAGCTCAAAACACCTCAGTCCAGTAAAAGATAAGCAGCCTCATTCTACCGGCGCCCGCTCGCGCCTGCCACCTGAAAACACCCGGGCTTCGGCAACTGCGGACATGTTGGGCAACTTCAAGCGCTTATGCCATTATAGGCGCTCGGCCTTGACCACGATCCGATCTGCCTCAATTTTTCAGGTAAAGAACGGTCATTCTGAAACACAGCCTCGAGCTCACAGGACGCTGCATGCAAAGAAACGCACCATACCTGGCCACCTGCCTGCTGGGAATTAGCTTCGCCACCTTATCCGGCTGCTCAAGTTTTTCAGGGTCATCAACACAACCGGCCCCCGAACCCATTGCCACCCCGGCACCCGAGCAAACAGAGATTGAGTACGCAGACTTCGAACCCGAAGTGCTTTATCAGCTCTTGTCGGCAGAAATCGCGGCGCAACGGGGTCGCTACGACGTCACTTTGGTAAATTATATTCAGGCGGCAAAAACCTCCAAAGACGATGGCGTGATCGAGCGAGCCATGCGTATCGCCCAAACTCTGAATGCCGACAACGCTCAACAACAATTGGCCGATTTGTGGCTCGAAAAATCGCCGGAAAACATTCAGGCCCACCGTGTAGCAGCCATTCAGGCCGTTAAACGGCAAAACCTGGAAACGACGCTGTTTCACATGGAAAAGATCATGGATCAGGGCGAAGACGCTGATTTTGACAGCCTCGCCGCCATGGCAACCCAACTACCGCCTGCCCAGCAACAAGAGTTACTGACTCTGTACCTGCAGTTAGCCGAACGCCACCCGAACACCCCGGATCTGGAATACGGCATTGCGCTGCTGATGAAAGTCTCCGGCGACCCTCAATCTGGCCTGGAGCGACTGGAACCGTTAATCAGCGCGCACCCGAACTTTCAGCCGGCCATTACACTTAAAGGCGATTTGCTGTATCAAACCGGGCAGACGAAAGCGGCACTAAATCACCTCACCAGCAATACCCGCCGGTTCCCTGACAATCGCCAGATGGGCACACTTTACGGCCGAATCCTCATTAACGAGAAAAAGCTGCAAGCGGCTCAGGACGAGTTCCAGCGACTGGTCAAACGCCATCCGGACACACCGGGACTGAAACTGTCCCACGCTCTGGTGGCACTGGAAAACCAGCAACTCGATACCGCCCGCGCCGATCTTAACGCGCTAGTTGAGCAGGGCCACCACACGAACGAAGCCAGGTATTACCTTGGCCGCATTGAAGAAGAAGCCGGAAACACCGAGCTGGCCATCAATCACTACCAGAGCGTGGAATCGGGCAATTACTACTTCCCTGCCCTATCCCGCGCCAGTGAACTGCAAGCTCAGGCAGGCGAGCTGAATGAAGCGCTCAGCCATATCCAATCGCTGAGAGCCAACAACCCGGAACAAGCCGAAAAGTTCTGGCTACTGGAAATCAACCTGCTGATTGATCAAGACCAGAAAGCCAGTGCTCTGACTGCCACCAATCGGGCTCTTGAAGAACATCCCGACAACGTTGAAGCTCGCTATGCACGCGCCATGCTGCATGATGCGAAGGGTAATCCGGAGCAGGCGGAACAAGACCTTAAAGCCATTCTCGACATAGAGCCCGCCAGCTCGATCACTCTCAACGCGCTCGGCTACATCCTGACCGAACGAACCGATCGCCTGCAGGAAGCACAGGGCTATATCGAGCGCGCCCTAGCCCTCGACCCCGACAACCCTGCCATTCTGGACAGCATGGGCTGGGTCTTATTCAAACAAGGGCGCACGATGGAAGCGCTGGAGTACCTGTCAGAAGCCTGGGGCGCCTATTCAGATCCTGAAGTGTCGGCCCATTACGGCGAAGCACTGTGGAGCATCGGCGAAGAAGAACAAGCTCGCATTATCTGGGAAGAAGGTCTCGACAAAGACCCCGATCACGAGATTCTGCTCGAAACCATTGAGCGCCTGACCAACGAAGGGAACGAAGAATGATTCGCGGAACGCTCCCCTTGTTGGCACTGCTTTTCTCGATAACGGGCTGTACCACCATACAGCTCGAACCGCTGCCCGAGGGCATGACTGAACAACCACCCGCCGAGTGGGCGGCCCACTCGGATAAACTAACCCGATTCAACCACTGGTTGCTGTCGGGCAAGCTGGCGGTGAAACAACCCTCTGACAGCGGGACTGCCGTGATCAACCGCTGGCAACAGCGCAACGAAAGCTACGAACTGGCGTTGTCGTCGTCGTTTCTGGGCATGGGCAGCACCCAGCTAAAAGGGGTGCCGGGATACATCCAGCTAACGATGCCGAACGGCGACCACTACCAGTCCTCAGAACCGGAGAAACTGATTCAGGCAGCCACGGGCTGGCAACTGCCCATCGACAATCTGACCTGGTGGATCAAAGGCCTGCCCGCCCCTGACGGCGACTTTCGCCTGCTGTTCGATGAGCAGAACAAACTGGCCATTCTTGAACAAGACGGCTGGGAAATCCGGTACGACCGCTGGCAACCGTTCATAGAAACCCTGCCCGAACTACCCGCCCGAATCACCGCCCTGAAAGGCGACAAACGCGTGCGCGTGGTCATCAGCCGCTGGCAACGTGAGGACTAACCCAGTGACAACCCGCATTACCCTGCCCTCGCCGGCCAAGCTAAACCTGTTTTTGCACATCACCGGCCAGCGCCCGGACGGCTATCACGAACTTCAAACCCTGTTCCAGTTCCTGGACTACGGCGACGAGTTAACTTTCACACTGACCCCGCAGCAGCCGGGGGTGCGCCTGGAAAACTCCATCGAAAGCGTCCCGGACGACCAGAACCTCATCATCCGGGCCGCCCGGGCACTGGCGCCGCGCAGTTCAGAACCCCTGCCCGGTGTAAGCATTCATTTGAACAAACGCCTACCTATGGGTGGCGGGTTGGGCGGAGGCAGCTCCAATGCCGCCACCACCCTTCTCGGTTTGAACTATCTTTGGAATTTGAACCTGAGTGAAGACGAACTGGCCGACATCGGCCTGACACTGGGTGCCGACGTGCCCGTTTTCGTTCGCGGCAAGGCAGCCATCGGTGAAGGTGTGGGAGAAATCCTGACCCCCGCAAACCCGCCCCAGGACTGGTTTCTGGTACTAAAACCAAACTGTAAAATTAATACCGGAAAGATTTTTTCAGAAAAAGGGTTGACAAGAGACACCCCAAAATTGAAAATACGCCCCGCTTTTGAGGGAGACGCCTCGAGGTACCGAAATGACTGCGAGGATGTAGTTCGTGAACTGTATCCTGAGGTTGACCGAAGCCTGGAATGGCTTGCACAATTCGGACCTGCAAGATTAACCGGAACCGGGGCTTGCATTTTTGGACGTTTCCCTACAGAATCCGCAGCGCGGATCATCTGGGAAAGCAAACCCTCCGGCATCAAGGGGTTCGTAGCTAAAGGGGTGAACATTTCACCACTTCACACAAAGCTAACAGAGCTAAGATGATGCCAAAAAAGCACGATACTGGGGTGTCGCCAAGTGGTAAGGCAACGGGTTTTGATCCCGTCATGCGCAGGTTCGAATCCTGCCACCCCAGCCACCTTTCTCCCGCTTCTTCTGAATCAACCGCCGATACCGAGAAGGATGCCGTCGTGTCAAAACTGATGATCTTCGCTGGCAACGCCAATCCTGAGCTTGCCGAAGCAATCGCAAAGAAACTCCACATTCCCATGGGCGAAGCCACTGTTGGCCGCTTCAGCGATGGCGAAACCACCGTTGAAATCAATGAGAATGTACGTGGCCATGATGTTTTCATCATTCAGCCCACCTGCTACCCAACCAATGACAACCTGATGGAACTGATCGTGATGGCTGACGCCCTGCGTCGCGCCTCTGCATCACGAATCACCGCGGTTGTGCCTTATTACGGGTATGCACGCCAGGACCGTCGTGTTCGTTCAACACGAGTCGCCATCAGCGCTAAAGTCGTCGCCGACATGATCTCCAGCATCGGCGTGGATCGTGTATTGACGCTTGACCTGCACGCTGACCAGATTCAAGGCTTCTTCGATATTCCGGTAGACAACATCTACGCAACACCTGTGATGCTGGAAGACATTGAGAAGCAACGTTTCGAAAACTTTGTTGTGGTATCCCCCGACGTTGGCGGTGTAGTTCGCGCACGTGCTGTTGCCAAGCGCATGGACGATGCCGACCTGGCCATCATCGACAAACGTCGCCCGAAAGCCAATGTATCCCAGGTTATGCACATCATTGGTGATGTTGCCGATAAGACCTGCATCTTGGTAGACGACATCGTGGATACCGCCGGCACTCTGTGCAAAGCCGCTGAAGCGCTGAAAAATCGTGGTGCTTCACGCGTTGTTGCCTACATTACCCACCCGGTACTGTCTGGCCCGGCAATCGAGAATATTAACGGATCTGAGCTGGACGAACTGATCGTCTGCGACACGATCCCGCTGAGTGACAAAGCGAAGAATTGTGATAAAATCCGCGTCCTCAGTATGGCTGGCCTGCTTGCGGAATCTATTCGCCGCGTCAGCAACGAAGAATCAATCAGCGCGCTGTTTGAGAACGTGTAATTCGGAACCCCCGAAAAACGTTTTATCACGCTGATACCGTATCAGAGTCGGGAGCCTAACAAGGCTCCCGACTCTTTTAGTCAGCCTGAGAAATAATTCTCCGGCTATTCAAAAAACATCATCTGTCCAAAAGCCTGGTCGCGGGCGGTTCAGATGACGATTGAGGTACATATCATGTCCCAGGAATTTGTTATTGAAGCATTTCCTCGTGACGATCAGGGGAGAGGTGCGAGCCGCCGCCTGCGTCGTGAGGAAAAGAAAATCCCAGCAATCATCTATGGCGAAGGCAAAGATGCCGTTTCCATCTCCATCTGGGAAAACGAGCTGAAAAAAGCTCTGGAAAACGAATCTTTCTTCTCTCAGATCCTGACCATCGATCTGGAAGGCAAGAAAGAAAGCGTTATCCTGAAGGATCTGCAGCGTCACGCGTACAAGCTGCGCCTGATCCACGCTGACTTCCTGCGTGTAGACAAAGACCACGAAATCGTTGTTCAGGTTCCGGTTCACTTGGTGAACGAAGACACCGCTCCTGCGATCAAGACCTTTGGTGGCGTGGCTTTCCGCCTGCTGACTGAAGTTGAAGTAGCGTGTCTGCCTAAAGATCTGCCAGAGTTCATCGAGATCGATCTGACCGACGTGGAACTGGATCAAGTTGTTCACCTGAGCGACCTGAAACTGCCAGAAGGCGTTCGCATTCCGGCTCTGCAGCACGATTCTGAGCACGACCAGGCTGTTGTGTCTATCCAGAAGCCGAAAGGCGCCAAGGCTGATGACGCCGAAGACGCGGAAGAAGCCGAGGAAGGCGGCGAGGAGTAATTACTCCGGAGGGACTGGCATATGGCACAGGATATTGTTATGGTGGTTGGCTTGGGTAATCCCGGTGCCGACTACGAGAATACCCGCCACAATGCCGGCGCCCTGTTCGTCGAAGCGCTGGCCCGCGATGCGGGTCAGACGCTCCGCCCCGAAAAGAAGTACCACGGGCTTTACGCTCGTATCCATTGGCAGGGCCTCGACCTGCATCTGCTCAACCCCAGCACGTTCATGAATCGCAGCGGCCTGGCCATCAAGGCGCTCGCAGACTTCTTCAAGATCGCGCCTGAAAACATCCTGATTGCCCACGACGAACTCGATATCGCCCCCGGCACAGCCAAGCTTAAAAAAGGCGGCGGCCACGGCGGCCACAACGGGTTGCGCGACGCTATCGCACATCTGGGCACCAAAGACTTCCAACGTCTTCGCATCGGCATCGGCCATCCCGGCGACAGCCGCAAGGTAACCGGCTACGTGCTCGGCCGTCTCGGTAAAAAAGAAACCGAAGAACTCAATGCCGTCACCGCAGAAATCATGCGCGTACTGCCCGACGCCGCCACCGGCAAACTTGCAGCGGCTATGAACCGCCTGCACAGCTTCAAGCCTACGGCCTGAACAGGTCACAACCCCTTACTCGCACCTATACCGATACACCGGTATAATCCGCGCAAATTATCAGTTCCAGCAGAGGCATTCCATGGGATTTAACTGCGGCATTGTCGGCCTACCAAACGTCGGCAAATCAACTTTGTTCAACGCACTCACCAAAGCCGGTATTGGCGCCGAGAACTTCCCGTTCTGCACCATCGAGCCGAACGCTGGCGTAGTCGCCATGCCCGACCCGCGCCTGACCAAACTGGCCGAGATCGTCAAACCTGAACGCGTGGTGCCAACCACCATGGAGTTCGTGGACATTGCCGGTCTGGTTGCCGGCGCATCCAAAGGCGAAGGCCTGGGTAACCAGTTTCTGGCCAACATCCGCCAGACTGACGCCATCGCACACGTTGTTCGTTGCTTTGAAGACAGCAACGTCATCCACGTTGCCAACAAAGTTGACCCGGCTTCTGACATTGAAATTATCAACACCGAGCTCGCCCTTGCCGACCTCGACACCGTTGAGAAAGCCATCAAACGTGTGCAGCGTGTTGCCAAAAGCGGCGACAAAGAAGCCAAAGCCCAACTCGAGATGTTCGAACAACTGCTGCCGGTGCTGAACGAAGGCAAGCCGGTTCGCAGCATGAACCTCGATGACGATCAATTGGCGCTGATTCGTGAGCTGTGCCTGCTCACCATCAAACCGACCATGTACATCGCCAACGTCAGCGAAGACGGTTTCGAGAACAACCCTCACCTTGACGTTGTCCGTGACATTGCTGCGTCTGAAAATGCGGTGGTCGTACCCATCTGCAACAAGATCGAAGCTGAAATCTCCGAGCTGGAAGACGACGAAAAAGCCATGTTCCTTGATGAAATGGGCATGGAAGAACCGGGCCTCGACCGCGTTATCCGCGCCGGCTACGCGCTACTGGACTTGCAGACCTACTTCACCGCTGGCGTGAAAGAAGTGCGTGCCTGGACCGTTCGCGTTGGCGCAACGGCTCCTCAAGGCGCTGGCGTTATTCACACCGATTTCGAGCGCGGCTTCATCCGTGCCGAAGTGATCAGCTACGACGATTTCGTGCAATACAACGGCGAAGCCGGTGCAAAAGAAGCCGGTAAATGGCGTTTGGAAGGCAAGGAATACATCGTTCAAGACGGCGATGTCATCCACTTCCGCTTTAACGTGTAATTTTTCGGAAATTTTGGCCCGGAAGCCTTGACAGCTTGAAGCCAAATGCCGAAAATACGCGCCTCGTTTGGGGTGATCCCCGAAACGATTTGGCAAGGTAGCTCAGTTGGTTAGAGCACAGCACTCATAATGCTGGGGTCGGCGGTTCGACTCCGCCCCTTGCTACCAGTATTCGAAGGGCCACCGTTCACGCGGTGGCCCTTTTCTGTTTTGAGGACGACCTCACCCATCCCGGGAGATTCGTGCGGGACGACCCGCTTTGCATGGCAGCCTTGCTATGAGAACCACCAGAGACAGAATCCGCCAAGCCATCTCCTTTGAAGTTATTGGCCTGCTGATATCAACACCTCTCGCCGCTTTCGTTTTTGACTTTGATCTCGGGCAGACCGGCGTACTTGCCGCGATCGGCGCGACCATCGCCACGGCCTGGAACTACCTCTACAACCTGATGTTTGACCACAGCCTGAAGCGCATCACTGGCTCCACCCGAAAAACTCTGAAAATCCGCGCCCTGCACGCGATTTGCTTTGAGTTCGGTTTGATGCTGGTGTTTTTGCCCATCATCGCCTGGTGGATGAACATCGAACTACTCGAGGCCTTGATCGTTGATATCGCGTTTGTGGTGTTCTACTTGATCTACGCTTTTGTGTTCACATGGTGCTATGACACCGTTTTCCCGGATAACGATCAACCGGCGGGCCTCCCCGAATAGCGGTTCGACTCCAACCTCCGCGCGCAGTATTCTGTATAGCCCGACCTTCCTGGATCGGGCTTTTTCGTTTTATACCTTCTGGAATCTGCTGCTATGTCTGAACACATCGCGTCCGGCTTATCCATTAACGCCCTCGAGCGACTCACACGCCATTTCGATGAACGCTACATTCAGCCCGGCAAACTGCCCGGTGCGGTCACCCTCGTGGCCCGTCACGGCAAAGTGGTCTGGGCACAAGCTCAGGGGCTGATGGACGTTGAACGCAACCGCCCGATGCAGCGCGACACCCTATTCCGCATTTATTCCATGACCAAACCGGTGACCTCGATTGCCATGATGCAGCTCTACGAGCAAGGCAAATTCCTGCTGAACGATCCGGTACACAAGTACATTCCTTCCTGGCGCAATTTGCGGGTCTATAAAAGCGGCAGCTATCCCGATTTTGAAACCGAGCCCGCCAGCAGGGCCATGACCATTCGGGATTTGATGACCCACACCTCCGGCCTGACTTACGGGTTCACCGAAAGAACTGAGGTAGACGCAGCCTACCGAAAGCTGAAACTGGATGGCAGCTCCATTCTCACGCTGGAAAAACTGGTCAACCGACTGACTGAACTGCCTCTGGAATTTTCACCCGGAACCGCGTGGAACTACTCGGTTTCCACCGATGTGCTCGGGTATTTGGTAGAGCTGCTCTCTGGCCAGTCGCTGGATGACTACTTCGACGATCACATCTTCAAGCCACTGGGCATGACCGACACGGGCTTTCACGTTCGCGCCGATCAGCAACACCGGTTTGCCGCCTGCTACCTGTACCAACCGGGCGACACCATGAAACTTCAGGACGACCCGGAACGGTCAAAGTATCTAAAGCCACCGCGTTTTCTGTCCGGTGGCGGAGGACTGGTGTCTACCGTCGACGATTACCACAGATTCGCTCAGGCGCTGTGTCAGGGCGGTGAATTTCAGGGCCAGCGCATTATTGGACGCAAAACGCTCGAATTCATGCGCCGAAACCATCTGCCCGGAAATCAGGACCTACCCGCGCTATCGATAGGCGGATTCAGCGAAACGCCTTATCAAGGCAGCGGATTTGGGCTGGGCTTTTCAGTCAAAACGGACGTTCCGGCCTCACACACTGTCGGAACGGAAGGCGAATTTGGTTGGGGAGGGTTAGCCAGCACCAGCTTTTTCGTAGACCCGGAAGAAGATCTGGTGGTCATCTTCATGACACAACTGATGCCATCGTCCTCCTACCCGATCCGGCAAGAGTTAAGAGCTTTGGTTTACGGTGCCATGACCTAGATCGCCGCGGGAACGAGCATTACGTAACACTACCTATTCGATCATTGCGGCCTGTGGCATACTCGGCTTCTTTAGCCCATAACGAACAAATCATCAGCAAGGACTGTTGTCATGAAACCAGCAACTCTCGCCCTGCACGCCGGCTTCAAAAGCGACCCGACCACCAAGGCCGCAACCACGCCGATTTATCAAACCACGTCATACACCTTTGACGATACCCAGCACGGGGCTGACCTGTTTGACCTGAAGGTTCAGGGCAACATTTACACCCGCATCATGAACCCGACCAACTCGGTTCTTGAGGAGCGCATGGCCGCCCTCGAAGGTGGCATCGGCGCGCTGGCCGTTGCGTCCGGCATGGCCGCCATCACCTACGCACTGCAAACTATTTGCCGGGTTGGCAACAACATCGTCAGTACCGGTCAGCTTTACGGCGGCACCTATAACCTGTTCGCGCACTCGCTGCCAAACCAGGGCATTACCTGTAAGATGGTGGCTCACGACGATTACGACGCTCTGGAAAACGCCATCGACGACCAGACTCGCGCGCTGTTCTGCGAATCCATCGGCAACCCTGCGGGTAACATTGTCGATATCCAGAAGTGGGCCGAAATTGCCCATAAACACGGCATTCCGCTGATTGTGGATAACACCGTCGCCACGCCGGTTCTGTGTCGCCCATTCGAGCACGGCGCCGACATCGTGATTCACTCCCTGACCAAGTACATTGGCGGTCACGGCACGACGGTAGCAGGCATTGTTGTGGATTCCGGCAAGTTTGACTGGAAAGCCAACGCCGACAAGTTCCCGATGATGAACGAGCCAGACCCGTCCTACCACGGTGTGGTCTACACCGAAGCACTGGGCGAAGCCGCCTTCATCGGCCGCTGCCGTGTCGTGCCGCTGCGTAACACGGGTTCTGCGTTGTCACCATTCAACTCCTTCCTGATTATGCAGGGCATGGAGACATTGGCACTGCGGATGGAGCGCCACTGCTCGAACGCCGAGAAAGTCGCCCAGTTCCTGCAGGATCACCCATCCGTTGAGTGGGTCAACTACGCCGGCCTGGCCAACAGCCCATACAAAGCCACCTGTGAAAAGATTTGCGATGGCAAAGCCTCGGGCATTCTGAGCTTTGGCATCAAAGGCGGCCGCGAAGCCGGCGCCAAGTTCATCGACGCGCTGGATCTGATCCTGCGCCTGGTCAACATTGGCGATGCCAAATCTCTGGCGTGTCACCCGGCCACGACAACCCATCGTCAGCTTGATGCCGACGAACTGAAGAGTGCGGGTGTCAGCGAAGATCTGGTCCGGCTGTCTATCGGCATCGAAGATGTTGACGACATCATTGCCGACGTTGCCCAGGCTCTGGACAAGTCCCAGGCCTGATCTTCATCAACCGGGTACGACCAAAGTCGTGCCCGGTACCCTCGTGATTGCCCGTATCCTCCTTGTAACTGCACGCCCCGCCCTTTAACCTTTAGAGCTCACCTTATCTGATTCGAGAGCTCCCGACGCCATGAGCGACAGTGCAAAACCCCGCATTACCAGTGGTTCCAAATTTCGCAACGAACACGGTTTCGCCGCCATCAAAGACGGTGTGAAGCGAACGGCCTCGAATGCGGAAGACAAGCCTCTGGAGCGCAAGCCAAAATGGCTGAGAGCGCGTATGCCCGGCGGGGAACGTTTCGAAGCGGTACGTCGCAACGTGTCAGAGCATCGTTTAAGCACGGTTTGCCAGGAATCTCACTGCCCGAACATCGGTGAATGCTGGACCAACGGCACCGCCACCATCATGGTCATGGGTTCGGTTTGTACCCG
>Ga0208300_101232_pt1 | contig 11317 bp, 6 predicted proteins | sample 23_taG_FD_184096 | JGI IMG/M metagenome (GOLD analysis project Ga0208300, IMG submission 184096) | Marine viral communities from Cariaco Basin, Caribbean Sea - 23_WHOI_OMZ (SPAdes) (version 2) | ecosystem: Environmental > Aquatic > Marine > Oceanic | place: Caribbean Sea: Cariaco Basin | collected... | reverse complement strand
CTATAGTAACTACATAATTCTTATTATAAATATCATACCCTCCTGTTATAATACCACTAAATTCTAATTGATCTCTAAAATAATCAATCATTCCCATGTTAGATATTTCTTCAATACCACTTGGTCCTAATTTTAAAACAGCTGATCTATCTTTGTCAGTAAAATATTTGTTATATCCATATACTGCAAATGACCCTGGGTCTTGGGATATACCAAAATTACCTTCAAAAGCAGTTGGCGTACCAATTACCATAGATGCCATTGTATTAGTACTTAAAGGCTGCCCTTCTTGAGTAAATATAACATCTTTATCTACAGGCGCTCTATTTACTTTCTTTTCTTGTAAAATAAGCAAATTAGTATTTTCTGCATATAATTTTTGTATACTACCTGAAGCTGGATCAACAGCCCGAGTTATATCTTCACCTATTGGAAATTGATTATTATTATTTGTACCAGTTCTAGAATTATAAATACCTGAATATATTAAAGTATTTTCAAGTCTTTCTTGTTCTGCTTCTTCTTCTACTATATATGCTTTATTACCAAAATCTACACTAGTATTATTAAAGCCCCCTCTTATTCTAGCTTCTTCTATAAACCAATCTTCTTCTTCTATTTCATCATAATAAGGAACTGCCGCATTGGTTATACCTGTGGAGCTTTGATAATATTCATTAGTACCCAAAGCATTAGTATAGTGATCTGGATAGTCTGATGTTACACCTCTATCTTTTAATCTCTTCAACCAGAAGGTGTTGAAATATGAAACTTCTAATGTTACTGGCATAATTATATTATTACAAAGATTTAAATAAATCTACAAAATTACTACTTGTAGAGGATTCATAAAATATATCTAAATTACTTTCTACCGGTTCGGTTTCAGAAACACTTAAAAATGGTTCCATACAATATGTTCCCGCGGCGAGCGCAACATAGGGCTCAGGGAATGAAGTTGTTAAAGGATCTACAACTACTTTAGCCCCTAAAGTATTTAATATATTATCAGAATTTACTAATTGAGGTTGGCCTTTTTTAGCACCAACTCTAAAATTACCTGCTAAAGGATTTTCTTCTACATTATAAAAACTCTGTGATCCGCCTGGTAGCCCCCATGGGATTCTTCCATCAAGAGTTAAGGGGTCATTATCTGTAGGATTAACAAAAGCCCCGGCTTCTGCATTAGAAGGGTTAAATGGTGAATTTGCTAATTCTAAACCACCTAATCCAACTGGCCCAATTGTTACTATTTCATCAAATGTTCTAGTAGGAAAATATTGAGTATTCCATAAATAAGTTATATTAGAAGCATATGCTCCTACTGGAAGATTTCTATTATCTATAGTTGGATTATTTACTCTTCCATATACTTTTACTGAAGATGGAAATTCACTTTGTAAAGGCCCGACTTCTTGTAAATCTCTAGGTAATTTATTAATATTATCAGATATAAGAGTAGTAAAAGCTGTCCTGCCTCTTTCTTTTATAGGAGTTCTAATAGGGTAACCTAAAGTAAAACCTGGCAAATATGCATTATAATATTCTTGTTCTTGTTGCTTTACAACTAATTTATAAGATTGCCATCCTAAGGGATTAGGATCCCATACACTTATCTCTACTATACAATTATTAGCGCCACCTACAAGTTGTAGTTCTTCGCTATTTACATACCCAGTTCCTGGATTTACTATTTCAATACTTGTTACAGCACCACCACCACCAACAGTAATAACTTTTACCGTTAACCCACTTCCTAAAGCTTGAGGAGTTCCAAGACCAGGATTATAAGTAGTAGCATAGGTAGTTCCTGCTGCATAACCTGTGCCTGAAGCATTAATATTAATATCATCAGCGCCCGAGTCAGGATAAGATTTATATAAACCAGGTTGGCCATCCGATGTAGCTGCAATATTTATATTAGTATTATTATTTATAGTTAAATTTAAACTATTTCCTAACCATTTATAAGTTGATAAAGCAGTTGATTGCACATCATCCCATGATTTATAGGGAACATATAGTGTAGAACCCGCGGTATTTGGTATATCATCATTTAGAGATAAGACAACACTAGATGCCCTTCCCACTCTATCTGATAATACAAATCCAACTTGATAATTTCTATTTTGTTTTACCGAATGATTAGGGTATTGAGCATAATTATTATATGCAAGAGACTTATTTCCATTAATTACTGAATAATCTAAATTATTTGGCGGTGTATGTTGAGATACAAAATTCCCATATATTACTCTATTAGCACTTATTTCTTGCGCTAAAGCTTTAATAGGCACTTTATCATATACTCTATTTTGTTGGCTAGAAGAAAGAGTTTTATAAATCTTAGTGGATTTATAATCAAATTTATAATAAAATTGGGTACCGCTTGTATTTGGTAAGGGTTCAATATCCCCACCCACTATATCTGCTACTTGTATTGTTTGTACAACTTTAGTAGATAATCCATCTGATTCTTTATAAAGTATATCAATACTTTTTATTTTATAATCATTTGTTAATGCAGTTAGCGCTGTAGCCGCGCTAGTTCCTCCATCAGGTAATGGGATTTTAAGAGTTATACTATCTATGCGATTTTCAAACCATTCTAAAATAGTACTTGAAAAAGCATCGTTCATATCTTGTTTAGGATCGGTTAATCCCCATCCAAATTGACCCCATTGTTTTGGAATAAAACATATTTGACTAAAGGGAGCTGATAAAGAATATTCATTATCTTCATATTTAAATCTATAACTAAATCTTATAAATTTTTCTTCTATTAAATCTTCATCTCCCGTAAAGCTACTATTATAATCTGGGTTAGTCCCTACTCTTACTTTGTCAGCAATATTATTTACTCGTACATCTTTAGTTAAAGTTACTAAAGCATACTTATTAGTAGGATATTGGATAGTAGTACATAAGGTTATAACGGATTGTATAAGTACTTCATCGGCTATTGTTAATGGATTTCCCGCTGTATCTGTGATAAAATTACCTGTAAAATTATCACTAGTTATATAATCCCCTACTTTAGGGGTGGGTTGTGGAGAATTTTCTGTCCCTACAACATTAGTAAAGTTATAAGCTATAGCAAATTGGGTTCCGGCTGCTATAGTAAAAGGCACAACCGCAGGAGTTACAGGATTATTAGGATCATTACCATCCCCAGCTCCAACAAATACAGTTGTTTCAAAACCATTTTCATTTAATATACTACTTTCATTAGCCATTGTAGAGCGAGAAAAAGTAATATCTATATTATCAGTTCCATTATAAGTTCCCGGGGCAGCATTAATAAAATTATTATAAATAGTAACTGAAGTATTAGTTACAATTGTTATAACCTCCCAAAATTCTTGATCCCCTTGACCAGGAAATCCCGTAGCAATATCTCCAATTTTAATACCCGTGGTATCAGCCATTGTTAAAACATAGCCTCTTAATGCTCCAGCCGCTAAAGCTCCAGCTGTTATTCCTAATATATTTTGTTGTAATACTAAAGGGGTTTCATAAGGATAATATTTCGCAACTGAAATTTGATCTTCTCTAGTATAATGAGTTGGAGTATTTACGGGAACAGGATTAGCTAATTCTACATTTATTTTTCTAGGTTGATTTCTATTATCAGTCCAATATAATAAATCATCTAATAAATTTATACCAAATATTTTATAATTTTTATTTAAATTTAAAAAATCACCAACAACTAATAATTTTAAAGTATTTGTAGTAACATCTAATTCATGAATCATGTTGGCAAATCCAATAGTTATTACATCTAATGCTAACAGAGTTATACTAATATCTATAGTTATATTAGCAGCTGTTACATTGGTCACAACAGGAGCAACAGTGGGTACAACTCCATTCCAACTATCACCTCTTAATAACATACCAGTTTGTATACCAGAAGCTTGTGGATCAATAACGGTACCAGCTGCAGTAGCTAATGTAATAGTAGTTCCTGTTTGTCCTACGCTAGAATAAGTGACTTTATCTCTTGGGCAATTTGCAGCGCCGCTATATCCGGCACTCATAATATATATTTTATTATTTTTTTCGTTAGTAAATTGACCAATAATATCTGCCCCATCTCCAGTTAATAAATCTGCAACTTCTGTATTGCCTAATACATTCTCAAATTCGCCTACACTTGATCCTTGTGATCTACTAATTTGTAGATTTTGAGCATCCCGGTATTCGCCATTGGGTATTAATCTATCATCTAAGTCTTTATTCATCTTAGATTTTAGAAAAGTATTCTTTATTTCTGGCATTTGATTAATGTTTTATCCATTTAGATTTCCCACGCATTACTTGAACTATTTCATCAAGCTTAATATTTGATAATCTTATTTTAGCATTTCTTAATTTAGAACTTGCTTCTCTTTTTAATCTTTGTACTATATATTCTGGCTGATTAATTCTTGTAGCTAATATTGCATGACTTAAATATGCATAAATAGCTGCTTCAGCTAATTTAGGTATTCTACTATCTAAATCATAAGCAAGTCCATCAGAAAGATATTCTAAGATAATTAATCTTCCATTTAAATTACTTGAAAAAGATACTTTACCTTCTCTTTCATTTAATGTAAACCAACCATTATATTGAGCATATTGAGGGTCTATTCCATATTGTTCACCCCATCCCCAATACCAATAGCCACCATTACCCCAGTTATAGCCAGCCCATAATAATCCTTGGTTATATAATTCCCAATTGAAATCTTGGTTTATCCAACTTACATTAGCAGTCTTCCATCTATCTTCTGTAATAGAACTACCTTCAGTATTTTCTCCAAAATTATCTTGAGTAGGAATTCCTAGATTATCTTGTAAAGGCATTGTATAAGGGTTATCTGTTAGGTTATTTGCAGGGTATATAATTCTTTGTACACCTAATTGATCAATCCATGACATACGTACATAATTGACATAGTCTTGAGGTAATATTACACTTAGACTAGGTGGTATATTTAATTCTTGGGATTTAACACTTTTTAAAGTATCATAACTAAATTCTTGTAAAGCTCTTTTAGCATGGAATATTACATCGGTTCTTTTAACATCTGGTATCAATTTATCTTTTCCTACATATCCAACAATAAAATTATTAACTACATCTCCTAATGTAGTATAAGAATAACTTCCATAATTTTCTTCCACTGTAGTTCCAAATGCATCTCTATTACCAAAACTCCCACCAGTTAAGGTTTTCATTTGGCATACTAATACTTGAGTAGCTGGTAAATTTATAGCTAAAGTTACAATACTACCACCAGATTCAGGGTTAGTTACAGTATAAGGGCCATAGGCTGCAAAAGCAGATCCAGGAATAATTTCTTCATAAGTTATACCATTAGTACTACCATAAAGTTTAAAATTATTTAAAGCATAGTCTGCATTAGCTGGATCCCAATTACCCAAAACTAATTGAGTATCAAATGTAAAGGTAAAAGTATCTTGATTTGTAGAAATAAAACCCTGCGCCCCTGCGTAATATTGTTGATTAGTTTCGGTGATTAATCCACCATCTGGAATTGCCATATTTTATTAACTTTTTTCATTAGCGTCTTCAGTTGCTACAGCTTGAGAAGCCATTTGTACTATAGACGGATCTTGTATTATAACACCAGCATAAGCTAGTATTCTTAGTATTATTTCTGTTTGTTCTGATATATCTAATTCAAAATTGGTAGAACCATAAGTACTTCCAGAATTGAAATCTGCCGCAGTTAAAGTTATAACTGGGCCCGTACTACCACCGCCCAATTGATTTGGATTTATAGTAATAGTATCTCCTACAGCAAAACCTGTACCGGGAGTAGTAACAGTTATAGTAACTACAGTGGGAGCGGTGACATTAGCACTTAAGGCTAATCCTATACCTGCTCCAGAAGTAGTAAATGTAGGCGTATAAGACCCAATAACTCCACCCGCCAAAGGGGTTGTTAAATTAGTCAAAGTACCACCATTATTTAATAAGTTGGCCCCATATATAGTAGAATCATATACATATTGGCCCAATGCCCCTTGAGAATATCCCCATCTAACTAAACTTGGCGTAGCTAAATAAGATATATTTATATCACCTGGAGTAGTAATAGTATTAGGAAAGACAAATAATTGTCCTGACTCATATAAGTATATGGGGAATTTTTCAGTTGGTTGAGTTAACGGGGAAAGGAATAATTGTGTTACCTCATTTCTTTGAGAATATTGTCCTAATTGTACACCTTGATACATTACAGAACCTAATCTATAAAGATCAGTTACTACAGTGGTATCTATTGTAAAAGGATTAGTACCTGTTATAGCACCTGGTGTAGATGTATTATTTATGTATTTTTGAAAGAATTGTAATTTCTGTTCAATATTTTTTACACGATCTCCATATTCTGTATCATTATCAGGTAATCGATACTGTTGGTTTAAATCGCTTGCGTAACCTTCAAATATAGTTGATTGCACCTGGATAGCCGTTTTATTGAATTCATCAGGCGTCATATACCCTCTTTGCTGTTGGTTAAGGATTAATAAAACTGTTTTATAAACTATATCTACGTTTACTGCCATTATATTTTTATTATTTAATATAGAGGCGGACGGATCCGCCCCTTATATTATTATTGAAGTTGTTTTTCTATTGACTTATATACTTCTACACCATCATCTGTTTTAAACCATGCAGCAAGTGCTGTATAAGGATTTTCATCAAATGGTACTGTCATTAACTTTCTATCATTACTACCCCAATGGAATGTTCTTTGGTCTTGGGATAATCTAATTAACCCTTGAGACTCAGCTTTAATTCCAGCGTTTCTTAATCCTACATTTTCATCAGCCGCTAAGCTCAAAAATAATTGAGGATTTCTTTTAGCTAGTAACATTAGATCTCTTTTAACTTCTTTAGAAGATAAAGAATCTACTACATTTCCTTGTTCTACTCTTACAATAGCTTCAGCCTGATCTACATCCATAGTTCGTGCTGCAAGTAATGCTTCTAATTCATATTCTAGATCTACTAATTCATCCGATGCAATTTGTTTAGGTATATGTTCTATATACTTTCTATCTTTCATTGGATGATATAAAGACAATAACTTTTGTAAAGCAATATCTCTACTCGGAACATGTAATGAACCGTCTCTAAAAGTTATATGACCCATAGTAACTTCTCCTTTTTGTTCATCTACAAAAGGACTATTCATATTTGTAGCATATCTTAGTTCTCTTTGTTCTTTAGCTGATTCATCAAACCATAACAAAGGGTGTCTTCGAGTATGCTTACTTGGAATAGTAAATGTTAAAGGCTCTTTATCGCCTTTAAGTATATAAGTTCTATCTTTTATTTCCCAGTCATCTTTTTTAACTGGTTTTACTTTAATCGGTTGCGCTACATTTTCAATTACCTGTCCTTCTACGACTGGTAATTCTTCTATAGCAACCTCTTCTTTTTTTGTTTTTGCCATAATATAATATAATTAAATAGTTAAAAATAAAGGTATAGGGGCACCGAAGTGCCCGTTACCTTTACAATGATTATACTCCTTGGAATAATACAAAGTTGTTAGCAGCTTGAGTTACTAAACATCTTTCTGAAAGGAAATTAACTTCCATTGCATCAAGATCACTAGTATAAGCTCCACCTGCAGAACCTGTTAACCATGATTTCATTCTTCGGTCATCACCTTCAGAAGCTCTATATCTTACATGTAAGAAAGGTCTTCTAATGTTAGTACCAAGAATTTGATCATAGACAGTAGTTGTACCAGCAGGAACTAATACTCCTTCTATAGAAGCAGGCCCAGTCATAGCACCACGCGTTGAAGCGTCGTTAAGATATTTCCAGTCTGTTTTATAAAAGTCATAAGAACCTCTTCTGAAACCGCTAAAACCTAAGTTTAAGGCCATTTCTTCTGAGTTTTCAAATAGTCCATAAGCAGTACCACCTTGCGCACCTGAAGATACACTTGCAAGCATATCATCAAAATCCAAAGCAGTTTGTCTATCTAAGAATAACATGTTTTCTTCAATAGCTCCTTGAGTATCTAGGTTTCTAAGAATATCATCAAAGTCTCCAAGACCTGTAGCAGCACTAAAGCCAACCATTACATTACCTCTATTCTGAATAGCAGCAAAAAGTCCTTCAGAACCATTTGCTTCAGTTTGAGGAACGATTGGAGAAGCAGCAGCAACAAGCTCAGCTTCAACACACATCATTTCTAAATAATCTTCAAATCTAAGTCTTGTTTCAGACTCAGCTTTTAGATACCAAAGGTATCCAGAAGTTCCATCTTCCGTAGCAACTTCAACCCAACCTATTTGAGCCATATCAGAACCAGATACTGTGTATTTGCTTCTTACAATGATAGGATTGTTTTGGAATTGTGTGAAATTTGGATCAACACTTACGTAGGTAGTTCCAGCAATTAAAGCAGGACCAGCAGCTGCGTTAGGTGTTGTAGATCCTTTCAGATATTCAGAACCGTAAACAAATATTTTTACGTTTCCAACTAGACCTGCAGCAGCAATAGTAGCCGCTGTATAAGGATCAACGTTTATAGTAACCGCACCAGGTCCAATGTTAGATGAAACAACTAAACACTTTACTTCTGCACCGAAATCATCCATCACAACGATAGTAGATCTTGGAGATATAACGTTAGTTACACCAGCAGGTATAGTAATAGCGTTAGCCGCACCTACACCAGGAGCTGCAAACGTACAGTTATCATAAGCAATATGTAATCTATTTTGTTCTGACCAGATTACTTGGTCACTTGTCATTGGAAGCTCCGCACCTACCATTCTTAAGAATCCAGATAAAGTTCTATTACCGTATCTTTCAACCTCTTGTTCGTAGATTTCTGGTAAATATTGCTGAGCGAAAGTAACACCACCGCCGGCAAAATTTAAATAATTCGTAGCAAGTATTTGTTGTACCTGACTAGGGATTATCGTTCCAAATTGGGGATTTAAAGGCATAATTTTAAATTTTAATTGTTAAATGTTCGTTTAATTTTCAATTTAGATGAATCTGTTCCACTAATAGCTCTCACTTTTAATCCATCTATAAACACGTCCCCACCGGCAACTTGCCTTGGCGCATCTTTAGCTGGGTTCTTGGATTGCTTGACCATGTTTTTAACACCATCAGCTTTCCCTTGTTCATAAAAATGACTTGCTAATTTGTCAGCATTCATAGCAGCATATAAAGCTTTATGATAGCCTGCAGTATCATTAATATTTCCTTCTTTATCAACAAATTTGTTAATAAAATTATTAATATCAGATTGACTTTTAGCTATTTTTGAAGGATCTTGAACTTTATACCTAAATTTCTTTTCACCTACAGAGTAATCAAAACCTTTGAATTCTGTATCAAATAAATCTTTGGTCCGTTTTTGAAACGCTTCATGACTTTGCTTTATAGTTTCTTGCTGTTTATTGTAACGATTGAAAAAATCTGTAGCTTTTTGTTGTTCTTGTGTTATTCCAGGACGTTGTTTAATATCAGCATAATACTTATTTTTTAAACTTTCTAAATCCTTTTTCGCAAAAGCAACTTCTTCTTTATAAGCTAGTTTTTTTCTACGTATATCTCTTTGTTCGTCTACATCCTCATCTACTTGAAATTTATCTTCAATTAAAAAGCTAATTTCATCTTGTGATAAATGAGGTTTTGTTTGTTTATAATATTCATGTAATAAAGAATTATCATCTAATTTACTATAATCCCTATTGAGTTTAACATAATCCTCTACTGTTCCACCTGTTTCATCCATAAACTTTACAAGTTTATCAACATTTTGTGGTAGTTGTTGTGTTTCCACAACAGGTTCTTTAGTTATCTCTTGAATATCTTCAATTTTTTCTGAAGTAGTTTCTTCAATCTCTTCAATTATTTCTTCAATCGGAGTTTGCACCTCAACTTCTGCAACGGGCTCTTCCTTTGTATCGCTGACCCGTGTTCCTGTATCCACTTTCTCGCCATCTCCGGTTCGTTTATCCACATCCACTGTCTCTGTTTTTTGCTCTTGAACGGCATCTGTTTTTGGTTTTGTTAAATCTACTTTTATAGGAGGGGTAATTTTATTATTCCCTTCTAAAGATGTATCTACTTTAGATAAATCTACTTTTACTACTTCATTTTTTGACTTACTTCCTAAGTCTTTCATTTTTTTAGGTTTTGACTTTATTTTAAAGTCGCCTTCCTGTTTGACCTCTACGGCCTCTTTTTGTTCTGTCATAATAAAATATAATTAAATAATTAATAATTAAGCCATAGGAAACATTCCTGCTTGGCCTTTGTTTTCAAAATCTATAGGTAATAAATCATTATTTCTTTGATCTATCATTTCACTTTGTTGTGATCCTTGGATTTTAACTCTTTTGTCTTTTCTATCTTCTATATCTTTTTCTTTTTGTTGTTCTGCTTGCATTTTCATTTGCTCTAATTGCAATTGATAATTAAATTCTTCTGCCATTAATTGACGTTTAATTTCTGCTTCAGTTTGCATTCTTTGAATTTCAAATTGAGATTTACCTTGTTCAATTTGTAATTCTTTTTCAGCTAAAGCTTGTTGTTTTTGTAATTCTACTTCAGCCGCTTTTTCAGCTGCATCCGCATTTGCTTGTGCTGTTAATTGAATTTGACGTTCTTGAATTTGCTGATCACGCTGTTCTTTTTGTTTACGTTTTTGTTTTAGTAATTGATTAGCTAATTTTAAATTACGTATTTGTCTAATATCTATAGCATCCTCTAAATCAATACCACCCCCTGATAAAGCTACTTGAATATTTTGCTCTAATTGAGCTTTCTCTTCTTCATCAGGTTCTAAATCTAAAAATATGCCAAAATCATGTAAAGATAAATGATCAATTTCTCTTAATGTTTCTGTATCAAAAGTTGAAATACTTTCTTTTAATGCATTAGCTGTTAAAGGATACTCCAACATATCACCAATTTTTTTGGCAATATTTTCACAAGCTCTTAAAGTTAACCATAAACTTGCATTATTAACATGCTTGGTAGCTATATTAGATTGTTGTGCAGCAATTTTTTGTAATCCAACTAAAGTATCTCTATCTGGTAAACTACCATCTCTAGCTTCATTTAATCCAGTCACATCTCTTATCATTTGTAAATAATAATTATACGTTTGAATTAAACTTTGAATCTTAGCTTGACCCGAATTAGTAGCTAATTCTTGTACAGGTATTTTCCCTCTATTTAATTCGCCATCTTGGGTTAAAGACCTCCCTACAACTGAACCAGTTTGGAAATACATATTTAATGCTTCTG